>Ga0272442_10007954_pt1 | contig 13587 bp, 13 predicted proteins | sample SSMForm2O_FD_200262 | JGI IMG/M metagenome (GOLD analysis project Ga0272442, IMG submission 200262) | Marine sediment archaeal communities from Little Sippewissett salt marsh, Falmouth, MA, United States - SSM-Form-2O | ecosystem: Environmental > Aquatic > Marine > Wetlands > Sediment ...
CTGACCCGCAGGAGAAAAACGACCTGCGCTACGGAGCCGGTGAAGATACCCGATGGTTACTGGCCATTGTGCAGTCCCCGTGCCATATCTGTCTTCGGCCTATTTTCAAGCCCGGGCCGTCGTTGTTCGAGACAATGCCGAAGCCCGTATCGTCCTGCGGTTTCTCAGGTTGTGCCTGCCGGTTGGCTTTCCGAAACCCGGCGCTTCTGCGACGACCGTGAACATTTGCTCCGCCGCCGACGGCGCAATTGTATTGATGACGTTTATGCAAACATGGTGTATGATAACATCTGAATATATTGACGTAATTAACACATACAGCCAGTTTCGGATCAGAGAGAGGACAAGTCATGGCAGCCAGCAACAATAAACAGGCCCCTCAGAAGATGGATTATTTCAGCGCGCTGTACGACGTGGCGCGGGTTATCAACGCATCCCTTGATCCGGCGCACGTCCTCAAGGAAATTGTCACCTGCGTGACTCAGGTCATGAGCGTCAAGGCATGCAGCCTGCGGCTTTTGGCAGCCCGGGGCAAAATCCTTGAAATGGGGGCCAGTTGTGGCCTCTCGGCACGATACATCCACAAAGGCCCGATCCTGGTCGAAGAGAGCAAGGTCGATCGACAAGTCTTGCAGGGTCAAGCAGTTTGGATTGCGGATGCACAAACCGGTGATCATTTCCAGTACAGTGCGCAGGCAAAAAAGGAAGGGATCAAGTCGGTGCTGGTCCTGCCCCTCATTGTGGAAAAGACGCCCATCGGCGTTATCAGGGTCTACTCCGCAGATGTACGCACCTTTGACAGCCGCGATGTCCGCTTCCTGGAAGCCGTGGCCAACCTGAGCGCCATTGCCATCGATAATGCCCGCCACCACGAAACACTGCAGGTGCACTGTGACCTCATGGCGGAGTACAAGTACCGGATAGACGATAACTGATGGCTTTGTAAAAAATCCTGCGTTGCGCTGTATCCACCGTCATTGCGACGAACGCATAAGTACGAATCATTCCTCGGAATTTGCAAGCCTCGAATTTGAAGTTTTTACATTGCCATCAAAAATTTGACTGTGTGCGAATTAATTATAAACAAGGAGGGTGTCATGATCCGCCTCGGCATAAACGGTTTCGGCAGAATCGGGCGCCAGGTCTTCAGGGCGGTCTTCGAGCGGTATCCCGACACGATGGAGGTGGCTGCCGTGAACGACCTCTTCGATGCGGCCACCAATGCCCACCTGTTGCAGCACGACACGAACTATGGCCCGTTCCAGGCCGCTATCAAAGTCAGGCAGCAGGATTTTTTTCTCGAAAACCGGCGGGTGAAAAATTTTGCCATCCGCGACCCTCTCGATATCCCCTGGGATGACGAAGGGGTGGACATTGTCATTGAAAGCACAGGCCTCTTTCGGACGGGGCCGCGGGCAGCGGCCCATCTTGAGGCAGGGGCCCGGAAGGTGATTATCACGGCCCCGGCGCAGGATGTCGATTGTACGGTCGTCATGGGCGTGAATCATCGGGACTACCGGCCCGGAAAGCACCATATCCTGTCAAACGCCTCCTGTACCACCAACTGCCTGGCCCCGCCGGCGCTGGTGGTTCACAAGGCCTTCGGCATCATCAGGGGCATGATGACTACCATCCATTCCTATACCAGTGATCAGCGTATCCTGGACCTGCCGCACCGCGATCTGCGGCGGGCACGCGCGGCGGGCCAGAATATCATTCCGACCTCGACGGGCGCCGCACGCGCACTGGCACTGATCATCCCCGAACTGCAGGGCAAATTCGATGGCTACTCCCTCCGGGTGCCGACGCCCACGGTCTCAGTCGTGGATTTTACGGCCGAGCTTGCGACTGAGACGACCACCGATGAGCTGCAACGCGTGCTGAAGACGGCGGCCCGGCGGTCAATGCGGGGCATTATGGCCTGCGAAGAAACGCCTCTGGTGTCCTCCGATTTTATCGGTAACCCCCATTCATCGATCGTGGATCTCGAATTTACCCAGATCCTCGGCGGCACCATGGCCAAGGTTATGGCCTGGTACGATAACGAATGGGGCTACTCATGCCGGGTAGCCGATCTGGCGCACCATATCATACGGAAAGGTTTGTGACGGCACCATGGCGAAGGTAATTGTGCGGCCAGCTTCATACGATGAGGTCGTCATCACGCCCCTAATAACCGCGATCCTGGACGAGTTTATCGGGGAACACCTCCCTCCGGACTCCCGCGTGATTATCAAACCTAATCTCTTGGCACCGGCGGCACCACCAACGGCGATCCTGACTCACCCGGCAGTCGTGAGGGCGGCTGCGGAATATGTGGTCGCCAGGGGTGTCCGTCCCTGTATTGCGGACAGCCCGGCCATGGGCTCCTTCGACCGGGTCCTGAAAGACAGCGGGATCAGGACGGCCCTGAACGGTCTGCCCGTGGAGTTCAGAGAATTCAGGGAATCCGTATCCGTCGATATCGGCGAGCCGTTCGGCACCATCGAAATTGCCCGGGAGGCCATGGACGCCGATGTCATCATCAACCTGGCCAAGCTCAAAACGCACAGTCAGATGCTCTTGACCCTGGGGGTAAAGAATATGTTCGGGTGTGTGGTGGGCTTTCGCAAAGCGGAATGGCATCTGAAAACCGGCGTGAATCGCGAGCTGTTTGCCAAACTCCTGACAAAAATATATACCGCCGTCAACCCGACCGTCACCATCGTGGACGGCATCCTGGCGCTGGAGGGCGACGGCCCCGGTCAGGGGGGACGACCGATCCGCACGGGTACTATCCTCGCCGGGAGCAATGCCGTCGCCGTCGATGCGGCGGTCTGTCGCATGCTCGGCATTGCGCCAGAGAATCTCCCGACCATCAAGGCCGCGCGGGAACTCGGCCAGGACGACGACACGCTCACCATCGACGGAGTCCTTCCCCGGGTGGACCACTTCGCCCTGCCCGAATCCGCCCCTTTGGTCTTCGGTCCACGCCGGGCGCAGGGCTTCATCCGCCGGCATCTTCTCCAGCGACCGGTGGTGAACGAAGACGTGTGCACCCTGTGCGGTGAATGCCGCCGGATGTGCCCCGCCAGTGCCATTGCGCTCGGCGATACCCGTATCACCTTCGATTACGATCGATGTGTGCGGTGCTACTGCTGTATCGAAGTGTGCCCTGCGGGTGCCCTCGCGGCGCGGGAAACCGCCGTCGGCACGCTTGTACGAAAATTTATCCACCGCCACCGCCACTGATCTACTATCTGCGCGTAGTGCTTGCTTTTAATACGCACACAGTGTAGAGAAGAGAGTTCCGTATCCTGTGTGCAACGGCACCACGGGATAATCATGATCCCGCAGAAGGAGTTTGCATTGCATAGTCTGTTGACCTGGGTCGGCAACGGCGAACAGCTGCAGGCGTTGATCGCCAATGCGCCGACTGCCATGCTGCTGCTGATGACCGTCATCTGCATCGTCGTGCTCGTCAAAGGGGCCGACTGGATGATTGATGGTGTCGTCGATCTGGCACGCAGAACCGGTCTGCCGCGGATCGTCATCGGGGCCACGATTGTGTCACTCGGCACGACGACACCGGAGGCGGTGGTCTCGGTTATGGCGGCCTGGATGGGCGATCCGGGCCTGGCCCTGGGCAACGGTGTGGGATCGATTATTGCCGACACGGGCCTGATTTTCGGGTTGACCTGCCTCCTGGCCCGGGTGCCGATGAACCGTTATATCCTGAACCGCACGGGCTGGGTCCAGGTGGGAACCGCCACGCTCTTGGTGCTGATTGCCGTGACGGTCCGCGGAGTCACACCCGGCGAGCCGATCCTGTCGCGGTGGGTCGGGGGCATGCTTTTACTGCTGCTTGCCGGATATCTCTACGCCACGTATCGCTGGTCCCGACAGGGGGGTATCGCCTGTGCCGGTGAAGAAGTACTGGATTCCATTAGCATCGACAACATCTGGAAATGCTGGATCTTTATCATCGGGGGACTCGTCATGGTCGCGGCGGGGGCGCGTTTCCTGGTGCCGTGTGCGGCCGAGGTTGCTGTGAGAATCGGCGTGCCGAATGACATCATCGCCGCCACCCTGGTGGCCTTCGGCACATCACTGCCCGAACTGATGACGGCCATTACCTCCGTCAGGAAAGGGTGCCCGGAAATCACCGTCGGCAATATTGTCGGGGCAGACGTCCTCAACTGCCTGTTTGTGATCGGCGCCGCGGCGGCGGCCAAACCCCTGGTTGTAACCCCTAACTTTTTTATCTTTCACTTTCCGGCCATGCTGCTGATTCTCTATTCATTCAGAATTTTTATCATGACGAGCCGGAGCGGCCGCTTCTCCAGATGGCACGGGGCCTGGCTTCTGGGCCTGTACCTGGTCTATGTGATTCTGCAGTACACCCTAGGCATCGGCAGTGTGGAAGGATAGTATGATATCGCTTAAGGACATCTCGAAACAATTCGGCGAACAATCCCTTTTCCGGGAGCTCTCCCTGCACATCGGAGACGGTGAACGCGTGGCCCTCGTGGGCCCCAATGGGGCGGGCAAATCGACGCTGATGAAAATCATTGTCGGGGACCTCGAGGCCGATACCGGCAGCATTGCACAGTCCCGCTTTACCACCACGGGCTATCTCCCCCAGGACGGGGTGTATCATGCGGGCCGGACGCTTCTCGACGAAGTGGCCCTGGTCTTCGACGATCTGCAGCAGCTCCATGCACGCCTTGCGGAGCTGTCTCGTGAAATCGCCCGCGCAACGGACGAGTACGGAGCCGGATCGGCCGAGCTCGACGCGCTCCTGGGTGAACTGGGCCGGACGCAGGACGCCATCGAACACCAGCAGGGCTATACCGTGGAGGCCCGCATCAGCCAGATTCTCTCAGGACTCGGATTTGCCGAAAAAGATGGGCAGCGCATGACGGAGGAATTCAGCGGCGGCTGGCAGATGCGGATCGAAATCGCCAAGTTGCTCCTGCGGGGACCCCAATACCTGCTCCTCGACGAACCGACCAACCATCTCGACATCGAATCGCTGGAGTGGCTCGAAAATTATCTCAAGGCATATCGGGGTGGCCTGATCCTCGTCTCGCACGACAGCCGGTTTCTGGATAATCTGGTCAGTCGCGTGGTGGAGATAGCCCTGGGCAGGGCTACATCCTACACTGGTAATTTTAGCTCCTACCGGGCACAGAAGGCCGTCCGCCAGGAACAGCAGATGGCGGCGTTCGAACAACAGCAGAAGGTCATTGAAAAGACATCGCGGTTCATTGAGCGGTTCCGGTACAAGAATACCAAGGCAAAACAGGTCCAGAGCCGGGTCAAGATGCTGGAAAAAATGGAGCGCATCGAGATCGACCGGGATCACCGGACGATAGCCTTCGATTTTCCGGAGGCACCCCGACCGGGGAAAATGCTACTGGAGCTTGCCGGCGTGATCAAGACGTATGGCCCCACCAAGGTGTTCGATGAGCTGTCGCTGCAGATCACCAAGGGCGAACGGATTGCCCTTTTGGGGGTGAACGGATCGGGAAAATCTACCCTGGCACGCATCATCGCCGGCAGCGAGCCGTTCCAGGGCGGTGCACGCACGACGGGACACAACGTGGTTATTTCGTACTATGCACAGAATATGGCCGAGACGCTGGACCCGCACAAAACGGTGTTGCAGACCCTGCAGGACGCCACCGCTGCCGGAGCCCCCAACCAGATACGCAGCCTGCTGGGATGTTTTCTCTTCAGTGGCGATGATGCGTTCAAACCCGTATCCGTCCTGTCGGGAGGCGAAAAGAGCAGACTCGCCATTGCCAAGATGCTGCTGACACCGGCCAACCTCCTGATTTTTGACGAGCCGACAAACCACCTGGATGCGCAGTCAAAGGCGATCCTACAGCAAAGCCTGCTCACTTTCAGCGGCAACTATGTCATTGTCTCCCATGACAGGGATTTTCTGGCACCCTTGATTAACAGGGTCATCTACCTGCAAGCGGGAGGTGCGATCTTGTATCCGGGTACCGTCGACGAGTTCATGGAGACCTTAAAGCGCGAGCACGAAACCGAGGACCAGACGCGGGAAGCCACCAAATCGATTGCTTCCCACGCACTTGAAAAAGAGCGCAAACGCCAGGAGGCGCGAATCAGGCAAGAGTTGTACGCCACCCTGAAACCCCTCAGGACCACCCGTGACAGAATCGAGGCGGATATCAGCCGTCTCGAAAAACGCAAAACGGAGATTGAAAGGACATTCGCCGATCAGAATACTTATGCGGACGATAAACTCGTCCAATCCCTCCATATCGAACACGATCAGCTGCAATCTCAGTTGGACGACCTGTACGATCAATGGACTGCCATCGAGGCAGACATTGAAACTATCACGACAACATCATAGTCGTACAAAATAACCACTAGATATCATTACGCAATAACCGTAAATGCATGGGACGTACGGCGCCCCCGGAAAACCGCCAGGCTTGACAGACGACGGTATTACATGGTATTACCAATAAAAAGGCCAAGGAGTAGCTCCTATGAAAAAGAAGCAGAAGATCGTGACATTTAAAATGGACGAAGACCTGTACGATATCATCACCGCCATGCCGAATCGGTCGGAATTCATACGCTCCGCAATCACCAGCGCCTTGGGTACGATCTGCCCGCTCTGCAACGGTAAAGGAATCCTGACCCACAACCAGAAAAACCACTGGGATGACATCGCCGACGAGCACCGCATCACGCGATGTCAGAAGTGTAATGAACTTTTCATCCAGTGTTCGCTCGCCGAGTAAGGGGCGAACATACTGGCACGGCACCGGTGATAAAAGGGTGGCAAGTATGAGCAAGATACGCGACGTAATCTGTGTGGTGGTGGCAGCCGTGGTACTGGCATCCGCAACGGGAGTCGTGGCGGCAACCAACAAGACCCTCCGGGTCTATGTCAGCATCCTGCCGCAGCGCTATTTCGTCGAACGGATCGGCGGAGCACATGTACATGTTGATGTGCTGGTGGGGCCCGGTCATTCACCGGCGACCTATGAACCGACACCGAAACAGATGGCGCGGATGGGCCGGGCGGGAATCTATTTCCGCATCGGCACGCCCTTTGAAAAAGGATTCGTCCGGAAGATCAGCGATCTGTTTCCGGATCTTGACATCGTCGATATGCAGCGCGGGATACCCCTCTTGTATTTTGAGGGCTCGCACGAAGCATCAGTACCGGACCCCCACACGTGGCTCGATCCGAAACGCGTCAAACTGCAGGCAACTATCATATACGATGCACTGCGTCGGCTCGATCCCGCTCACGACGACGTATTTAAGCATAATCTGCACCGTTTTCATGCAGACCTGGATGCACTCGATGCCCGCATTACAGCGGCGCTTGCGGCATACAAAGGACGGTCGATTTATGTATTTCACCCGGCCTTCGGCTATTTCTGCGATTCCTATGGACTCACGCAGGTGGCAATTGAAACCGAAGGCAAGCAACCCAGCCCGAAACAGCTCGCCCGCGTGATCAGGACGGCACAAACGGAGAAGGTAAAAATTATTTTTGTCCAGCCGCAGTTCGCCCGCAGGGACGCCCAGGCGCTGGCACAGGCAATTAAGGGTGCCGTGGTACCCATCAACCCGCTGCCGGAAAATTACGTGGAGGACATGGAGGCACTGGCCCGTGCCATCGAGGATGGCCTGACACAGTGAGCACGCCGGCGGACGGACCACCGAACCCGGTGGTGACGGTCCTCCATAAACACAGGGGGATACATCCCATGGAAGAGATACCCGTAATCACCATCGACAATGTATCGTTTTCCCTTGATCATTTACCGATACTGAAGGATGTCAGTCTGACGGTGCATGCCCACGATTTTCTTGCGATTGTCGGCCCCAATGCCGGTGGCAAAACGACGTTGCTGAAGCTCATCCTGGGGCTGCTCAAACCGACATCCGGGCACATTCATGTATTCGGGCAGGATCCCGCGCGGGCTCGGGCACGCATCGGTTATATGCCGCAATATGCCTCCCTCGATCCGTTGTTTCCGGTGAGTGTCTTGGATGTCGTGCTCATGGGACGTTTGGAACGCGGAAAAATCGGCTTTTTCAACCGCCATGACAAAGAAACAGCCGCCGAGGCCTTACGAAAGGTCGAAATGCACGACTTAGGTTTCCGTCCCTTTGCGGCCTTGTCGGGCGGCCAGCAGCAGCGGGTGCTCATCGCGCGGGCCCTTGTCTCCGACCCGGACCTACTCATCCTCGACGAACCGACATCCCACGTCGATGTGGCCGTCGAAACGGAACTATACGAGATGTTAAGTGTGCTCAACCGGCAACTGACCGTGGTACTGGTGACACATGATCTTGGATTCGTCTCGCAGTATGTGAAGCATGTAGCCTGCGTGAACAAACTGGTCAGGGTGCATCCGACGAGCGATATCAGCGGCGAAATGATCAATGAAATTTATGGCTCGGACGTGCACATGATACGCCACGATGCGACCACAACAAGGGGACCAACCTGTGTCTGAATTCTTGATTGACCTGCAACAACAGACGTTTCTTCAATACGCGCTTGTCACCGGCGTGCTGGCGAGCATTGCCTGCGGCATTATCGGTAGTTACGTCGTTACCCGCCGCATCACGTATATTGCCGGAGGCATCGCCCACAGCGTCCTCGCTGGAATGGGTGCGGCCCGCTACTGCCAGACCGTTTTCCAATGGCACTGGTTCCACCCCCTTTACGGCGCCATCATAGCGGCACTGCTGTCGGCAGTCATCATCGGTCTCGTCAGCCTGCATGCACGCCAGCGGGAAGACACGGTTATCGGCGCCGTGTGGGCCATCGGCATGGCCATCGGTATTTTATTCATATTCAAGACACCGGGCTATAATGAAAATCTCATGAGTTACCTGTTTGGCAATATCCTGCTCGTCTCGGCCGGCGAGCTGTGGCTGATTGCCGGACTCGATGCCCTGATTGTGATTGTCGTGGTACTCTTCTATAACCAGTTTCTGGCCGTATGCTTCGATGAAGAATATGCCCTCCTCCGGGGCGTGCGTGTCCGGTTCTACTATCTGCTGCTGCTCTGCATGACCGCGTTGACGGTCGTGCTGCTCGTAACGGTGGTGGGTATCGTCATGGTCATCGCACTGTTGACCATTCCGGTTGCCATCGCGAGTCACTTCACCAGCCGTCTGTGGCACTTGATGGTGCTCTCTTCACTCTTGACCACGGCCTTTACCGCGACGGGGCTGGCCGTCAGTTATGGCCCGGACCTCCCGGCCGGGGCCACAACCATCGTCGTCGCCGGGGCGGTCTATCTCGTGGTGCTCATCCTCTCCCGCCTGAAAGGGAACGGACCGACATGATGACGGACGCTGTTTTGCCTTGACCCGCCTGTGGTTGTTCATTATACTTTTGGCGTAGGACATCCGGTACAGTACCTCGGCAGGAGGTAGGCGATCCGGCTGATTCATCAACGCACAACGATCGGAGCCTTCCATGCAGAACATCATCACCTATCTCACGGATGGTACCGTGGAGGAAAACATACGGGCGCTGCGCGCGCTGCTTGCCACCTTCAAGGTCCCTTACCGGGCAGGCGATTCCATCGGTATCAAGTTGCACTGGGGCGAACGGGGCAACAGGAGTTTCCTGCCGCCCGATTACGCGCGTGAAATTGCGAACTGGCTCCGTGACATGGGCATGAAGCCCTTTGTATTCGACACCACGGTGCTTTATTCAGGATACCGTCGCATGGCCCAGGATTCCCTCGACACCGCCGCCGGCCACGGCTATTCGGAAGATTATCTCGGGTGTCCGGTAATCATCGGGGATGGGATGGACGGGCAGGCCGTGGTGGACATCGACACGGCCTTCACGCATTTTGACTCGGTTCAGGTGACATCACTGCTTGATACCGTCGATGGATTCTTTATCTTTTCCCATTTCAAAGGCCACCTGGCGGCGGGTTTCGGCGGCGCCATCAAGAATCTTTCCATGGGCTTTGCCTCTCGCGCGCAGAAACAGCGAATGCACTCCGATGCGCAGCCCGTGCTGAACGAGACCAAGTGCACCAAATGCGGCATTTGCGCCCAGGTGTGCCCCACCGGTGCGGCAGGGTTCCCGGATGACGATGCCTATCCGGCCTATGACCTCGATCTGTGTATAGGGTGTGCCCAATGCATCGCCATGTGTCCCGAAATGGCATTGAAAATTTGCTGGGAGACGGATATCACCGTATTTCAGGAAAAACTCGTCGAGACGGCAGCTGCCGTATGGAAGCGCATTGCCGACAAGACGCTCCTTGTCAATGCGCTGTTCAAGATCACGGCCGAGTGTGACTGCATGCCGGGTAAAAATCCCGTTATTGCCCGGGATGTGGGGCTTCTGGGAGGGTATGATCCCGTAAGCCTCGACCGGGCATCCCTTGACCATATCGGCGAAGAGGTGTTCCGTCGCGCCCATCCCGGCGTACCCTGGGACCGGCAATTCGAGTATGCCGGAGAAATCGGTTTCGGCACGTGACAAATCGGCATGAGCCGGTACCGGAAGGCCGATCAGCATCCCTAGGTGTCGTCATCGCGTTCGATCTCGAGCTCCAAAAGGGCAAACGAGAGTGATTTGCCGTGGGCATCAAGGTCGAGGGCGGATGATACCCCACCCGACCGTGTACCATAGAGCACGAAATTCAAGCCTTTCAGGCTTTCGATTTCGTAGCGCAGCACCGCACCCTTCACAGACCCACCGAAATGATCCCGTACCGCCTCCGCCGTGACCTGGTCGCGCAGAAGCTGATAATCGTCATCGCGATAGGGAAACAAGGCAATGTTGGTGATTTCACCCTTATCGCCGGCCCGGGCATGCGCAAGTTCATACAGTTTAATTTTCTGTTTCATGATACGTCCGTCATATGCAGCGTGACAGTGAGTGCATTCCGCGGCACACTCGCCGAATAGATCCCGATGACGGGGCGAACATATTTGCGCGCCCCCGCCGCACCGGCCGGGCCATTCAGGTACAACGTTTCGACTTCCTCCCCGATCCGCTGAGCAAGACGACGTGTGGCAGTCCGGGCGGCAATGCGCACCCGCACGTCTTGGGGCGCTGCGTCTCGTCGATCGTGCACGGCACCCAGAAGGGCGTTGTAGCCGATATATTCGATTTTCAGGTCGTCGGTGTCGATCCCGCGGCACTTCAATCGTTCCGCGACAATGGCGGTGGCCTGTCGTGCGCGGCTCAGGGCACCGTGCCCGGCAAACGAAATCTCGCCTTCGCCGATATAGCCCTCCTCCACCCCGACGCTGACCTTGAGGGTGTCGGGCCTGGCATGGCCGGACGCATGGCACACGGCAACCCGGTCCGGCCCGGCCGGTGTCAGGGTAACCTGCGAAAAATCCGCCGTCACATCGGGGGTCAGGTACCGTGCCGGATCGTGCACTTCATAAAGGAGTTGCTCCTTGCAGGTCTGCACACTCACCAGCCCGCCCGTGCCCGGCAGCTTCGTAATCCAGGCCGCGCCGGTATCGCGGACTTCCGCCACGGGAAACCCAATGTGCGCCGGATCGGGCACATCTTTCAGGCCTGGATCTGAGAAATATCCGCCCGTTACCTGGGCGGCACACTCGAGAAGATGCGCCGCGGCCGTACCTTTGCCGAGGACCCGCCAATCATCGGATGCCCAGCCGAATTCGTGTATCATGGGGGCCAGAAACAGCGCCGGATCGGCAACCCTACCCGTAATGATGACCTGACACCGCGCCTTCAGCGCCGGCAGTATGGCATCGGCACCAAGGTAGGCATTGGCCGATACCACCGGTCGGTGCAGGCGGGAGACGGGAAGCCCCGTCTCCCAGAGAATCGTGTCGGCGGTGAGCACATATTCCCGTACGTCATCACCGGTGACGACACCGATTTTCAGCGGTCCCAGGTGCAATGCACGGGCGATGTCAATGGTTTTCCGATACGCAGCAAGGGGATTGGCCGCGCCCAGATTTGAAAGCATGACGAGCTCCTGCGCGGCGCAGTGGGGAAGGATGGCCTCCATGCGCTCCTCCAGGAATTGACCGTAGCCGCGGGAGGGATCCTGCATCCTTTCCAGTTGCGCGAGGGCAATCGTGCGCTCGGCAAGACACTCGAAACAGATGTACTGCAACGCACCATGCGCCGCCAACTCGATGGCGGGCTCCAGTCGATCGCCGGCATACCCTGCCCCCGCACCGATTCTGATGGCTCGCTTTCGCATACTCGTCAACTCACGTAAATGGGATTTGAAAATATCCACGGGCGATATTTCAGGTAGGACTTCAGCTCGACTTCGACACGATAGACCCCGGAATCATGCACGACACAGTGCACTTCCCGGGCAATCCGTTCGTGAAAGAGCCGCCCATCTTTTATAATCCGGATTTTCCCTTTCGTCGGCAGGGCCACGTCGAGACCGGCCGCGGCTGTGCGCCTGAAGGTATCGCCCATCGTTGCCGCGCAGTGCCCGTCGCTGATCCAAAACGAAAACCCCGCCGATGGATGAAAAAATTCAAGGGCGGCATAGGCACGGCCGTGCGCCAAGGCCGCGAGCAGCGCCGGAATGTCCCGGGATGCATCGCCGGTAAAGGGTCGTTCCAGCAGAAGATGCGTCGAGATAAACCGAAAGGCCCGGGAGAACCGAAAGACATTGAACGTAATCCCCAGCACCTTTTGGGGGGTGTCGTGATTATCAAGTTCGCCGATGCCGACGATTTTTGCCCGCCGGGTGAGGCGATCCCATCGCGCGAGCGTCACGTCGCGCGGTCCCTTGAGGAAGAGGGCCGGCATGAGGAAACTCAGCATCGCCCGCGGATAACTCGTCAGTGACGACTGCCAGTCGGTCATGAAATCCCAGATGCCGAGCCCTGTGTATCCCGAGACGTTCCAGTCGTTCCACGGAAAATGTTTCACGTGAAACATTTCTGTTCCTTCGTGATCGGGATGCGCAATGAATCCTATTCCTCCGCTGCGTCTCACGTCATCGATATACGCCTGTGGTGGCATCTCATCCTGTTCGTCCGCTTCGATCTCCCGATCCATCCCGAATGCCAGGTAGTGGTTGAATCGTGGTGTAATTTCCTGCCCCACAACTAGAAGCACACCTTCGTGCCAGCCCTCTTGGCCCTGCCTGCGTGCTGCCAGGCATGAATGATCCGTCAGCATCAAAAAATCTATATCCGCCCTGCGTGCTGCCGCCAGTATGTCGCCTACAGCGATTCTCCCGTCATACGAATACTTCGAATGCAGATGAATGACGCCCCGGTAATCGTAATACCCCATTTTTCTCCCTATTACTGCCGCCGCTTCATGTCTTGCAACGGGCACCGCTCACACACAGGTATCTTCCTGCAGTAGTGCTTGCCCGCATTTACGATAAGTGCGTGGTATTGATTGTAGACTCCCACTTCTTCCGGCAGGTACTGCATGAACAGTGTCTGAATTTCTCCATACTTCCAGGTATCCATGGGTATTCCGTGGCGTGTGAATATTCTCCGTGTGTAGGCATCGACGACAAAGATGGGCTTGTTCCCTGCGTACAGGAGTATACTGTCGGCTGTTTCTTCGCCGATCCCCTTGATCTCCAG
>Ga0272442_10007955_pt1 | contig 13585 bp, 5 predicted proteins | sample SSMForm2O_FD_200262 | JGI IMG/M metagenome (GOLD analysis project Ga0272442, IMG submission 200262) | Marine sediment archaeal communities from Little Sippewissett salt marsh, Falmouth, MA, United States - SSM-Form-2O | ecosystem: Environmental > Aquatic > Marine > Wetlands > Sediment ...
ATGAAAGCCGGCGGCGACATCATCGGCGGCGGGGGCGGCACCGGCCAGGCTGGCATCGACAACCAGGGCGGCGTGATGAAGGCCGGTGGCGACATCATCGGCGGCTCGAAGTACGAATCCCACGACCAGCATTTCCACCTCCACGGAGCCGAGCCCGTCGAGTGTCCGCTGTGCGGACGACGCAACGACCCCAAGGACACCTTCCGCTGCCGCCAGTGCGATGCCGCCGACCTGTGCGTGAGCCACCTGGTGCCCGGCGTCCGTGTCTGCGAGCTGTGCGCCGCACGCCAGCAGGAGCAGCACAGCGGCCGAGCGCCCGAGATCATCGAGGCACTCGCCGACGTCGCGAACCCCGTCCCGCCCTTCGCGGCCCGCGTGTGGGTGCAGCCGGAGGCCGAACGCCGCACGCGCGACATCGTGGCCGTGCCCAGGGCCAGCAAGGGCGCCTTCCGCATCGGCGACCGCTTCACCCTCAACGCCTGCGCCGACCGCGACTGCCATCTCACCCTCCTCGACATGGGCACGAGCGGAAACGTCTACGTGCTCCTCCAGAACCACCCGCTGCGGGCCGGCCAGGCCGCCGCGCTCACCGGCCCCGACGCAGGCCACGAATGGCTCGTGGGCGGCCCGCCGGGCATCGAGCGCCTCAAGGCATTCTTCACTCTCGAGCCGCTCGCCCTCTTCCCGGGCGCCGGCTCGTTCACCCCCCTGAGCACCGAGCGGCGCACGCGCGACATCGTGGCACGCATCCGCAACGCGGGGAGTACGCTCGGGGAAATGCCCCCGAGCGCGTGGGCCGACGCGGCCTGCGAGTTCGTCGTCGCACCCTCCGGTCCTGCGGCCGGGCAGTGACCCCAGCCTGGACACCAAGATGCCCGACAGCAGCCCGACATCGGAGTACTCCGGCTTCCAGGGTCTGAGACGCAAGCTCGAGGAGGCCGACTCGCTGCGCCGCGGCGAGCGCTACACCCAGGCGGAGCACCTCTATCGCGACGTGGTCCAGACGGTGGACAACACCCGCATCACCCGCACCGTGACGAGGACGCGCCAAGTGCCCACGGGCTCCCAGCGCGTCGTCACACGCGTTGTGCCCTCGAGCGGGGGCGGAATGGGGCGGACGGGCATGTCGGCCCCGAGCCGCGGCGGGGCACGCGATGTCGTCACCTACAGGACCACGTACAGGACCGAGACCTACGAGGAACAGGTCTCGCAGCCGCTCGCCGGCGGAGACCCCGTCCGCGGCCTGCGCGCCGGCGCCTTGCTCGGCCTCGGCCTCTGCTCCCACGAGACGGCCCAACACGCCGACGCCCGCCGCCACTACGCCGACGCCATCGCCTACTTCGAGCCGCGCGGCGCCTCCGACTCCCTGGCCAGCCTCTACTGGCTCCAGGGCCTCTCCGCCGACGACTGCGGCGAGTGGGGCGACTCCGTCGACTGGTACCGAAAGGCCGAGCAGACCCATCGCGCCATGCAGCGTGCCGCCGACGCCGCACGCATGCTCCAGTGCCAGGGCCTCGCCTACCTGCGCCTGCGCAACTTCGCCCTCGCCGACGAGCTGCTCGAACGCGCCCGCAAGGAGGCCGAAACCGCCGGCGACCGCGCCCTCGCCGCCGAGCTCGACGGCAGCCGAGCCGTCGCCGCCGACTGGCAGGGCAGGCCCGACCACGCACTCACCCTCCGAGTCCAGAGCCTCCGCGAGCACGAAGCCCTCGGCGACTGGCGCACCGTGGCCGTCCTCCACAACGACATCGCGGACGGCTTCCTCCGCCAGGGACGCCTGGACGAGGCCGAGGAGCGCCTCGACCTGGCCCGCTCCGCCCTCGAACGCCTCTCGGGCCAGGAGCGCGACCGCACCGCCGCCCTCCTGCTCCACACGGGCGGCGAAATCCTCCTCGCCCGACGCCAGTGGCGCGAAGCCCTCGGCCCCCTCGAAATGGCCTACGAGGCCGTCTCCGCACTGCGCGAGCCCGAGACCCTGGCCGAGCTGGCCTACTTCCGAGGCCGAGCCCACCGCCACCTCGGCGAGACCGACGATGCCTGGCTCTGCCTCGGAACCGCCATCGACACCATCGAGGGGCTCCGCCGCCGCCTCCGCCTCGAAGAGCTCCGCGCCGGCTTCCTCGGCGCACGAGCCGGCGTCTACGGCGAGATGGTCGCCCTCCTCATCGACTCCAGCCCCCACCAGGCCCTCCACTACGCCGAAAAAGCCAAGGCCCGCACCTTCCTCGACACCCTGGGCGACGCACGGCCCCACCGCCAGATCGAGAAGCACGCCGGCCTCTACGCCCGGCTCGGCGAGATCCAGAACCGCATCGACGGCCTCCAGACCCGCATCCTGCGCGGCGGAGCCATCGCCGAGGCCGGCCCCGCCCGACGCGACATCGTGACCCGCCCGAAGACCGGGCGCGACGACTCGCTCCAGAAGGCCCTCCGCGAGGCCACCCGCGACTACGAGGCCACCCTCCTGAAGCTCAAGACCGACGACCCCGAGGCCCACGCCCTCGAGAGCATCGACGTGCCCGACCCCGCCGCCCTGGCCGAGGCCCTCCCGAGCACGGTGGCCGTCGCCGAGTTCTTCGCCCACGAGGACGAGCTCTTCGTCTTCCTCGTCCGCGACGGCGACGTTGTCGGCGCGAAGATCGAGCAACCCTTCGCCGACGTCGCCGAGCGCGTGGCACGCGTGCGTGGCGACATCGAGGCGCTGGCCGACCCGGGCTCCATCGACACCGAGCTGGCCTGGCTCGCGGGCGTGCTGCTCGGCCCCGTGGCCGGGCATCTCAAGGGCGTCGAGCACCTGGTGGTGGTGCCCCACGGGCGGCTGCATCTGCTGCCGTTCCACGCGTTGCGCTCGGGCGATGGCTACCTCGTGGAGCACTTCGCCGTGAGCGTGGCTCCCAGCCTCAGCGTGCTCGCCCTCTGCCTGCGGCGCGGCAAGCGCAAGTCGCGCTTCCTCGCCGCCATCGGCAACCCCGACACGGGGGACCCCGCCCAGGCGCTGCCCGGCAGCGAGGCCGAGGTGGAGCGGCTCCGCGAGTGCTTCCCCGCCACCTACGCCCGCACCGGACCCCACGCGAAGAAGGCCTGGGTGGCACGCATCGCCCCCCGCTGCGATGTGCTCCACATGGCCTGCCACGCCCTCTTCGTGCCCGAAGCCCCTATGTTCAGCTTCCTCCAGCTCGCCGCAGGCGGCGACGAGAGCGGCCGCCTCACCGCCCGCGAGACCCTCGAGCAGCTCGAAGTTCCCGACCTCGTAGCCCTGAGCGCCTGCCAGACCGCCGTGGCCGACGTGGGCAGCGGCGACGAGATAGTGAGCCTCACCCGGGCCTTCTTCTCCGCCGGCGCCGCCTCCGTGGTCGCCAGCCTCTGGAGCGCCGAGGACGTGGCCACCCAGGAGCTCATGGCCCGCTTCTACGCCGCGCTGCACGACGCCGACCGCGCCCAGGCCCTCCGCGCCGCCCAGCGCGCGCTCCTGGCCGACACCCGCTTCCGCCATCCCGCACAATGGGCCGCCTTCACCCTGGCCGGCGACTGGCGCCACCGCGCCAGCGCCCATCCGCCCCTCCCGCGCCAGCCCCTCGACGTGCTCCCGCCCTACGTGCGCATCGCCGACGCCGATCCCTTCGCCACCGACGCCCTCTCCTCCCACGAGCTCATGGCACCCGACGACCAGCCCATCACCGTCCGCAGTGCCACCACCACCCACGCGGACTGGCTCGACGTGCGGTGGGACGCCGATGCCCAGACGGCGACGATCCACTGCAAGCCCGACGCCGCCGTCCGCGAGCTCGAGAACCGGGGCGCGGCCACCCTCGAGACCGGCCACGGCAAGGCCCAGATCCCCTACCACTTCCAGTTCCGCCGCGTCGCTCGCATCGCCTGGTCCGAGGCCACGAGCACGAAGGGCAGCACCGGCGCGGCCCCGCGGCGGCGCGTCGAGTTCCAGAACCTCGGCACGGCGCCGGTCGAGCTCCGTGGGGTCAGCGTCGCGGGGGCCGACGAGGCCGGGGCGCGGATCGTGCGACTCCCGAAGTGCCCCGTCGAGCTCGCCCCAGGGGACTCGGCCGCCGTCGAGATCGAGTTCGACTACCACAAGCGCGGCCCGGCCAAGAGGCAGGTGACCGTGACGGCGGCGGCCGGCGCGCAGTCGGCGGCGCTCGACACCGTGGTCGAGGTGGAGGGGCGGCCGCGCGTCCACCTCGCCTACGTGGTGCCCTGGATGCTCGTGGGCGCCGTGTGCACGGCCCTGGCGGCGGGCGCGGGGGCGCTCATCCCCTCCTGGGTGCCCGGGCTCCGCGCACTGGGGCAGAGCACGGGCTCCATCAAGCTCATCCTCGGGCAAACGGTGCTGGCCATCGTGGCCCTCGCGGTGGCAGTCCAGGTCGCGTGGTTCGTCTTCGCGTTCATGGACGGGCCGAAGGGCGGCCTGCGCAAGCACCTCGCCCACGCCTGGCTCGTGGGCGCGGGCGCAGCCGTGGCGGGCATCGTCATGACGGTCCTCGCGCTCATCGTCACGGTCATCGGCGGACTGATCCTGGCGATCTTCGTCGGCGCAGCCGCGGCCGAGGCCGTGGGCGCCTGGGTCGTCGCCTTCGCACAGGCGATGACGGTCTGCGCGGTGCTGGGCTTCGGCATCGGAGGCTGCACGAAGGACAGCGAGGCGGAGCTCCACCTCGAGGGCACGCACTGGGGCCTGTGGCTCTTCCTGGGCTTTGCAGCAGCCACCGTGCCGTTGGCACCGGCGATGCGCGGCATGTTCCAGAACCAGACCCACACCTACGCGCTCTACAGCATCTTCGGGCTCATCGTGGGCCTGGGCACGGGCGCGGGCGTGGGGCGCATCGCCGCCCACTCGCGCTGGCTCAACCAGACCCCGCTCAAGGCGCATCAGCTTCTCGGCCTCCTGGTCGTGACCGCCGCCAGCGCCGCCGTGCTCCTCGCGGGCAAGCCCACGCGCCAGATCGGCGCCGCCTCGCGCGTCAACGCCAACCGCGAGCGCGAGGCCCTCCGCCTCCGCGCCAGGCACCTCTACGAGCGAAGCCAGTGGGAGCAGCTCATCCCCGTGTGCGAGAAACTCCTCGAGGGCGGCACCTACGACGTCGCCGGCCACAACAAGCTCGGCTGCGCCCTGATGCACCTGCGGCGTTACGGCGAGGCCGAGGCCCACCTCCGCCGCGCCTTCGCCGCCGCGCCCGATGCCGCCGACAAGGCGCTCTTCTCCTACAACATCGCCTGCACCTGCGCCCTCGCCGGCCGCAGGCGCGAGGCTGTCGTCGCCGTTGGCCACGCGCTCGAATTCGCCCGCCGCGCCGACCGCGAGGGCCTCACCGAGGGCAGGGAGACCCGCTACCGACGTAAGATGCCCACCGACCCCGACCTCAAGAGCATCCACCGCGACCGCCAGTTCCAGGCCCTCATCCGAGGGCGATGAGCCCCGAACGGTCGCGGCATGGGCACGTTCAGGAGCGACCCGAGATGAGGAAGCGCTGCCTGTGGCTCCCCGCGGCGGCTCTCCTGCTGGCCACCGTGCCGGCCCGAGCGGCCACCTACTACGTCCGCCAGGCCGGCCGCGACCAGGCCGACGGCGCCACCCCCGCCACGGCCTTCCGCACGATCCTCCGCGCCGTCCAGGCGGCCAACCACGGCGACTCGATCGTCATCGGGCCAGGCTCCTATCGCGCGGACGCGCTGCTCGCGGAGCGGTTCGCCGCCGATGGCTCGCCCATGCGCATCGTGGGCGACGAGACCGGCAAGCAGACCACCGACGCCCCAGGCCCCGTGGTCGTCCAGCCGCTCAGCCCCACCCGCCCGGCGCTCCGTCTCTACCGCCTCCGCCGCGTGGTCGTTTCGGGCCTCACCTTCCGCGGGCCGGGGCAGGGGCTGGCGCTCGAGAAGTGCCTCGACGCGATGGTCGAGCGGTGCACGTTCGACGGCCTCTCGCGCGGCCTCGCCGCCACCGCCACCCAGGGGCTGCGCGTGGAGAGCTGCGTGTTCCGCGGCTGCGCCGTCGGCCTGTGTGCGCGCGGTGCCACCGCCACCCGCATCGCCCACGCCACCATCGTCGGCTCGTCCTCCGCCGGCGTGCTCCTGCTCGGGTGCGGGCCAGGCGCGATCCGCAACTCCATCCTCGCCGCCAACAACTCCAGCCTCGTGGCCGACGACGTGTCCGCGCCCTCCTGGACGAGCGACCGCAACGTGCTCCGAGGCACGGTGGGCGTGTGGGGCTCCGTGCCCGTCATCGCCAACGCCTACGAGTGGAGCGCCGCATCCGGCAACGACCGCCACAGCATCCACGTCGTCCCCGCCTTCGCCGACCCCCTTCGCGGCGACCTGCGCATCGCCCCCGCGGTCTCCTGGGCCGGCGGCCTGCCCGGCATGGCCGTCGGGGTGCCGCTCAAGCCCCCGGTGACGACAGGCCGCGACGGCAAGCCCTTCCGGCCCCACGGCGGCGCCGTGTGTGCCGGCGCCTACGACTTCCCCGACCCGCAGCCCGCCGCACCCTGGCGGAAGCTCTCCGCGCGGCTGGCCGGCACCCGCCCACGCCAGAGCGCCGGCATCTACCGCGACGACGGCACCCTCATCCGCACCCTCCTCGCCGACGCCGCAGGCGTCCGCGACCTCTTCTGGGACGGTCGCGACGACCTCGGCCAGCCCGTCACACCCGGCCGCTACCAGCTCCGAAGCATCGAGCACGACGTCCGCCTCGTCGACGACGGCGCCGTGGGCGACAACGGCTGCCCCCTCGGTGCCTACCACTGCGACAACGCGGACCGCGTCGTGGCCCTCCCCGACGGCGGCTTCATCATCACCACCATCTACGACGAGGCGGGCTACCCGCTCCGCGGCTACGCATCCTCGGGGCAGCCCGTCTTCGCCGTGAACCTGGCGGAGAAGGACTTCACCGGCGGCATCGCCCTGGCCGGCGACCATCTCTACGGTGCCATCGGCAAGGGCGAGAAGACCAAGCTCGTGCGCCTCTCGCTGCGCGGCGAGCGCGTGCCCATGGCCACCGGCGCCGAGAGCTACCCCCTCTTCGGCCCCGGCGAGAAGGCCAAGGGCGTGGCGGGGCTGGCCGTCGTCGGCAAAGCCGCCTGCGTCGGGATCCCCGACCTCAACGTCGTCCGCGTGGTCGACCTCGCCACGGGCCGCAAGACGGCCGACTGGCCGCTCCCCGGAGCCGGCGACCTCGCCCGCGACGGCAAGGGCACCCTCTGGGCCATCGCCGGCACCGACGTGGTTTCCCTCGATGCCAACGGCCGCATCGCGAAGCGCTACCCCACCGGCCTGCTCACGCCGCAGTACCTCGCCGCCGGCAGCGGCCGCCTCGCCGTGGTCGACCGCAAGGCCGCAAAGGTCGCCTGGCTCGATGCCGCAAACGGCAAGATCCTCCGCACCCTCGGCCGCCAACGCCCCAAGGGCCAATGGACGCCCGTGCGCGCCGACCTCTTCTCCGATCCCCGCGGCGCCGCCATCCTGCCCGACGGTCGCCTCCTCCTCACCGAGCACGCCCGTGTCCGAGCCCTCTGGCCCGATTCCCTCGCCGTCAGCTTCGAGCTGCTCAGCAACTTCATGGACACCATGGTCGTCCACCCCACCCGCCCCGAGTTCCTCTACTGCCACCCCGGCGTGTTCCGAGCCGACCCGAAGACCGGGGCGTGGGAGTGGCTGGTCGAGAGCCCCACGGGCCAGGAGAAGGTGCCCGGCGTGGACAAGCCGCGAAGCCTCTCGCTCGGCTCGCCCCACGGGGCCGTCGTCCTGGGCGGACGCCCGTTCATCTTCTACTTCAACCGCAACGGGCGAGGCAACCTCCGCCTCCTCGACGTCTCCGACCCCCTCAAGCCCCGCATGGCCCTCGACTACGACAACAGCCACAAGGTCTTCGGCGGATGGGCCTACGCCACCGTGGCCTTCACCCGAGGCGGCGACATCGTGGCTGGCGCCAACTACAGCCTCCAGTTCAAACGGGTCGCCTTCAACGGCCTCGACGCCCAGCACAACCCCGTGTTCGACTTCGAGAACGCCGCGACCCTCGGCCCGAAGGACGACCCCTCGCCCCGCAAGATGAAATGCATCGAGGCCATCACCAGCGACCGCGCGACCGGCGACATCTACTACCTCGCCGTGACCGACCAGCACAACAAGATGGTGCCCGCCTGGGGCGCCGACGGCACGGGCGTCGGACGCAGCACCCCCAACGGCGCTCCCCTGTGGTTCGCCCTCAGCTCCGGCGGCAACTACCAGTCCATCAGCGCCTTCGGCGACGGGACGAACGCCTGGGTGATGGGAGGCAAGAGCTTCGGCGGCCAGATCGACCTGTTCAACGCCGACGGCCTCCGCCTCACCACGGGCAACTGGGCCTGGCCGTGCCACTTCCAGATCGGGTTCGTCGACCTCCGCTACGGCGTCCACGCCTACCGCCGCCCCGACGGCAAAGTGGGAGCCTACGTAGAGGACGACGCCATCGGGCGATTCGGCCGCGTCCGCGTCGACGGCGCCGAAACCCTCACGCGCCGGACCGACCCCATCGACTGGGCCGGCCCCGCCGCACCCGCAGGCCCGCCGCCCGTCGTCGACCAGACGGCCGCCAAGCCGATCGCCCGTGTGCTCACCATCCCCAAGGTGGCGAGCCTCAAGCCCGCCGCCGACTGGGCGCCCTGGGAGCAGGCCGGCGTCGTCCCCCAGATCGTCATCCTCCCCAGTGTCACCTTCCGCCGCTCCGCGCCCGACGATCTCTGGCAGACCTTCCGAGCCGGCACGGCCATCGGCGCCGTCGCCCACGACGGCGCGCACTTCCTCGTCTACTTCCTCGTCGCCGACGACACGATGCACTTCGACGACCCCCAGGGCCGCGCCATGTGGATGTTCGACAGCGTGGAGCTGTGGATGGAGGAAGAGCAGTTCGGCCTCGGCCTCACCAGGGCCGGGGCACCCGCCCTCTTCAAGTACCGCCACCACAACCGCGCCGGCAAAGCCTGGTCCGCCAACTACCCCCTGCCGCGCGAGAACGTCTGGGCCGCGACGCTCGACGACCTGGCCGCCCATCCCCTCGGCCAGCGCCTCGCCGCCGTCACCGGAGCCTCCCTGCGCGGCAGGACGGGCTACGCCGTGATGGGCAAGATCCCGTTTCCCGAGGTCAAGCTCGTCGGCGGCATCGCCGGGAGGAAGGGCAAGGACATCCTGCCCACCACCGGCAAGGCCGGCGAGATAGTGCGCATTGGCGTCGCCATCGGCGCCATCTCCGCCTGGGGACGCGAGCAGGACTACAAGGTCGCCTGGCCCAGCGCTATGATGTTCTCCGACCCCACGCGCTCGCAGCCCTTTGTGCTCGGCCAGTGAGCCGTGCGGGGAATAGCGACGTCGCCCCACGGTCCCCTCGGCCGACGGTTCATCCGCTGCGTTCGAGCGGTTCCACAGCGGCGTCCGGCCGCACCCAGGAGGGGGAGCTCGGGCTGAGCTCACCCCAGAGCGAAACGAACGGGAAAGGAGCAGGGACATGAGAAACGGCATGCTCGCCGGCCTTCTGCTGCTGGCGGCTGGCTGCGCCGGCATCGGCGACCGCGACCACTCGCAGGCAGGGTGGAGGATCCGGAGCGACACGGTCGATGCTTTCGTTACGAGGAACGGGGCACACATGGCGCCCGTGCGGTTCTGCACGGACACGGCCACTCCCGTGCAGCCCTACTACATCAGCCCGTGGCAGAATGAGGGCCTCAGGAACCTCCCCGACCCCGTGCTCGTGCCGCTCAGGGGCGACTTCTTCTGCATGCCGTTCGGCGGCAACGCCGAGCCGGTCGGCGCGGAAAAGCACACGGGCCACGGCGAGCCGGCGTCGGCCAGGTGGCGCTTCGTCGACGCGACGCGCCACGACGGCGTCGCCACCCTCACCCTCGCCCTCAACACCACGGTCCGCAGGGGCGCCATCACCAAGAGCATCCACCTCGTGGACGGCCAGAATGTGGTCTACATCACCCACGCCATCGAGGGCTACTCAGGCAAGATGCCCATCGGACACCACTGCACCCTGGCCGTGCCCGAGGAACCCGGCAGCCTCCGCGTCGCCGTCAGCAAGTTCCATCTCGCCATGACGTGTCCCGTGCTCTTCAGCAACCCCGCGAATCGGGAGTACCAGGCCCTGGCGATCAACAAGACGTTCACCGACCTGACGAGCGTGCCTGTGATGGCCAGCGGCGCGGCACCCGCCGACTGCTCGTCGTTCCCGCAACGCGCGGGCTTCACCGATCTGATCCAGCTCTTCAAGAAGCCCTCGCCCCAGCCAGCCTGGACGGCCGTGACCTGCCAGAAGAAGGGCTATCTCTGGTTCTCGCTCAAGGATGCCTCCGTGATGCCGGGGACGGTCTTCTGGATCTCGAACAAGGGCCGCCACGGCGTCCCGTGGAACGGGCGCAACCGCTGCCTGGGACTCGAGGAGACCTGCTCCTACTTCGCGGAGGGCCTCGGCCCGTCGACCCGGCCGAACATCATCACGGAACAGGGCTTCCCGACGGCCATCGAGCTCTCGCCGGCCCGGCCCACCGTCGTGAACTTCATCCAGGGCGCGGTCAAGATCCCCGCTGGATTCGAGAACGTGAAGACCGCACGCTTCGCCGACGGCACGGTGACGTTCGTCTCCGTAACGGGCAAGGAAGTGACCGTCCAGGTCAACCATACATTCATCAAAACGGGAAGGCTCTGAGATGTTCCGCTTTCGGATACCGGTGTGCCTCGTCATCGCGGCGTGTCTCTGTGGCGGCGCGTCCGCCCAGGAGAAGCTGAGCTACGCGGACCTCGTCGGCCGGCTCTACGACCTCGAGCGGCTCGCCCAGCCGCCCGCCGAGGGCGAACGAAGCGGCAACTGGAGCAGTTGGGACCGCGGGGCGAGGTACAACACACAGACGGGCAAGTACGAGAACTGGCACGCCAACCGCGATGGCGGCGGCTTCATCCGCAGAGAGGGCGACGGCATCGTGGCCGCCGAGATGAAAGGCCCGGGCGTCGTCTGGCGCGTCTGGTCGGCACTGCCCAAGGCAGGCAGGATACGCTTCTACATCGACGGCAGCGAGCGCCCCGCCCTCGACATTCCGTTCAAGGACTACTTCAACAACAAGGAAGTCCCGTTCGCCTACCCCGCGCTGGTGCACGTGCTCTCGCGCGGCCACAACAGCTTCGTCCCCATCCCGTATGCGAAGTCGTGCAAGATCGTTCTATCCAAGGGCTGGGGGGCCTACTACCAGATCACCTACACCACGTTCCCCGCGACCACGGAGGTGCCGAGCTTCACCGGCTCGTTCAGCGCCGCCGACCAGTCGGCCCTCGCCGCAGCGAACAAGGCGCTCGCCGAGCGCGGCAAGGACCCCAAGCCCGCAACGGGCGGGGAACAGACGGTGAACCAGACGGTGACGGTCGCCCCCGGGGCACGTGTGGACGTGTGCCGCCTGGCGGGCCGGCGCGCGATCACGCAGCTCCGCGTGGTGCCGCCCGCGAACGACGACAACCCGATCCGCACCCTGCGCGAGCTCGAGCTCTCCATCACCTGGGACGACGACCGCCAGCCAGCCGTGTGGACGCCCCTCGGCGACTTCTTCGGAACGGCCCCCGGCATCAACCACTTCAAATCCCTCCCCACCGGGATGACCGAGGACGGCTTCTACGCGTATTGGTACATGCCCTTCTCGAAGTCCGCACGCCTCACCCTGGCCAACGCCGGCGCGAAGCCGCGGACGGTGGGCGTCGAGGTCGTGCACCGGCCCGTCCCCACCGGCAAGCCGCTCCTGCGCTTCCACGCCAAGTGGCATCGCGACGCATACGCCGGCCTGGACGAGAAGGCGTTCACCCACGGCGACCGCTGGCCCGACTGGCCGCTCCTCGTGGCCAAAGGCCAAGGCCGCTTCGTCGGCGTGAACCTGCACGTGTGGAACCCCAACCCGTTCGGCCGGGTCACCAAGGTGCTCGATATCGATCCCAAGCAGTTCCCGCCGCGCATCTTCGGCACCATGCGGGCAGCGGCCCGAGGCTGGTGGTGGGGCGAAGGCGACGAGAAGTTCTTCGTCGACGCCGAGAAGATGCCCTCCACGTTCGGCACCGGCAGCGAGGACTACTTCGGCTACGCCTGGGCTGGCCACAACCCCGTCGAGTTCCAGAGCGCACTCCAGAACCAGCCGCTCAACAAGAACAGCAGCCTGGGCCACGTCTCAAACAACCGGTTCCAGCTCGCCGACAACGTGCCGTTCCAGAAGCGCTTCGAGGCGGCGATCGAGAAGTACCATCCGAACAACTGGCCGCTGCTCTACGCCTGCACCGCATACTGGTACCAGGCAGCGGGCGAGCGGGATTTGTACCCGCCCGTCCCCGTCGCGCAGCGCGTCGACTACTACGTGCAGCCGACCCGGAAAGCCCTCGTGCCTCGGGACGGCGTGTACGAAGGCGAACAGCACCTGCTCTTCGCCGCCCCGGCCCGCGTGCAGGGCATGGCAGGCTTCGGCCGCGGGTGGAGCGGCGGGCATCAACTGCTCTGGCACGGCAGCGTGGGCGACGAGCTCACGGTCACCTTCGACGTCAAGAAGCGATACCAAGGCCCCATGACGGCCCGGTTCACCCTGGCCCCCGACTATGGCGTCTTCGACGTGTCCCTGGACGGAAAGGCCCTCAAGAAGGGGATCGATCTCTACGACCCCAAGGTCACGCTGGCGCCGAAGCAGGAGCTCGGCACGGTCGACCTGTCCCCGGGCACCCACAAGCTCACGTTTCGCCTCACCGCCAACAACAAGAAGGCCCGCCGCTTCCGAGGCAAGTGGTTCATGCTGGGCCTCGACTACGTGGCCCTGGCACCCGCTGGGTAGAGTCTTCGTGCGAGTGATGCGCGCGTTGTGCGCGCATGTTGGTCCGAGGGAAACTCGGGTTGGGCACACTGGGAGACAAAGCCGGGCCTCCTGGGTTTGTTTCCTATGTGATGCCGCGGGACGTGGCTCGCCGCGAGGGAAGGAGAAGCCCCAGAGACTGTTTCAGAATGGGGCCTCGGGGTAGGCAAGGGGAGGGCGAAGCTCCTGCTGAGCCGCTGCTGCCGCTCTGCTCCGCGTCCTCGACGGCGATCAGGCTGCCCACGCCTGGGATCGCGGTGTGGCCGTGAGTGGTGCGGCGGAGCAGGGTGCCCGTGCCGTCGTGCTCCAGAAGGATGTCCAGGCCGTCCCACACGTACCACTTCGTGCCCGTCCTGTCGGTCTTGCGGTGCGCCAGGGGGGACACCCGCGCGAAGCGTCCGCCGACCGGCGGATAGGCGTAGGTGGCCGTCCCGCCGCCTGGGGTCACTTCCTGGAGCAGCTCGTTGGCGGCGTTGTAGGTGCAGTAGGTGGGGGTGGCGTTGGCGACGAGGGAGGTGAGGAGTGTGGCGGGGCACAAATCCGAAGCACGAATCTCGAAATCCGAAACAACGACGAGCCATGGATGTCGAGGGCTCGAAGCCCCGCGGTAGTGGATGCCGAGGCGGCGCTCCGTGATAGGGGTAGGGAAGGCCAGTTGCCTGGCCTCCCCTCCCTCCGAACCGTGCGTGCGGTTCTCCCGCACACGGCTCTCCAGTCGGTGGTTTTACCTCCGA
>Ga0272442_10007957_pt1 | contig 13584 bp, 9 predicted proteins | sample SSMForm2O_FD_200262 | JGI IMG/M metagenome (GOLD analysis project Ga0272442, IMG submission 200262) | Marine sediment archaeal communities from Little Sippewissett salt marsh, Falmouth, MA, United States - SSM-Form-2O | ecosystem: Environmental > Aquatic > Marine > Wetlands > Sediment ...
TCTTAGTTCTATACAGCAATTGCTCGTTTCGCGGGATTGAAAATAACCGCTGTTCCATAAGCGTTTCTAGATTTTCAAAAATCGACCCTTTATTTATAATATAATATACTAAATACCGCACACACACAAAGAGAACATTCTCAAAACCTATAGAAAAACCAGAATAGATACAATCTCATTCTTAATTGGGAGACAACGAAGCCATCAAGCAACTGAAAGGCGCTGATGAATCTTACCCGCCTGTGGGCAATCGATGACTTCGCTAACTGGTTTAGACGCTTTTCATGAGCTTACACTTCTTAAGACGCAGACAGAATTCCTCAGGCACTGGAAAACGCATTAAATTGCTGCCCTGATAGGGGAAGAGGCTCTTTTGCTTGCGAACTGTCTCAATAATGCAAGGAGTAACGCTTGCTAAGAAGCGCGCGCTTGTTGTTTTATTTTGTTCTTTCCATTGTTTCGAAAGCTATTACGAGTGTTTCTATGACTGTATTGTTGCCTTTAGCGGTTAAGTCGGCGGCATCGCGCGCGCTATAGAAAGTAGAAAAAGAATTAACTGAAATATAATGTTGTGTCTGTTGTGTTTGTGACTCGAAAAGTATCTATTGATGAATTTATTGTTGACACTCATGGCTGTTCTCTATGCGGAACAGAGTGTTCTCCAAGAAGAGTTAATAGATATTTGTGCCTAAGAATAATGTGTCAGTGACTTGGGTGATAGCTATGAATCGAAGAATAGTTACGCCGGTTATCCTCTTAGCACTGCTCTTTTCAACGATTGCAGGAATGTTGTCTGTCTGTGCTGCTGATTCTTGGGTGTCAAAAGCGCCATTGCATGAGGCAAGAAGCGGCTTAGGCGTTGCCATAGTCAACGGCAAGATCTACGCCATAGGCGGTTCTGGCAGCAACGGCTTCCTTTCCACAAACGAAGAATACGACCCAGCAACAAATAATTGGACTTTTAAAGCGCCTATGCCTACCGCACGATCCTCTTTTGGTATTGCCGTCTACCAAAACGAGATTTACTGCATAGGCGGGTACATCACAGGAGACGCTACTGGGGCTAACGAGGTTTATGATCCAGCAACTGATACTTGGGAGACTAAGACGTCTATGCCTACGCCTTCATTAAGCCTGCAAGCAAACATCGCTAACGGCAAAATTTACTTGATAGGGGGAAATCCCAACGGGACACTAAACCAAGTTTATGATCCAGCCAACGACACGTGGAGTACTAAAGCATCGGTACCCACGGCAGTTTCCTCGTATGCCTCCGCGGTTATTGACAACAAAATTTACGTGATAACCTCAAACCTGACCCAAATTTATGACGCTGAAAACGACAGTTGGAGCCTAGGGAAACCCGCACCATTATCCGTAATCTTAGGAACGGCTGGCGCAACAACAGGCGTGAATGCTCCTAAACGCGTTTACGTTTTTGGCGCTGATGCTGACTTGCCCTTTTGGCAGTTAACCACACGAACCTTCAGTTCTCAGAGTTACGATCCAGAAACCGATAGCTGGACATTTTGCACTTCCATGCGGACAGGACGCTTTAGTGCGAGTGTCGCTGTTGTAGATGATTTACTGTATTTGATTGGTGGTTTCAGCCTTGAATTTCCAGCTGACCAGTTCACCTTAAATGCGGCATACAATTTTAAAGTAGTTAACGAGCAGTACACGCCTATTGGATACGGCACTGTGCCGCCTGTAGTTAAGGTTGTTTCGCCAGAAAACATGACTTACTCTTCGGAAAATATTCATTTGACTTTTATGGTGAATAAGCCAGTTGCTTGGTTGGGTTACAGTCTTGATGGACAAGAAAACGTAGCGATAATGGGCAACACTACATTAACTAGGTTAGCCAGTGGTCGACACAACATAACGGTCTACGCAAAAGACGATTTTGGAAACATGGGCGTCTCTGAAACAGTCCACTTCACCGTGGACGTACCCTTCCCAGTAGCACCTGTCACGGCTACTTCTGTAGCCATAGTTGCCGTAGTAGGCGTAGGAATGATAGCCTACTTCAAGAAACGCAAACACTAAACAGTCATTATTGCCTCATTGGATTTTTTGAGCGTCTCGTTTTAAATTACGTTTAAATATCAAACAGTATATGTATACTTAGGTATATCAAGAAATTCATAAAACCAAAAAAATATTGGGTTTGCGGGTGATATCTCCACTTGCGCGTGGGTTCAAGTCCTATCGGCGGCGCCACTCTATACGCGCATTTATACTACATTTTCCATTATCTGGTTTACTGTTTCAATGGCACTTGATTTTAAGTGCTTTTGGTTGTGGAAAGCGCCAATACGAATAGACCCCCCTCCCCCTTTTCTGCATACATTAACTATTAGGATCCAAATACGTTCGTCACAGTTTTTCAACATGCTAATGATTAAGAAAAACGCCAATAGCGACCTACCCCCTACTGGTTTCTGCATAGAACCTCTAATAGGGTCCAAATATGCTGGTTCAGCGTTTACTGCTCGGAAGAGCCTATAGCCGCTTATGTAACTGGTCGAGCAGGGAAAACGAGACAACTTGGTTTCGGTGTTAATGTGGCAGTTGCGTGTTAACTAGTTGTTTTGTAAGTATCGAATCGAAACGCTAAAAAACCTCTTTCTTGTTTCTCCTATGAGCAGTACATTTGCGAAGGTGGGCCCGTAGCTCAGCAAGGCTAGAGCACCGGACTTTTAATCCGGGGGTCGTGGGTTCAATTCCCGCCGGGCCCGCTTCTATTTTGGTGTGGGCGTTTTTTAACGGAATAGTTATCTACCACTTTAACATATCGTATATATGCATATTTGAGATTTGAGGGGGTATTCACCTCGCGAAAATCTCGAGAGAAGTGTGATAAATGAAGACGACGCTTTGGGTCATACTGTTACTGCTTTTGATTACTTCTTCACCGCTCGTCATCACGGCAACAAATGAGCAAAACGCGTATGCCCAATCGAATAGCACGGCACGGGTCTCAAGCACCCATGACGCAACAAAAAGAACTGCGGAAAAACCCACAGTAGCTGGACACAAAATCACCTCGTCTGAACTTGAAACGCTTAAAAACAAGATCGGAGTCTACGAAGCCGGACAGAACTACAGCCAAATGGTTGACGGCTACGGCACGGGCATGCTTCCACCCACAGAAAGTGAATGGGCAGAAATCGGCGATGGCATGTACTCAATCGACAGCGTGGAGTACACGGTTGGCGAAACTCCCATCGCGGTTGATCAATCAGCCACAACGTGGTTTCCCCCTATTGGAAATCAAGGCCCGCAAGGTTCATGCGTTGCTTGGTCAGTTGGATACTACGTTAAAACATTCCAAGAAGCCAAAGAGCACGGATGGGACCTTTCTGACGCATCGTGGACAAGTGGACACCCGACTGTAAACTACCAAAACAAGATAATCAGTCCAGCCTTCATCTATAACCTGATAAACGAAGGAGAAGACGAAGGGTCATCTTTTCATGAAGCCATACAACTCACCTGCTTCATAGGTGCTTCCTCATGGGAAAAAATGCCCTACAACCCCGCTGACCATACTACGTGGCCTTCAGAAGAGGCTTGGACGGAAGCAGCATTTTACCGCGGCAACAGCAGTGGTTACCAATCAATGAGCGTCAATTCAGACGAGGGAGTATCCAATCTTAAGAACTGGATTGCCTCCGGTAACTTGGTAGTAATAGGTGTCGATGCTCACAAGTACTCCGCACTCACCAGCGCAGACATCTGGACTTTGGACGGCTATACCAGCCCAGATGTAAACCACGCCAACACCATAGTCGGATACGACGACAGCATAAACTACACGGAAAATGGAGAAGTGCATTATGGAGCTTTCAAAGTTGCCAATTCTTGGGGTGTTGGCGGATGGGAAAATGTCCCAGACGGTTTCTACTGGATTTCCTACGAGGTAATGAAGCAGCGCATCGAATATTGCATGTTCTACCACGACATGATCGATTACGAGCCTGAATTACTCGCAGCTTTCGAGATCAGTCACCAGAAAAGAAACGAATGCACCATCAGAATTGGGTTAGGCAACCCCAACTCGTCAATAGCGACAAAAAGTTTCAGCCAGTACGTGGATGGCGGAGACGTTCCTTTCCCCCAGAACAGCATAATACTTGACATAACAGAGTTCACGAGGTACGTGCCAACAGTGTATGGGCAATCGTTTTTCCTCAGAGTGGACGACGGCGGCACCTCTACAATTGGTAATGTTACGCGGTTTGCCGTGGCGCAAGAAGAATCCGAAGATGCACCATGTCAAACCGATCTCTCAAACCCTGTGTATTTGGACTTGATGCTTTCTCTTCTGGGGCAGATACTGGTCAACAGAGACACGTCGCCTAGTGTGCCAAACCAAAAAGTATCTGCAGGAGTCAATGTAAGCTTGTTCTTTACCCAAGTGGAATGGACTAGCGGACAGTTCCGCTTGTATGTGAGCAGCGACAACCTTTTAGAGGTGTCAACTGGCGACACAGCGTACACGTCCATGTTCGACTTAACCGACTTAACCGCCTCTGCAGTATCCACTTACGCATCAGCGAGTGGCACTTGGCAAGTTGGATACAACTGGGTCAACGGAACGACGCCAACGGGCGTTGCAGGAGGGGACTACTTTTTTAAAGCCTCTGCTGACTCGTCCGCTTCAGTCTTAGTTTCTGACACTTCTGCAACTTTGGTTGGCGCTTTGCGGGTTACGCCAGCTTCGGGTCCAGCAGGCGCGTCAATCACAGTTGAGGGTTACGGTTTTTCAGCCAACAGCACCGCGAACATCACTTACCTCAACCCAGTCACGTCCACATGGATCTCAATAATTAACAACACGCTAACCAATGCAACAGGGCATTTCTTCTATGGCACAGTCGCGCCTGATCTAATGCAAAATCAGCCTGCAGGTGATAATTCAGCGCTTTTTGACGCGATTGTTTTCCGAGCCCAAGATAACAGCACTGGCGAATACTACAATGCAACTTCACCCTTCAATGAGTATCAAAGAGGATTAACACAAGTCGGTAGTGCAGTCGCAACAGGGTTATACGGAAATAACACGGACTTAACGTCAACAGTCACGGTTGCAACAGGCACATCGCTTGCTATTGTTGGCAAACGGTTCGCCTCAGGCAACGCGGAAATTCTGTGGGATGGAACCTACTTGGACACCGCGACAGTTGACAGCGCTGGATACTTCAGCAAAACAGTCACGGTGCCAGCTGCTGATGTTGGAGCACATACGATAACGGTCTCGAATGGAAACGCACAGTTTCTTGTCACGGTCGAGGTCTCGCCAGCCCCAGTTCCCTCAGATTCAGACACTTCCCCGACTACCACGCCTTCTCCAACCCCGTCACCAAGTCCATCGCCATCGCCCAGCCCAAGCCCAACTCCGTCACCGACCCCGACGCTGCAACCCACCCCAACTCCAGAACCCCAACCACCTGAAGATTTGCAAATATCCCCGTATGTCATTGCATTTGCGGTCGCTCTCGGATTAATCGGCGCCGTTGCGTTCATACTCAGAAAAAACTGGTAATATTAATTGCAAGCTCAGGCAGGTATAAGTCAATTGAATCGCTCCCTTTAACCGTTTTAAGGGACATTTTATATAAGAGCCGAAAAAATGTAGCATGCAGTGAAAGGTGATTATGTGGCGTCTAAACAATTATTGGATCTGTTGACCAAGGGAGTAGCGGTTGAACTCCATGTTTCAATGAAATACATGTGGCAGCACATTTTAGTTAAAGGACTTGAAGGCACTGTTGTAGAGAAAATGTTCAGAGACATAGCCATCACAGAAATGAAGCATGCCGAGGACCTCGCGGAGAGACTTGCCTTTCTAAACGGCGTACCACCCAACAAGTTTGACCCAGTCCACGCAGGCATAACTTTGGAAGAAATGCTGAAAGAAGATGAGGGCGCCGAAGAAGAACTCGTAAGCTTGTACAAGCAAGCGATACAGGCCGCTGGCAAAGAGGGCGATTTCGCCACCAAACGATTGCTTGAAGACATCCTCACCGACGAAGAGAAACACCTTGACAAGTTCTCAAAACTACTAGTCGGAATGACAAACCCATTCACACAACCCTAACCGTTTAAGCGCTGACAAAAAGGCAGGCGGTCCTGATTTTCAGGTTCGCCCCGCGCTACTTTCGGTGCCGTCTATAGACTCTGGTTCCAATAGCGAGCTAATGCAGCTAACGCCTCTTCAAACAAGTGGTTATCAGGCATAACATCGACTTTTACATCCAGTTCAGCTAACGCGCCAGCTGTTACGGGTCCAATCGCCACGACAGTTACTTTGCTGTTCATTAAATCGCTTAGCTTTTCCTGTGAAACCTGGTCTTTAAGCATCTGGAAAAGGTTCTTAACGCATGAGGTACTGCCAAATATGATGGCGTCAATCTTTTCAGCCGTTAAATCCTGAAAGAACTTTTCGCTCAATTTTTTGTCTGCAGGAACAACTGAATCGTAAACGTAAACTTCTTGCACTAAAGCATCCATTTCCCAGAGTTTTTCCTTCAAAACAGGTGTTGCGCTACTAGTTCTGGGAATGCGGACTGTCTTGCCCGAAACATCCAGCCTCTCTAATTCTTCTAGTATTCCTTCTGAAGTGTACTTAGATGGAACTATGTTAACTTGGATTTGATGCGCTTCAAGCTCCTGTGCAGTTCTCGGACCAACAACTATCATCACGCTTTTTCTTAACCCATCCAACGTCTCGTCTAATTGACCCAAGCTTTCAGCGGCGCTAAGCAGGTATCTCACTCCATTGACGCTCATGAAAATAACATAATCCACTTCTTCTTTCCGGAGTTCGGCGATGAATTTTTTTATGGGTTTCAGGTCGCTTGGACCTTTTATCTCTATGGCGGGTATCAAGTAAGGTTTTCCGCCTCTTTTCTTAATCATTTCAGCGGCTTCTGCGGCTTGACCGCGTGGTCTCGTTACCGCTACGGTTTTTCCTTTCATCGTGGAGTTTTTCTTGAACCATGCGAGTTTCTTGCCTAAGTTAGCAACTTCTCCTATAACGATGACTGATGGCGGCTTCACGTTTTTCTTCCTTGCTTCTTCAGCTATTGTGCCTATTTTACCGGTGACAGTTCTCTGCTGCTTCAACGTGCCGCACTCGATGAGAGCGACAGGCGTATCAGGGTTTAAACCGCCCTCAACCAACTGTTTCGCAGTGGACTCCAATTCGCCTACACCCATAAGAACCACAATCGTGTCTACCGCGCCAGCTATCGCCGCCCAGTTAACTTTTCTATCCGCGTTTTCCGCCATGTGACCCGTAACAATGGCAACAGAAGAAGCGTAATCCCTATGCGTAAGAGGAATACCCGCGTAAGTAGGAGCCGCTATCGCCGAGGTTACCCCCGGCACCACTTCGAAGTCTACGCCTTGCTCAGCGAGCGCTTCAGCCTCTTCCCCGCCTCTACCGAAGAGAAACGGGTCGCCGCCCTTCAGCCTAACCACTTTTTTGCCTTCAAGACCTTTCTTAATAAGCAATTCCGTTATCTTATCCTGAGTCAATTCATGCTTCTTGGAGCTTTTGCCCACATAGATTTTCTCTGCACTTTCCGGAACCAGCTTCAAAATTGCATCGCTCACCAATCTATCGTAGACTACAACGTCAGCCTCCTTCAAAAGTTCAAAAGCCTTTATGGTAAGCAGTTTCTGGTCGCCTGGTCCAGCGCCAACAAGGAATACTTTACCACGGACCATACTTCTCCCTCCACTCCTTCTCCAAATCTCGAGCTCCCTGCTTCAGAAGACTTTCAGCCACCTTTTTCCCAAGCTCTTCCGCTTCATTAAGGTTGCCTTCCGCAAACGCCGCAAGCTTCTTTTGCCCGTCAAGCGAGAAAATACAGCCGTGAAGCGACAACACGTCGCCGTTAGCACGACCGACCGCGCCGATTGGCACACGACAACCGCCCTCCAAGTGAAGAACCATGCTTCTTTCAGCCGTAACCTCCGCCCTCGTCGGGGCGTGGTCAACCGCCTGCAGCAGTTTAATTGTGTCTTTAGCGTCTTTTCTTGTGACTATGGCTAAAGCCCCTTGCCCAGCGGCTGAGGAAAACCGGTCCAGTGAAAAACGTTCTGCAATTTCCCCTTCCAGCCCCAGCCTTTCAAGACCTGCCTCAGCAACAATAGCGCCGTCAAAAGCTCCTTTTTTCACTTTCCTAATTCGAGTGTCAACGTTGCCTCTGATAGGCTTAACTTCAAGGTCTGGGCGGAGAAACTTGACTTGTGCAAGCCTTCTTAGGCTGCCTGTGCCTATGACCGCGCCTTTAGCTAACGAGTTAAGCGGGACGTTGCCTTTTGAAATAAGCACGTCGTGCGGTGAAGCTCTTTTCGGTATGGCGGCTATGGTTGTCTGCCTCTCTGAGGGGTCTACTGTGGGAACATCTTTCAGGCTGTGCACAGCCAAGTCAACCTCGCCTTTCTCTATTGCTTGGTCTATTTCTTTCTCGAATATTCCTTTGCTATCTATGGTGAAAAGAGGTTTCCCCTGCTCCCTGTCACCCAACGTCTTTATGATGTTAACTTCAAACTCCACATCTGGGTGCTCGGTTTTGATATCACGTAAAACGGCTTCTGTTTGCACCACAGAAAGCTTGCTGCCTCTAGTTCCAACTCTCAAAATCATCTTTAAGCAGACCAACTTACACCCTTATAGTCAGCATCAGCTGAAGTTAACACAGCCATGATTTAACATCCTTAGCGAAATACGTTATGATAAGGTCGCTTCCAGCACGCTTAATTGCAGTTAACAACTCAAGAACCACCGCTTTCTCGTCTATCCACCCGTTTTTGGCGGCAGCCTTCACCATAGCGTACTCCCCGCTTACGTTGTAAGCTGCAACTGGCACATTAAACTTTGATTTAGCAAGGTGTATTATGTCCAAGTAAGCTAAGGCGGGCTTAACCATTATCACATCCGCTCCCTCGTTCAAATCCAACTCTATCTCCCGCAAAGCCTCACTCTGGTCGCCGTAGCCCATCTGGTAGCTCTTTCTGCATCCAAACTGGGGTGAACACTCAGCAGCCTCCCTGAAAGGACCATAAAAGCCAGAAGCATACTTTGCAGAGTAAGCCATAATCGCAACCTCATTGAAGCCTGCATCATCCAAAGCCTCTCGAATAAACCGGACTTGACCGTCCATCATAGCAGACGGCGCAACAACATCCGCTCCAGCCTGAGCTTGACTGACCGCCACCTTCTGCAAGATTTCAAGGGTAAGATCGTTCATGACCTCGCCGTCTTTCACTACTCCACAGTGACCGTGGGTTGTGTACTCACACAAGCAGACATCAGCCATAACAACAAGCTCGCAACCGAACTCCTTTTTCAATTTGCGAATTGTCTCTTGAACGGCTCCGTTATCAGCGAACGCGCTGGAACCCGTTTCATCTTTCTTTGAAGGTAGTCCAAAGAGGAGTACTGCTTTGATTCCCTGCTCAACCGCTTGCCTCGCCTCATCCACTACCTGCTTAACAGGCAGCCGATAGTAGTCGGGCATTGCTTTTATTGGGATAGGCGCTTGGGCGTTTTCATCCACGAAGATAGGATAAACAAGGTTGCTTGGGTGAACTTTCACTCCTTGCAGGATATCACGCATGGCTGCTGTTCTCCGCAGTCGTCGCATTCTCACAGAGGGAAAACTCACTTCAATGCCTCCTGACTTTGCTTTGCAGCAACAACAGGCGCTTGTTTGCTGGTTTCCTTGACCATTTTTTCCAAAATTTTCATCGCCATCTCTTGTGCCTCATTAAACTTTTCTTCCTTCAAAAACTTTTTTATCTCCGGGTTTTTGAGCATTTTGTAGAGAATCTGTTTTCGAACTTTCTGGTCGCTGATTCGCTTCTTGAGAGCTGCCCTCGCGTATGTCTGCAGTTTAATTTGAAGCAAATCTTCCGGAGTGACCATCTTTTCGATTCTTTGCCTTAAAACTCGGGCCATAGCTGGGCTTTTTCCAGCGGTTGATATGGCTATTCTTACTTCGCCTACTTTCGCCAAGGCTGGAAGTATGAAATCGCTGACTGCGGGGTTATCTACTGAATAGACCATGCACCCTGCCGTTTTAGCGTGCTTGATAAGTTGAGCGTTAAGCTTATGGTCGTTGGTAACTGCCACGAGCAAATCGGGCTTGGGCTTAAGATTTTTGACGAAAGCTTCAGCGTCTTTTACTTCTGCTTGTAACAGCTCCAGCTTCCCCAGTGTATGCAACTCTTTAATGCCGCGTGAGAAGGTTTTGCTGACGACCAAGATTTTTGAGCCAGCCTCTACGAAACTCTGGGTTTTCCTGTAGCTCTCTGAGCCGCCGCCGACTACCACGACGTATTTCCCGTTGAAGTTCAGGTCTACAAGCAATTTTCTCCGCGTCCACTTGCCGAAAGTTTAGTTCTAAAGTCTGTGGTTAGTAACTTTTTGAATTTTTCTGTTAACTCCTCATAATCCACGGTTTTTCTTTTAGGAGGTATAGCAAGTTCTGTTAAAGCATCCAAGTTTATTGACTGCTCCGCGGTTTCAATTGCCTTGGCACCGAACTCTTCATAGCGTATTTCCACTTCAGGAATTGTGCCCCGCCCCTCCAACGCCACACGCGGCACCACACCAAGCAGTTTGACGCCGATGTTTTCAAAAGCCTTATTCATGAAAAGCCTGATTTCATCGGTCAAGTAGCTCGTGCGCACCTTGTTTAGTATGACGCCTTCCACTTTGATTCCGAGGCGTCTCATAATGTTCACGTAGTTAAGCGTGTTGACTATCGCGCCTTCTATTCCTTCCTTTTCACAGCCTACCACGACAATGGTGGGTGCGCCTAAAGCCACCGCAATCTCTGCGGTTGACGACGGTCTCTCCACGTTATCGTTTAAAAACCCTGTGAACGCGCTCATAGCACCCTCGATTAAAATTAAATCGTAGTTTTGCTCGGCTTCTTCAACGGCTTCGGCGAATGGCTTCCACCCGCTTCTCCCGACTTTAATTGACGAGTAACTTTTAATTGGCTCTTTGATGAGGTATAGGGCTGGCACAGAATCCCGTATGTCCCCACCAATTTTCATAAGTCCCAACTTGACCCCTCTCTTCTTCAGCGCGCCAGCTACACCAGTTACTATGAAAGTTTTTCCTGAACCGCTTCCCGTTGCCGTTATCAACAAAACCCCTGACGCCCCTGCCGTTTGGACGCTGGTGCCTTGTGACCGTAGGTTGGTTGAAATTCCCACTTCGCTCTTAATTTCTTTTATCAGTTTCGAGTTTGCGGCTCTGATTTCTTGAAGTTCCTCTGAGGTTATGCCTAAAGATTTCGCGACGCCTTGGATGATTAGCGGATTTTGCTCCAGTAACGCGTGTACGGATACGCCTACGACGTTGCCTTCTTTGTTGGCTATGCCTGAAACCAAGTCTTGCGGGTTATTACGGTAGTTAACGCGTTGAACATGCGAGACAAGTATGGGCTTCGCGTCTTTCCCGAGCACAATTTCACCGTAGGTGTGACAGTGGAACCCTGTAACTTCGCCGCCGATTTCATCTGTCAGAAAACTCTTGCCTACCACCGTAGCTTTGACGCGGTCTGTGCAGATTAACGGCTTGAACTCTGCATCTAACAAGCCCAGTCCCTCACGCATGATAGGAGTGGACGATAAGCGGCCTATGTCCGTGTCTTTTGCGAGTATTTGAAAGCCTGAACAAATCCCAAGCACAAACTTGCCTGCGTCAGCTATTTTCCGTATTTCCCGAACTACGACCTTGTTTATGCTTTGGGATTCTACGAGGCTGCCGCCTGGGATTATTATCATGTCAAGAACTTCTGACGCGGGCTTGCCCTCTACAAGTGCGTCCTCGCGGACTATGTCGGTCGGCAAGTTTCCGAACTCTTCGAAGCATGGCAAAGCTCCTGGCAGGTAAACCAAACCGATTCTGCGTCTTAATTTTATCCCTCGCCGACCCTTTTGGTTAATTACGGCAAGGCTTATATTTAAGGCGGTCGGTTTATCCAACCATGCAGTCCTCAGCCAAAAAAAACAACATTATCAACGTGAGGATCACGCATAAGACGGCTCGCGTTCCCTTAATGGAAGCAGTGGCATTCAAGGACAAGGGGAGTGCATTGAAAACTGTTCGTTGCATGGAAAATGTTGAGGAGTGCGTTCTTCTTCAAACATGCAATCGCATCGAGCTGTACATTGTAAGCGAAGAAGGAGAACAGGTAGCCAAGATGGCGAAGGAGTTTTTGGCGAAGAATGCTGGTGTAATGGCGGAAGAAGCCTCTGAAGCCATCGAGTGCTCTGTGAATGGCGATTCCCTCAGGCACGTTTTGAGACTCACGTCTGGATTAGAGTCTATGGTAATCGGTGAGGATCAGGTTCTTAATCAGGTTTGGGACGCTTACTTGGAAGCCAAGTCCGCAAAGACGGCGGGAGTTGTCCTCAAACACTTGTTCATGAGAGCAATGAGTGTGGGAAGACGCGTAAGAAAAGAAACGGCCATCAATAGGGGCGCGGTGTCGGTAGGTTCAGCGGCAGTTGAGCTGGCTGAATCGTTGTTAGGCAAACTTGACCAAAAGAAGATTCTAGTAATGGGCGCAGGGGAAATGGGAACCCTTGTAGCTAAGGCGTTAGCCAGACGCTGCCTTAAACCAATTTTCATTGCGAACAGGACATACGCCCAAGCTGTAAAATTGGCTGAGAACCTTTCAGGCAAAGCTGTGAAGTTTGATAAACTGGAGGAGACACTCGTGAACGCAGACGTAGTCATTTGCTCCACAGCGGCACCACACTATCTGCTGACAAAAAACTTGGTTTCTAAATTCATGAAGCAGCGCCAAAACGAAAATGACTTAGTAATAATTGACATTTCAAATCCGCGAAACGTCGAGGAAGCAACGCAGGAAGTAGAAAAAGTAAAAGTTTATGACATAGACGACCTGCAATCAATAGCGGAGAATAATAAGCAGAAACGGCAGAAAAGCGTCGAAAAAGCTTCCACAATCATCGAGAAAGAACTGGTCCTGCTAAGCAGAGACATAAAAATCCAGTCAGTTAGAGATATTGTTTCATTGCTGTTCTCACGCGCCGAGGAAATACGGCAAAAAGAACTTTCAAAGACTCTTAACATGCTAGGACATGTCGATGAGAAAGAGAAGAAGATAATAGAAGATTTGACTTTCATCCTACTAAAACAGACTTATGCGCCTATCGTCGAAAACTTGCGTTCAGCCGCGAAGAACGATGACAAGAAGCTGATAGAAGTCGCAATCAAACTGTTCGGCATGGAACCAAATTAACTTGAAGTGAGTGGTTATGGATAAAACAGCATTAATCATGATTGGACATGGAAGCAAACTTCCCCACAACAGGGAAAACCTGGAGAAACTAGCTGAGATTTTACGGAAACGCGCAGCTTTCGAGACTGTTGAAATCTCGTTCATGGTGCGAAACAAGCCAACAATCCCAGAGGCAATAGAAAGCCTCGCCAAAAAAGGCGTCACAAAAATCGTCTTGATTCCCGCGTTCATAGCACCAGGCGTGCACACTACACAAGAAATTCCAGAAATGATAGAA
>Ga0272442_10007958_pt1 | contig 13583 bp, 13 predicted proteins | sample SSMForm2O_FD_200262 | JGI IMG/M metagenome (GOLD analysis project Ga0272442, IMG submission 200262) | Marine sediment archaeal communities from Little Sippewissett salt marsh, Falmouth, MA, United States - SSM-Form-2O | ecosystem: Environmental > Aquatic > Marine > Wetlands > Sediment ...
AAGATCTTCTATTTTTATTGTTTTTTGCTCTCCACTTTTCATATCTCTGACTGTAATTGACTGATTTTTAAGTTCTTTTGATCCAACTATAATTACTTTTTTTACATTAATAGAACTTGCATATTTCAAGGACTTACTAATCCCTCTCCTCAAAAGATCAACATCAGCCAAAATATTATTTTTTCTTAGGTCTTGTAGTATCTCAATTGCTTTTGGTATAAGTCCTTCATCCACTGGAATGATATATATGTCTGTTGTTGTCTTTGGAAATTTATAGGTCTCTGTTTCTAATGCCAATATAGTTCTATCAAACCCTATAGCAAAACCTGAGGTAGGTGTTTCTCTTCCGCCAAAAAGAGACACTAATTCATAGACGCCCCCGCCACATATTTGCTTTTCTGCGCCAAGCGAGGGAGCATCTATTTCAAAAACTGTTCCATTATAGTAATCCAATCCTCTAACAATACTCATCTTTATCTTAGGGTTTGGAATTTTGAATGAGTCTCGTAATAACTTGAAAATAGATTCAAGTTTTGATAGTTCTTTTTTCACTTCTTCGTTCTTTGAAACATATTTTAAAACTGTTTTTATGTCAGACGATTGAAGGATTTCTAAAAATGCTTTTATCTCGTCTTGTTTTATTCCAAAATCCTGCATCATTGTATTTACATCATCAAATTGAGCTTTGTCAATAAGCGGAGTAAGTTTTTTTTGTTGGTCTTTTGTAAGATTCAAATCGGCAAATATTGAAGAGAGGATAGTTAAATTCCCTACATATAATGATATATTTTTTAATCCTGCATTTTTCAAAAGAGTGGAGGCCAAAGCAATCAATTCAGCCAATGCTTCTGGGGTATCTGTACCAATTAGCTCACAGCCTGCTTGTCTGAATTCGCGATATCGTCCTTTTTGAGGCCTGTCGTATCGGAAACAATTTCCGAAGTAAAAGAGCTTGAGTGGTTTCGGCTCCATTTGTAATTTTTCGACATAAAAGCGGATAACTGGAGCTGTCAATTCAGGTCTTAGCGCAAGTTTTCTGTCACCCTTATCAGTAAATGAATAGATTTCTTCGATAATACCTTCGCCAGATTTTGCAGTAAACAGTTCTAAATTTTCAAACATGGGCGTTTGCAATTCTTTGTAACCAAATGTTTGGAAAGTGGTTTGCATAGAATCCTCTAAGTATCTACGTTTTTGCATTTCTTCAGGCGTGAAATCTCTTGTTCCTCTTGGTATTTTAAACACGTTTTGATTGTATAAAAACTACACTTAATACTGTTTCTATAACGTTTGAAAAAAAATTTAAAATATCGTTAATATTGATACGAACTTATTGTTCTAGTGTAGCATGCCTAAGTTGCATACTTTCCTCGGTCTCATTCTTGCTATTTAAAAGGTCTGCAATGATTCCATCAAGTAATATCCATACACTAGCTTCAAAAAGTGTTCCAAGGGGAGCATATTGTTTCCGTTCTGCGTCATTACAAGCTGATGAGACAAACAATGTTATATCTGCAAATTTTGCTATGTCGGATTTTTTCTTTCCAGTAATAGATACTACTTTGGCTCCAATATCACGCACGATCTCTGCAGTCATGACTGCTGGAATGGTTTCCCCAGATCCTGAGACAATAACAACAAGATCGCCTTTCTGTACCGGCGCGGTAATTGTTTCACCAATCACGAATGTTTGAAATCCCAAATGAACAAGACGAATGGCAAATGCTTTTGCAACTAACCCTGACCGCCCTGCACCATATACAAATATACGATTGGATGCAAAAAATAATGATTTAACTTTTTCAACATCGTCTTTAGAGACACGATCTAAAATATCTTTTATTTTCTGATGTATGTATTCTGTTGATTTTGTAAAAACCATGTTTTTGCTCATACAATCTCCGAGAGATCTCGATAATCTGCTTCTTCTTTTCCAGTGCGCTTCATAATGGCTTTTTCTACTTGCAGCCTAATGTATACAGCATCATGTTCCAATAGAGGCGATTCTGAAATAAATGTTACATTGTAGTTGTTATCTAGAATAATATCAATTAACGGTGCGAGTGGCATGTCTCCCTTCTTTATTGGTAGGTGATAATATTCGTTTCCATTTTCATACAACACGCCAGTGAGATGAATAAGGTAATGCTTTAGTTTGAGTGGTTTAAGTTTTTGAAATACTTCTTCAAAATTCTCACGGTCTTTCAAGCATCCATTGCATCGTGCATGAATATGCCCAATGTCAATGACTGGGATTGAGCCCTTAGCATTGCTGCAAACTTCAACAATTTCATCAATGCTACCAAAAACCTTCTGCTTTCCCATGGTCTCTAGACCGATTTTTACCTTCAGTTTTTCTTTTTTAAATAAACTTTGGAGTTTTTTGGTGTTTTTTGTAATTCGTTTCAACGTTTTTCGTTCACCGAGTTCTCCGTAGTAGCCTGGATGTGTAACAACTGTTTTCGCTCCCATTTTTTCGGCAAGTCGAGCAGAAAATAGAATTTTCTCAAAACTCAGATTAACCTCTTCATCACCTGCAAGATTGATATAGTATGGCGCATGCACATGCAATTCAATATCGTTTTCCTTTGAGTAATCTTTTATAAATTGGGCTTCTTCATCAGCCATGACGTATAGCCCACGGACAAACTGTATCTCCATGGCATTGAGATCAAGAACTTGTTTTGTGTACGCTAGACCATCTTTGTTTGTCCGGCCTTTACAAGATAGCGGTATCCCCGCCTGCCCTATTCGAATCATAATATATACCTCCCGCTAGATTAAACCTCTTTATTCTGTTCTTATATTTTTATAACCTTTTCGGTTTTCACAAATACAAAAAGAATGTTATGCCAATTCTTCTAAGCGGCTCATAATGTTCCAGATAAGTGTTCTGCCGTGTAGAGGAATATTTGGATCGTTTGCCAGTTCATCAAGTCTTGATGTTGCTGTTGCAACTCTTACATCTAGAGGATCTATTTCGTTAAGCAGAATTGTTTTCACTTCTTCTGCACCTCGTCTAATATTTCGTGGAATGGAATTGTCTTCATGAAGCATATTTAAACCATCGCACACCTGTAAAATCTTCTCGTCTGGCATAGCACATCACCCTTAAGTTACTTCAGCAGTGTAATACGGTATGGGATAAAAATATTTGGGCTATTGTTTTTCAAGATGTTGTGAATGTAAAAGCTCAAGAATGTCAGCGGCAATGTTTTTTCCGATGCCGCTTACTTCCTGAAGCTCCTCTTCTGATGCATTGATAATAGCAGCAACGCTTCCAAAATGGTCGAGAAGCCTCTTTGCAAGGACAGCAGAAACATTGGGCAATCCTTCAACAACAAACTGCTGTCTTTCCCTCAAGGACATCGCGGTTTTCTCCCCTCGGACTGCAACAGATTTCTCCCCTTCTCGTTGTTCACGTTGAGCCATAATATACATTAAATCTGCTGTTTCCATCGCATCCTTTGTTGTAAAAATTGGAATGCCAAAATCTACAATAATTGAGACAAAGCTTCCAAATATTGCGTTATGGCTGATATTACGTTTTGTAAGGATCCCTTCCCCTTCTATGATAAGAAGTGGTCGAGAATAGGCGTCTCTTAACTGTGCAACCTGTCTGAATAATCTCCCCCCAGTAAGTGAAGATAAAAAGTCATCTACATCTTTACGCTCTACACCAATTCGAGTCGAAATGACATAATCACCAACGTCTAGTTGTTGTGGTTCGATTGTTGCACCCTTAATCGCAAGGTTTTTTATTACATTTGAACGATATTCTCGCTGGTCAACGATGATGTGAACTGATTTGCCCTTTTTCTGATAATCTCGTAACGTTTTTTGATCCCCTTCAAATTCCTTTTTCTTTTGAAGTGAATCTGAATCATCAAATGTTTTACCTAACTTGGATCGGAGTAACTCTAGTTCACTTTTCATGCGTTTTTCTTTTCGTTTTGATGCCCAATAATATCCTTCATCCATGGTGCCTTTGGCAATCAAGATAATAACCTTGCCCGGCATTTTTCTAGCTGTTCTCCCTCTTCGTTGAATGAGTCGTATTTCAGATGGCACTGGCTCATAAAACACAACAAGATCTGTGGATGGAATGTCTAATCCCTCTTCTGCAACAGAAGTAGCAATAAGTACATTATATTCATCTTTCTTGAATTTCTCTATAATGGTCGCTTGCTGTTTTTGTGTAAGTCCCTTATCTCCATCTTTTACTGCTTGTCCAATAAAACGTGCTGGCCGAGCGTGTTCAACATCTTTCAATAGGTTGGCAACATAAGAAGAAGTATCACGGTAGTGGGTAAATACAATGATTTTTGAATTTCTTTTTTCATCTAATTGTTGTTTTACAATCTTGACGATCTCCTGTAGTTTTGGGTGTTCGATGTCAAGCGACTTGACGTAGGCAACAGCCTCAACGATTGTATTATCTGCCATAATGGCTCTTGATGCTTTACTGCTGTCCTTTGATACGGCCTCTTTTCCCATACGTTGAAAATAATTTTTTAGTGCATTTACTCCCTGTGTTTGCAACAATTCTAATGCATAATATATCTTTAGTGCCTCACTTTGAGTTGATGCAGCTTTGAACAAAATTTTTGGTGGTTTAGGTCTAGATCTAATCTCTTTTTGTATCAATTTTTGTACATCCAAGAGCTTTTTTTTATTGATACGTGCAATTGAAGAACTTTCTATCACGCCTACATTTTTCAGTAGTTTTAATCGTTCAGATAATGCCTTTCGCAATAGTTGAATCGTATAGGCAAAGTCTTTTGGCAACGATATTTCTTTCCAGGTGATCTTTAAATCATGAACATATGGCCTTACATCTGGATCATATTTTGTCCGTATCTCGATGTTACTAATCTCTAGATTTCTGCTCACCTCTAAGATTTTTTTGATCTCATTGCCAGGAGATGCAGTCATTCCAAGAACCAGTCGATCTTCTCGTTGTTTTTGATACATTTCAGAAACAAATACGTAAGAATATTCTCCTACAGCGTGATGGGCTTCATCAAAGATGATAAATGAAATATCCTTTAGATCCACTCTTTTTGATAAAAGATCGTTTTCGATCACTTGCGGGGTCGAAACAATGATTCTACTATTCTTCCACAGTTCTTTACGTTTAGCTGGTGAAACTTCTCCAGTAAAAACTACAATCGATTCTTCATCAATAGTTAAAAATTGTTTAACAAATTGGGCATGTTGCAGGACAAGTGGTTTTGTTGGAGCCAGAAAAAGTATTTTGCCTTTGTCTTTATTAAGTTGATCAGCAATAATCATTAGGGCAATTACTGTTTTTCCAAGTCCCGTTGGCAATACTACTAACGTGTTTTCTTTTTCTGCAGTTTTAACAATGTTTACCTGATATTCTCTCCTTTCAACACTATCAGGCTTTACAAACTCCCTTTTGATGTACACGAAAAAAGGAATGCAATCAAGGGTTTTTCTAGATTTGGGATTAAACTCATGATATATACAAAATCAATATAAAAGATGATTAAGATTTCTTTATGGTGATGAGATGGAAATATTAGGCATAACTCTCCCACTTTGGACTATCTTCGTAGGCGGAATAATTCTATTATTACTTGCATGGAAAATTATAAAATTTACAATCAAAATAGTTCTTATTGTAGGAGCATTCTTAGTAGTACTAATTCTCTTAGATGTTAATGGAGTTTTTACAGAAGTTTTCAAAATATTGAATCCTGTTTTGCCTATCTAGTTATCTCTAGTATTAAACGAGATATAAAAAATTTCTCTATCTACCAGTTCTAATTTACCAAAACGTTGCCTACTTCCATTCTTGTCTTCGTTATCTAGCATAAGATGCCTCTCCCCAAGGGCCACAATCAAGATCTATTATTTAAAATCTTTCTTTTTACAAAATATGGTGTTTTTATAGTTATGCAGAAGGAATCGTAAAGTGAATGGTGGTCCCAGTTCCTTTTCCATGACTGTCCGCCCAGATTTTTCCACCATGTTTTTCTACAATGCGTCGACAGATAGCAAGTCCAAGTCCTGTAGAATCAAGTTTATGCCTGGATTCATCCGCCTTATAGAACTCATCAAAAAGATGGTCAGTTTGTTCTCTTTCGAGACCTACACCCGTGTCCCGAATAACAACATCAATAAACGAGCCTGTTTTTTCTTCAACCAACCTAGCTTCAAAGGTTAAGGTTCCCCCATCTGCCATGCTATTGACTGCATTAGATGAGACATGGTCAAGTACCTCTAGTAAGCGGGGTCTCTCTGTTTTCACAAAAATGCCTTCATTAATGTTATTTTGGATGTTGATATTACAACCTTTGAATACAATATCATATTTTTCTTGTAGTTCATTCACTAATTCTAGAAGATTTTCTTTTTTTAGGTATAAATCAGTAGAGGTTAATTCAGCGAGTTTCTGTGAATTACGAACAACACGCTTAATATATTCAACATTACGAATGCAAGTGTCGACTAACTCTTTTGTTTCAAGTTTTTCTACATCTTCTTTTATCATAGGTAAAAGGGCCATGAGTGGCGTCAAAGGCGTCCCAAGGTCATGGGCCAGATTATCAACAAACTTTGTTTTATGTAATAATAATCTATTTACTTCGACAGTTCTATCTATAACTCGCTGTTCAAGTTCTCTATTGAGTTCGTTGAGTTTATTTTCTGTCTCGATTAATTTTTGTTCAAGTTCTTCTGCTTCAATAGTTTTTTTCTTTAGTTCTTCTTCGAGGTTATCAATCATCTAGCCAGCCTCACCATATTGTGACAAATGGCAAATGGCTTGTCTATATTAAAACTTTTAGAGAATTTTCATCGTTTTTGCTTCTTAAAATCCATAAATATTAATATTATATAGATTATATATTACTTCACAATGATCGACCGCGAGAACTTCAAATCATTTGTTCCATCTACAAAAACTATTCCAGAACTTACCATAAAAGCTGCCTTAGTCGGAATCTTTTTAGCCATAGTACTTGGTGCAGCAAATGCCTATCTTGGGCTGTATGCTGGGATGACCGTTTCTGCTATTATCCCAGGTGCTGTTATGGCACTTGCTATTTTAAGACCTTTTAAAGGTACCATTTTAGAAGTTAACCTTGCCACAATGGGTGCTGCAGCAGGAGAATGTATTGCAGCAGGAGTGATCTTTACAATACCCGCTTTATTAATATTGGGGGCATGGACTGAAATTTATTATCTCGAGACAACTTTCATAGCGTTGTTGGGTGGTCTGCTTGGTGTACTTTGGATGGTTCCGCTAAGGAGGGCACTTGTTACTAAAACAGACCTTCCGTTCCCAGAAGGGGTTGCAGTTGCTGCGGTTCTTACAACAACCGTTGGTGGAGAAATTGCGGGGGGTAAAAGAAAAGAAGGTGCCATAAGTGGCATATGGCTTGTTGTAGGAGCCCTTATAGCTGCCCTATATAAATTTGGAGAATTGTCTCTTAACATTTTTAGAGGAACTATCGAACATGTTGGAAGTATTGGAAAATATGTTATAAGTGGAGAAACAAAGGAAGGATTGGTTTATGGAGGTTTAACGACCTCTCCTGCTCTCCTTGGTGTTGGATGGATTATTGGCCCACGCATTGCTTCTTATGTGCTTGTAGGTGGTTTAATTGGATGGGTTATCATTCTACCGTTAGTTGTTCTTTCCATGGGTCTTCCTTTGCCTGTAACTACTGAAGAAATTGCTGATGCCTTAGCAATGGGATATGGCAATATGGATATAGGATGTCAGATATGGGGAATTTTTAAAATTTGGGGGGAACAGATTAGGTTCATAGGTGTTGGGGCAATGCTTGTTGGCGGTCTCTGGGCAATATGGAGCATTAAAAATAATCTTGTTGGAAGCGTAAGAGAAGCAATTATTGGTATAAAAGGCGGGCAAGTAAAGGCCAAGAAGAGAACTGAACAGGATTTGAGCTACAAGTTTGTGTTCTCAGGTATCATACTAATGACAATTCCAATTTTCTTACTCTATATGTGGCTTTCAAACATGTTTGGAATTTCATTACTTATGGCTGCAATAACAATATTCTTTGCATTTATCGCAAGCGCGCTCGCGGGTTATCTAACAGGCCTTGTCGGGTCTTCAAATTGCCCAATATCTGGGGTGACTGTTGTAGTATTGCTTATTGTTAGTTTAATTATGCTTGGGTTGGGTGCAACCACCTTTGAGGCAATGGCTATCGTCATAATGATTTCCGCTGTCATTTGTATAGGTGGATCAATATCTGGAGATTTACTTCAATCAATGGCCTGTGGTCAAATGCTTGGTGCCACCCCTAAAAAATTACAGATATCAATGACTCTTGGCGTTTTAGCAGCTTCTGGTGTTATTGGTCTTGTAATAGCAGTACTTGATCAGGCATTTGAAATTGGAAGTCGTATGCTCCCTGCACCTCAAGCAGGTCTTATGGCTGGTGTTGTCCAGGGAGTAATTGGTGGAGAGATGCTTTGGCCATATGTTCTTGCAGGAATGGTACTTGCAATTGTTTTGATTCTTATTGACCTGCCTGTTTTACCAGTCGCAATTGGAATATATTTACCATTTACACTTTCCGTACCAATATTTGCCGGTGGTGCAATACGACATTTTACAGATCGGATTCTTAAGAAGAGGTTTGGAAGTGCAGAGGAAGAAGAAATCAGTGATTGGGAGCTAGCAGTCAAACAAACTGATATTAAGCCAAAGGAGAAGGTTATCAGAACTGGCTTACTATTTACAGCAGGACTTGTTGCCGGAGAAGCATTGATGGGCGTTCTTGTAGCGATTCTACTTGTAATTGGAGTTAATCTTTCTGTTTTCAAATACGCTCCATCATTACCTGGACTTCTCATCTGGATTTTTATAGCATTACTTCTTGCATACATCCCGATACGCGAGATCATGAAAAAAGAAAAGGCATAGTCGGCAATATCGCTACATTTTTTCCAAAATATCTTTATATGAAATAAGCGATAGAATATTTTGAGGGATAAGAGTTTAAGGGCTCTAAGAGAGATAGAAATATGAGTGGGATGAAATTATCGTCAGATGAAGACAACTCTATAAAAACACATGTTGAGGTAGTAAAAGGTATTGGGGGGCTTATTGAGCTCGAAGATAAATTTCAACCTTACGATGTTTCGGAGCCAGAAGACGAAGAATTTATCGATCTTGAGCTTACTCACCCCAAAAGGATTGCTGAGAAAACTCCAACTGAATTTTTAGATCTTGAACAAAAATTTATCGATGCTACTCAAGAAGAGTTTGCAATAGATAAAGAATTTGTGGAAAATCCTCTCCCTGAGTTTGAGGAAGTAATGGACGAAGACATTAGCAAAGAATTGCCTTTGGAATTTGAAGAAGAAATTGAAAGATCAGGATTGTTAGGTAAGCTTGGTAATAGACTCCATTCTAGAAAAGAAAAGATATTATTATATGAAGATGAACTAGATGAAGAACCGATAGAACTCGAACCTTTATTAGAAGAATTTGGTCCTGTAATTCTATCCCAAGCCAGTATTTTCAAATTTAGGCTTGATGAGGACGGAAATCTAGTTTTCTTGGATAAACGGAAACCTCGAGAAAAAAAACCACACCCAAAATTAGAAGCTTTCTTGAGCAAAATGCCTTCAAGAAAAGAACGCCCTGAGGAAAATGAAGAAGAGGAAGAAGAATCCAAGCTTAAGGCTGTTTTTGGCAAAATAAAGTCCATTCTCCCCATTGGTGAAAAGGAGTAAGAGTCAGAAGAAGAAACTTAAATGGATTTTCAGTTTATTATTTGTCTTTTCTAACCAATGATAAAAATTTATACACAATATATTTCTTAATAAGGAAAATAAGGTAATCAATTTTATGGTTTTTTTTCATTTTACTTTTGCAAACTATCTATAGATATTTAATCTTTTTTATTATATCTATAGGATAAGATACATATGGAAACAATCGAAATGATTACTAATCCCTGACTCATTACTCTGTCATAGATTACTTAAATCAATTTATAAACCAATAATTGTTTTTAGATACTTCATATATTTAAAAAAGAGGCGATATATCATGGATTGTAAAACTCAAAAGGGATTATATTTTTTGATGATTGGTTTAGTTATAACATTGACATATGGTTTTATAACGTCAGTTGTTAACGCTATAATTCAAGATACAACGGTAACGTTAATAATTGGTTTTTTTGGTCTTATAGCTTTTATTGGATTGATACTACTTCTTGCAGGATTGTATTACTTTTACATCGGAAGAAAAGAATTTGGTGAAAAACATGAAAATAGTGTTAAGAAAGCTTTGACTATCTTTCTCATCAACATTATTATGTCAGTTATTTTTGCCTCTATTATATCATTCTTTGTTTTTACGGCCATATCTGGGAACTCTCCTACAGATTTATTTGCACCGGTGTTTATGATTATGGCGATTATCAGTGCGATTTTAGGAGGCTTAATGTATTATTTTGGACTTATAGAATTGGAAAATGAAAAAGGTAAAAATGTATTATATTTAGGCATTATTTCCTCAATTGTTTTATCAATAATTACATCTTTCTATCTTGCTGGAATGTTAGGTGATCTATTCGGATCAATTCCGTCAATGAGCAGTTACTCATCTTTGTCTATTACTCAAAATACTGGCATAATTGGAATTTTTGGAATTATACCTAATTTGTTGTACCTATGTGCATTTTATATTCCTTATGAGAGGATAAAAGAAGGGGAACTTGTTCCTCAAGTTACAACATCTGGCGGTTCAACGCTCCCCAGTCGCATTTGTCCAAATTGTGGGCGACCTATTCCAGAAGATGCAGGGATTTGTCCATACTGTGGTAAAAAGTTTTGGTAAAACTATCTTTTATAAAACATTAATTGTTTTGATTTCTTACTGGCAAATACAAAAAATATCTCCCCCAGAGTTTCGATACTATGAAAATAACAGCTTGTTCAAGATGCGGAAGTACCAATTTACGTCAAGGTTCCATAAGAGACGGCTTACTATCAGGTTTAACTTCAAAATATGTTTGCAGAGATTGCAAATTCCAGGGAACACCATTTATTTTTGATTCTGAAGAAGATTACGTTAATTTTGTAAAAAGCATTAGGAAAAATAAGAAAAAAGAACGGTAAGTTTTTGAAACAATACCTGTTTTAGAGCTGTGTAACTATGAAGATAGATCCCTGGAGTTCAACTACTTATCAAGATTATTCAAAGCTTCGTGATGAATTTGGCATTGAAGAATTCACAGATCAATTGTGGACAGATTTGCCACATCCTCATAAACTAATCAGGCGAGGTGTTGTATTCGGCCATCGAGATTTCCAATTGATACATGAAGCTGTAAAGCAAAAGAAGCCTTGGGCAATCCTTACAGGACTCATGCCTTCTGGAAAAATGCATCTTGGTCATAAGATGGTTATCGATGAAGTGATTTATTATCAGAGTATCGGTGCAGATATATTCATCGCTGTTGCTGACATTGAAGCCTTTGCCACTAGAGGATACACTTTAGAAGAAACAAAGGACTTTGCATTGAATGAATACATACCAAATTATATTGCACTTGGCTTAAAACCAGAGAAATGTCACATTTATTTTCAATCAAAACATCAAGACGTAAAAGATCTGGCATACATCTTAGGTAAAAAGATAAACTGGTCTCAAATGCTGGCTACTTATGGATTTGATGGTTCAAGCAACATGACACATATTTTTTCACCACTTGTTCAAACTGGAGATATTTTACATGTCCAACTTGAAAAATTTGGAGGTGTTAGGCCAACGTTAGTTCCTGTTGGTGTGGATCAGGATCCTCATATGCGACTTAGTCGAGATATTGCACAAGCCCATCGACTGTATAATGTCACAGTTACTAAAGATAAAAAAATAGGAGTTTTTGTTAAAGTTGATAAAAATATCCAAGATCTTCTCGATAATGCAGAAAAAACGTTGCATTCTCTGAAATTCACAAAACTCAAACGTATCACAGACTACAAAGCAATCTATGTTGAGGATGCGGAGAAACAAGATATACAGCATATAGATGAGCAATTGGCTTTAACAGAACCTAAATTTGGAGGTTATGGATTCCTTCAACCATCTGCAACTTTCCATCGATTTATAACAGGTTTAACTGGAGAAAAGATGTCTTCATCTAAACCAGATACTGCAATCTTTCTCACCGATTCTCCAAAAGAAGCAACAAAGAAAATCATGCATGCAAAGACTGGAGGGGCAGTAACTCTAGAAGAGCAAAAGAAACACGGTGGAAATCCAGATGAATGCGTAGTGTATGAGCTCTTTTTATATCATCTAATCGAAGATGATGAAGAATTACAAGATATCTATCAAACATGTAAAAGTGGAAAACGAATGTGCGGTGATTGTAAGAAATATGCTTCACAACTCACAGAAAAATTTTTAGTAGACCTACAAAATAAACGAAAAACAGCAAAAAACAATATGGAAAAATATCTTTCTTAAAACCTAATCGTAGCTACTGTAGAGCCCATCATCAGATGCCATCTTTTCAAATGTTTGATCAATTTTTTTCCTTTTTGTTGACAATGCATGATGTACAGTTTTAAATGATCCTTCCAACGAAGATGCATGACCTCTCACAGGCATGCTGATTCCTAGATTCTTTCCCTTGAAAGCAGCATTAAATATTTTTTTTGGATGTATACCTTTTTCCAAACTCTTTGCAATTCTTTTAATGTCTCCTTGAACAATACCAAAATCGCCAGAATGTTTTGTCATTTCGTTCTCGATATCGTTATCAATATATCTTGCTATTTTTCCACCGATTCCCTTTACTTCAAACGGATTTTTTTGATACTCTTTCAGCATATAAATGCCGCTTTCTGGATGGAAAAGATAGTAGTCTCTTGATAGTCGTTTGTTATCTTTTCCAAAAAGAGCTTTCCATCCTGTTGGAAACTTCTTAGCATCACTAATGACATCGTTTAAAATGTCATTTCTAGATTTTATTTTCACCATATCAATCTGATATATGCGTTTCATATATAAGTATCAAACTGTTATAAAATATGAATTAATCGTAATTTAGTGGTGGTTTGAATGTTAGTTAACGAAATTATGACAAAAAATGTGGTAGGAATAGATCGCTATAAAACAGCATTTGATGCGTGTATTTTATATCGGGATAAAGGTGTCGGTTGTCTTCTTGTTACCGATAATGAACAATGCGTTGGCATAGTTACTGAACGAGATATTATTGAACGAACCATATGTTTACATAAAAATCCCGAAGAAACCAAAGTAGAAGAAATTATGTCATCAGATATTAAAACAGTACACGCTTTAGATAAAATAGAAAAAGCCGTTGATATTATGATTGAGAACGGTATCAAAAAATTGCCTGTGTCACAGGACGATGAAGTAGTTGGCATCATCACTGTAACAGATATTTCAAAAATAAAACCAGAACTGTCAAAACGGTTTAATGAATCTTTGGCAGAACTTTCTTGGGAAGATTAGCAGATTCCTAGATATTAACCCAAATTATAGGAATCTCTGCGGGTATCATCTTTTTATGTTTCATTGAATCCTT
>Ga0272442_10007960_pt1 | contig 13581 bp, 9 predicted proteins | sample SSMForm2O_FD_200262 | JGI IMG/M metagenome (GOLD analysis project Ga0272442, IMG submission 200262) | Marine sediment archaeal communities from Little Sippewissett salt marsh, Falmouth, MA, United States - SSM-Form-2O | ecosystem: Environmental > Aquatic > Marine > Wetlands > Sediment ...
TCTCCACTTATTATCGCCTATGGTGAATATTTCCACGCGGGGTGTTTTGCCAAAGCCATTATCAATTCCCTTGAGCCAGTAATCAAAGAATCGTTGAATTCTGTCATACGTCCAGGCTTCCTCGCCAATATCTATTTTGCCGATTCTGTGAGTCTCCATAGGAGTTACTTCATGGTCAACGGGTGCAATCAACAGCCACTGGTTCTTTCTGGCTTCAGGGCTATCACTGTTTTCTTTAACTGCAATCCAATCCTTAATAGTTCCAGCTACGAAAACATCATACCATCCACCCCAGTTATAGACTGGTATTCTCACCTGGCTATGCTTCCCGTAAAAATTGACGCGTTCCCAGTAAGAATCTCGCGAAGGATGCCTGATGTAATTCTTGTAAAATTCACACCTGATACCAGCGTCATCATCAATGGATATTAAGGGAAGATGCCACGGGTCTAATTTGAGGGCATTATTGCTCTTCCGGGCATTCATCCCAAAGGCCCATCCTGCTTTTTGTTGCATGCAAAAAGCGTTATTGTTGAAAGAAATGACACCAAATATATCTGCAGATGTAATACCCGGAACGATGCATTTAAGGTTGGGATGGTTCAGTGATGCCACAGCCCACTGGGTATAACCATAATATGATTCTCCTGTCATGCCGATATTTCCGTCACACCACGGCTGGCTGGCAATCCAATTGAGGGTGTCGTATCCGTCGTTTGCCTCGTTTACAACAGGCTCGAATGTGCCTTCGGAGGCATATTTCCCCCTGACGTCCTGAGCAACAAACACATACCCCTTTTTGGCCCAGTATTTACCCTGCGTAACCATGGCACAATAAGGTTCATCTTTGCCATAAGGTAAGCGCGTGAGCACGACGGGAAAACTGTCGGCATCGGCAGTATCGGGCCTGTAAATGTCGGCATACAGCTTGATTCCGTCACGCATGGGCGCCGCAACATTCTTCGTCACCTTCACCTTCTCATAGGTATTCGGCGTGCCTGTTGCTATTGACATGAACGGCAAGCGGAACCGCTTTACGAAAAAATCCTCGCGTAGCCTGGTAATACCCCAGGAAAGGTTGGCTAAGAAGCGTTGTTTCGTAGATTTGCTCATTTCTTTATCTCCCTCCTTGTATTCTCAAGAGTAAATGCCAGCTCTTTAAAAGATATAATGCCCCTCTTTTTTACTTAAGCTCTACTACAGTCTTTTCCGGGAGCCAATTGTATATAGCCCAGTGGCTCATATGTTGGGTGGGGCGTGTGACGTCCTTTATCATGGCATTTGCCGAAGTGGCTGTCAAGCATATTTCTCCATTATTCTCCTGCTGGAACTGTTTATGGGCAATTACAGGAATTGCAAAGTTGGATTGACAACCAGGTGTGCCATGGACATAATATTGATGGCAGAGGCGATAGGGGACAGGGTGCCCTATCGCGAGTGGTAATGGGGAATGTCGACCAGGTTAGCCAGATTCAGGGCAGGTGACATAATAATACTGGGTATTGGCACAGCGCCTCTGGAGGATTTCAATGGAACATTTACCTGGATATGCAGGCTTGATAGCGTTTATCGACCTGTCCTCGGGGCAGGTGGATTACAGGCCAACGAACATTTATGCGGATGATTTTCTTGGAGGTGGAGGCATTGGGTGTAAGCTCTACTGGCAGGAATCCGTTGTTGGTGGAGAAGCCTTTGATTCGAGAAGCCCGCTGATATTTACTACTGGGCCTTTAGGCGGTTTTGCAGGGCTGGCTGGTTCGAGATGCCAGGTTTGTGGGAAATCTCCCGTGGCCGCACCCGAACATTTTAGCTACGGGAGCATGGGAGGGAGTTGGGGTGCATACCTCAAGTTCGCCGGGTTCGATGGCGTGGTACTCAAAGGAGAAGCGGAGAAACCTGTCTATCTCTTCCTTCATGATGGCGTTTGTGAAATTCGGAATGCCTCTCACCTCTGGGGCAAAGGCACGATGCATACGCAAAAGATTTTGAAGGATGAACTGGGAGCAGCAACTCGAGTAATGACTATCGGCCCGGCAGGAGAGAACAGGGTTACCTTTGCCACATTATTGGCTGACGATAACGCTAGCGGCTCAGGGGGATTTGGTGCCGTGATGGGCTCGAAGAAGCTGAAGGCGATTGCCGTATCGGGGAGGGCTAGTCTCACCCCCGCCTTTCCCGATGAACTGCGCTCTTTGTCCGACAAGCTGCGCGACTTGAAGAAAAATGTGGACTTTGAAGTGCCGCAGGCGCAGCCCGGCCTTACAGCGAAGAGGAAAGCTTGCTATGGGTGTATAGCTGGTTGTTCAAGACATCTGCTGGAAGCCAGCGACGGGAGAAAAAGCAAATATCTGTGTCAGAATAGCGTTTTCTACGAAGAGCGAGCCGATCACTACTACGGACGGAGAAGCAAAGGCGCTTTCGTTGCTAACTGGCTATGCGATGAGTACGGATTGGATACGAGCGCTGTGGAGGCGTTCATACTGTGGCTATCACGGTGCCACGAGGCTGAAATCGTAACGGATGCGAGCGTTGGGCTGCCATTATCCAGAATGGGCAGCCTGGAGTTCATTGAATCTCTGGTCAGGAAGATATCTTTGAGACAGGACTTCGGCGAAATTCTTGCCTCGGGAATCTCTAATGCCGCCGACTTTCTGGGACAACGCTCGCGGACTTTATTCGGGGACACGATTCATGCAAGCGGCACCGTTGTTGGATATTGCCCCAGGCTCTATATTGTTGATGGGCTCTTTTATGCCACTGAACCCAGGGTGCCCTACTCACAGATGCATGAAGTGACTGAACCAATATGGGCGTGGCTGGATTGTGTGAATAAAGATGAGGGAGCTTGGGCCAGCAGTGAGGTGCTCAAATCAATAGGGCGGAGATTCTGGGGTAGCGAAGCGGCAGTGGACTTCAATACTTATGAAGGAAAGGCGCTGGCGGCAAAGGAGATTCAAGACAGACAACACCTTAAAGCATGCCTGATTCTGTGCGATTTCTCCTGGGCAACGGTGGGGATAGAGTACTCTGAACCGGAGATGCTGAGCCACGTAATAGGCGCAGTCACCGGCAGGAGCCTGAGCCTGGCGGAATTGAAACATATCGGTGAACGAGTATTCAACTTGCAAAGGGCTATTCTAATCAGGGATGGACATCCGGGCAGGCAGGGAGACACGTTGCTGGATCCCTGGTATAGCATGCCAGTGAAAACTAGCTTCCTCAACGAAGACTGCCTGGTGCCGGACCGCAGCGGGCTGCCGGTGTCGAGGAAGGGAGAAGTGGTTGACAGGGAGCGATTTGAGCGCATGAAGGATGAGTATTACGAACTTCGAGGCTGGGATGTTGGCACTGGTATGCAGATGTCCGAGAAGCTGAATGAACTGGGGCTAAACGAAATTGCCACTGAGCTTTGCTCAAGGGGACTGGCGAAATAGTAGGGGTGGGGATGAATCCCTCCTGAGAGGTGGCCTTAGGCTATCGCTACTGTGCTGGTTATGATATATTTCCTGTAGTTTATTCCTGTGGAGATTTGGACTGTCTACGCCATTGTCACATATTGAGGAAATTCGCCTGGGTGACGCCCGGCTAAAAGACTTTGCTGAGTTGCCGTGGCGTCTGTACAGGGGCGATCCTTGTTGGACTCCGCCACTGAAGGCTGACCTGCTGGGAAATCGCCTTCTGGGCATGGTTGGACTCTTGCGAAGGGAACACCCCTATCACCGCCATGCCGAGGTAACACACTTCCTGGCATGGCAGGATGGCGAACTGGCAGGTCGAATATCGGCTTCTATCAACGAGAGATTCAATAAGCACCATAACGCTCGAATCGGCTTCTTTGGTTTCTTTGAAACGATTGAAGACTATGAAGTAGCCAGGGCATTGCTGGACAGAGCTAAATCGTGGATTGAATCTCGCGGCATGACTACCATGCGTGGTCCGGGGGAATACTCCAACGCCACTTACGAACGACAGGGAATCCTGATAGACGGATTTCAATACCCTCCAACCATGGACCTCACCCACAACCCCCCTTTCTACGGCGAATTCCTGGAGCGATACGGCTTCCGCAAAACCAAGGATTACCATGCGCACATACTGGATTTGCAGACTCCAGTGCCTCCTCGAATTAAGAGGGTTGCAGAGAAGGCACGACTGCGTCGGGGTATAGAAACCAGGCCTTTGAACCTTAAGAAATTATCTAATGAAGTGGACCTGATAGTGAAGATTTACAATAAGTCATGGGCCAAAAACTGGGGCTTCCTTCCGCTCATGGATGAAGAGGCAATGGTATTGGCGGATTTCCTTCGACTCGTTGCAGACCCTGGCCTCATACGGTTCGCCTTTGTCAAAGGAGAACCTGCTGCGGTATTCGGCGCCTTCCCCGATCCCTACCAGGCGTTACGGCCACGCTGGCGCTGGTATGGAGACTCGGACATAGTGCGAATGGCGAGGCTAATATGGAAACGACGGCACATCCCGCTGGTGCGGTTGATGTTCTTCGGGGTTTGCCCGGGATTTCGCAAGCTGGGCATCGACGCCATTCTATTTGCTGAAGTCAAGGAATATGCTATCCAGCAGGGCTATGAGAAATGTGAAACCTCATTGCTGCTGGAGGATAATCGCTGGATTCTCAGCCCCTCAGAGTTCATGGGGGGAAAGCACTATAAAACCTGGCGTATCTATGACCTGCCGTTGACATAGAAACGGGCATCGCAACTCCCCCAACCTGCCCTCTCTCCCCATTGCGGAGAGCTCATCACACCGTCCTCTATCACCCCGTCGCTCCACCAAAACAATTGCTAGAAAGTCGGCAGAATTACGAAGGCCTGGTTCCTGAATCCTCAGCAAAATCTGTTCAATGCTATGAAGTCAATACCTGTGAAGATAAATGGAAGAAGTACGAGGACCCGGGAAGTTAACAAAATCTCGTTATTGCATTCGCTGAGCGCAGGAGCAACAGTGTAGAGTCATCCTTGCCAGGAAGTTACTTTCCTGTTTCCACTGCTTCTGGCATCGTCCTGACAAGAAACACAGCTACGATGGCGAATCCGGCAAAAACAAGCCAAACGTTCTGATAGCTGCCGTAGTTATCGAACACCCACCCGGCCATCGGCGGCCCCAGGATTGAGCCTACCACGCTACTACCCATTAAAAAGCCGAATATGCTTCCAAAATTCCTCCTCCCAAACATTCCTAGTAGCAGAGGCGCTCTCAGGGCGTTATTGCCCCCGTAACCTACGCAAAAAAACACGAGGAAAAGAATGAGTAACCGGGTGTCCACTGTGGCTGCATATTCGAAACAGACAAGTCCCAGGCATATCATGGTAAAGGCAATCGCTAATACTTTTCTTCTGTCAACCCTGTCCGCAATCCAGCCCATTCCAATGCGGCCCACCACGCTGCCCAATGGAATAGCCATAGCAATCATACTGGCCGTCGACCTAGTCATTCCGATGCTGCCCAGATATGGCATCACGTGAATAGTCACTGCCCCGACCATCAAATGGAAACAGACAAAAGCCAGCGCTATATGCCGGAATACCCTACTTTTCAAAGCCTGCCTGACATCGATACTTTTTTCGATTGATGGCAATACAGCCTGGTCGATATGGCCCGTATTTGCCCTTGCTGCACCAGGGTCATCCCCATCAGGCAGATAACCATACTGCTCTGGCTTATGCCTGAACAGCAGAGATAATGGCACAATCAGGACGAATGCACCGATGGCGAGAGTTGCCATGGCTGTTCTCCACTCATAGGTGTCAATCAGCCTGACTATTGACGGGATTAGCAATCCACTGAGGCCAAATCCACAGGAGGCGATGCCGCTGGCAAGACCCATCCTCTTCTGGAACCAGTTAGCCACCGCCGTCATCAGCGCAGTCATGGAACAACAGCCCACCCCCACAGCTATTACACTGAAGGCTGTATAGAACATTACCAGAGTCGTAGTACGACTCAGCAATAATAAGCCGAGCGAGATGATTATTCCGCCGAAGAATATGAGCCGCCTCGGCCCCCAGCGATCAATAAGTATTCCAAAAAGAGGAGCTAGCAACCCACCTTCAAGGCCACGCAACGAAGCACCCAGCGATATTTTCGTGTAGCTCCAGCCTAACTCAGCAGCCATGGGCTCAATAAAAGCGGTGAAGCCATAGAAGACGGCTGCGGCCATGTATAAGGCGATCAGCACGCAGGCAGCCACCAGCCACCAGCCAAAGAATACCTTATGCGGTTTCAAGCTTGAATGTGCCCCCCCGGATTCCCTTACAAGTGTAAGGTCTCCTTCCGCTGATACCTGCATGCGTCACAGGATAGAGCGTCAATTTGCTTACGGTATTATATACCTTTTAGGCTATGTTTTGAAGAATTTGTGCTGGCTGACCACATAGATTTGTGGCTGGAAATTTCTGAAAAAGAAGGCCGGTAAATTCCAAAGCAGTTGAAGCCTGGATTTCCCATATCAAACCGGGGGCACAGACAGGTTTCTATGGTAGAAATGGCTTCAAAAACTCCTTGTTTGGTCACATTAGGCGGGGCTAATTGGAGAAACTCAATGGGTGGACAGGCCAAGGAGGTGCTGGAATTCCAATGCCTCTCTCATATATAGCGGGATAATCGCTGGATTCTCAGCCCCTCAGAGTTCATGGGGGAAAACACTATAAAACCTGGCGCATCTATGACCTGCCATTAACGAATAATTCTTCTTCCAGTTAGGCGTGGAGTTCGATAAAAGAAAGTCCAGTTTCACCTGAAAGTGGCAGGGGCCATGTAGATATGGGTGTCGCATGCCGTTGATATATACGGCGCAGTTCAAAATTTATGGTATGCCGTTTACGCTTTAGTTACCCGCGACTTTCGAAACCATATGGGGCATATTCATATTGGCATGGCGGGCCGCCAGATGCCCATAGAACGAGCGATTTCAAATCCATGATGATAGAGTTGTTTGTTCTCCACTGCTCGTGTACGGGTTTCGCTTTGTCCGGGTGACGACATACAGAGTCAGGGTATCCGAAATGGTCGCGGAGAGCCTCCATTGCATTCTCGATGGTGAGTGCTGCTGTTTTTTGCCTGAGAATACTCTCTACACGGCGGTCTCTGTAGATGCTGTTCTCAAGGCCGGCGCGTATTACGCCGAAATCGCCGGGAGTAGCTCCTTTGAAGTGGTTGGCGTGGGTAAGCATGCCATCTGCAGGATACAGGAAATAGACTCGTTCTGGCGTAGCTTCTATATCGATAGAATCTCCGTCTCCTTCCGATGTTGCCACGAGGTAATTGGCAGAGAATGAGCGCGGCGTGTGAATAATCGTTCCGATAACATCAGAATACCTTTCCTGGCTTAATGCCTTGCGGCGTATAAATGTAGTAGGTATTCCTTCTGTTTCCATCGTTTTACCGTCTGCCTCGCACTGTATGTAGTTATTACAAATACCATGACCCATGCTATTCATTCCCATTCGGGCGAATTGGCCTGCTTCTACAAGAGTTAAGATGTCGGGGGCATCCTTCTGATTGACCTGTAAAAGGAGGTTGTTATGCATGGCCCATGGTTTGTAGTCCCAGTTTTGTGCCAGGATGGTGTTCTTTTCAGCGGTTATATCTGGCAGGGCACAGAGCGAAGTACAGCCACTTGAAGGTTGTTTCAGTCCAAAAAGAATCTCGGTCCTTATATTGACTACCATAATCTCTTCAAAAGTTCTTCCAGAGCCTTCTGCTATTCCCTTTAGCTCATCTATCATGCTTTCATCGTAGTCTTTAATCCTTCTTGTGAATGTCTTTGAGAAATCGAGGGCTCTATCCCAATCCACGCCAGATAATTGTGTAAACGATGACTTGTATAACGAGATACTTTTTTCTATCAGGTCTTGCGCCTTTATTCCATATTGCGTTCCCCTTGAAAATGGGTCTCCGGAAATTACTATCTTTCTTAGTGTTCTCTCTTTCATCGCTTTATTCCCTGTTTATTTTGTTGACCCTAGCTTGCCTGGTAGCCTGCTTAAGTAAACCGTATGTCCTGATTGCTGGTTCAACTGAAGTAAGTGATTAATCCTTCTTGTGCTTCAAGTTAATCGTGCATTTGATTCTACATGGCAGAGACTGCTTGCTCTACTCTTGTTTTTCATTCACAGCCACACCACCTCATGATAGCCAGGGCTAGCACCTTGGTTAACGTCATCAATTCATCGATGTCTGCGTATTCATTGTTCCCGTGGATTCTGCTGTTGTTAAGCCCAATAGAAATGGTGGGGATCCTCGAGTAGTTTACCAGGTGAATGGCATCGCTCAACGTGCCCCAGCCCACCAGTTTCGGCTCTATGCCCAATTCCTTCACAGCCTCTATGCCGGCTTTCACTATCGGCTCATCTTCACTTATCTCTGTGCCATATACCCAGCCGGTCTTAAGTGTCGGGGGATGTTCCTTCATCCAGGAGTCGGTAGCCGCAACGCTCTTTATCTTCTCTTCTATCTCCTCCCACAACTTCTCCGTTTTGGGAATAAACATTGCATCATAGGTTATCTCAACTTTCTCAGGGTATGTGACAGACCATTCTCCGCCCTTTATCATCGTAGGCGTAATAGTGTCAGGGTCTAGAAACTTGTGCTTCTTATCGGGTCTGGTTCTCCAGTCTTCCTTCAATTCTTCTAAGCCCTGTAGTATCTTCACCGCCTTTGAAATCGCATTCACAGCGCCGCCTTCCCTCCAGTGTGGTTGCGTCATCTCAGCATGGCCAGCTCTGCCGTACACAGTTATTTCGCCACCCGTACCACCCCTCATGGCTACAAGCACATCCATATTGGTAGGCTCAGGGATTATCGCTGCATCGGCGGTGTAGCCTTTCTGGCAGCATGCCAGTGTGCCCATCTCACTTGATTCCTCTTCAGGAACTGTTTCCACCGTTAGATCTCCGTTCAACTTAATTCCTGCCGCATGAATAAATTTAACTGCCTCAAGCATGGCAGCAACTCCCCCTTTCATATCGCATGCTCCCCTGCCAAAGATCTTATTGTCCGCTACTTCCCCTTTGAAAGGATCATGAGCCCAGCTACCTATCTGTGTTGCAGGCACGACGTCGATGTGCCCATTCAACAGTAAGGACTTGCCTTGTCCTCCGCCCTTAAGCTTCCCCACGACAACTGGCATATTGCTCAGGTCTTTATCGGGGCGAACCCCTGAGCCAGGGAAGCTCTTAAGTTTCGATGCATCAATCTCCCAGCTGTCTATATCAAAGTTCATCCCCTCCAGGAATTTACAGACAAAGTCCTGGAGTTTTATATATTCGTCATCCTCGGCTTTACCTCCCAGCGGTGGGCTGACCGTCTTGAAACTTATAAGCTTGCTCAAGCAGCCAACAACCTCTCCCCTATTTTCATCTATTAGTTGAAGAACCTTCTTCTCTTTTTCAGATAACATCTAAACTTTCCTTTCTTTGTTATTTTGCTATGTCATGATAGCATCTTCACAATAACTCTTATGCAATGCCCTGATAAACGCATATCCGTGTCTTGTTGAAGTTCTAAAACGATTTAAGAGATAGATATTTTCTTCGAACACGTCTCCCGAAGCTTGATTGAAGCACCCATGCCAGCCATTGTTTTTAGAAATCTCACCGGATCCAGACATTCAGCAACTATTGTCCCCTTTTCTGCCTCTCCCTCTACACACATTCTAGCTCCCACTACGGCAGGTAACGCAACACCAATGCCTGTAGCTCCAAATGTCCTGTAAAGTGCCAGCCTCTCTTCAGTAGTTGTGTGTGGGATAATGGGATTGGCCAGCGTGTAGGTAATTTCCTCCCCTGACCTGGCTCCTTTTACTTCTATTTCACCTGTATAGGTAAACTGGAGAGGTTGTCTGAGACTCTCCTCATTCTCGTTCAAGAAGTCATTGCCCGGATGGCTTACCAACTTCATCAGGACATCGTTTGGCGCAACCTTAACGCCTTTGACATCTATAGGTTCTGCGCTATGGAATCCCATCTTGACGAACGCACCCGCCAGTGAATCGATGGGGTATTTGAAATAGCAGTATTTGATACCTTTACCTATGAAGCGGGGTAATGTTATTGGTTCCTGGTGTTGATGATACACAAGTGCCATTTTGCCAATGGGCTCTGGCAAATCATATTCCCCGGCAGGCGCAAATATAGGGTATTTCTTATACTTGCCATCTTCGAACATCATGGGCTCAACCGCATAACCCCAGAGTGCCCTGAACGGAGACCATCCTGGCAACCACTCACTCACTACTTCCTTGGGCTCTCCAAGAAACTTGTAACCACTTCTGATATCTATTCCATCTACGCGGTCCAGCTTGTCACAGAGATATTTCGCCAGTATATTGAATTCTCCGGGGGATGCTCCACAGCCAACCAGTGCGGTCAAGCCAGCCTTCTTGAAGTCACTATCGAACGCAATCGGTCGGTTCTCTATCACCTGCGCTAGTATATTATCCCTGGCTAGTATGTCCATCGAGGTGGCTTCGCCGAATGATGTATCTACGTAATGAGATCCACTGTTCAACGCAGCCTGCATTATATTCATATCGAATTCAGTTACGACCAGATTGATGATAACATCCACCCCACTGGCCGCTTTCTCGATATCTTCAATGTTTGCAGCATCCAGCTTTATGGGGGTAATCTTATCGCTCCCTATCTTCTCCTTAACCCTCCGAGCAACCTCCACATCCAAATCACCCAATATTATCTCTGACACATCCTTCTCCTTGGATAAAATCGAGGCGCATGGGCCCCCTTGAGCTCCAGCTCCTACTACCAATACTTTGTTCATACTATTCCTCCTCATTAATTACTTAAGTAAGCCAGTTATTAATATTGCGACTTCTATTGTCACGATATCTTCGCCTTTTTCTATTGTTTTCTATCACCCATGAGTTACCTTAACCGCAGAGGCCAACTATCCATTGTATTTCCTTATTCGCAACAGGGAAATGGCGATGGTAGCTACTTGAATGCCCCATAACAAAGGCTCTCAAGCTTCTTCCTGCCACCATCGCCATTTAGGTAACTGATTCAGGGTTGCTCTAGCGCAACATTCCGCTACTTCTTATATACCTTCAGTATGCTCCAGTCATTTAACCATGACACAGTGCCACCTATTTCATGTACCCAGCCCTCAAACTTATCAGTCCTGTAGGGAGAAATAAACTGAGGCCTGGCCAGGAAGATAATTGGCAAATCCTCGGCCAGGAGGTCCTGCATCTCGTATAGAATCGCCTTCTTCTCTTCCAGGCTTTTCGCAGAGGCGTTATCACGCCACAGTTGATTAAAGCGAGGGTTATCATAGTAAGAAGGGTTCCACCAATCTCCTCCAGAGCCCCAACCAACACATTCCTGCCACACCCAATCTGACCATGGGTCGGGGGATGGAGCTTCATGGTATATCATCAACTCTGTTTGGTCAGCCTCCGGGTTATAGAGATATTCCATAAAGGCGTCCGGCTCCATTATTGTGACCTCAGTATCTATGCCTATCGCCGGAAGCATTTCATGAATCAGAGTGCATGCCTTAACGTAGGGATTCATTGTCGATGAGGTCGAGAGGTCAAAGATAAGATTTTTCCCGGTGGTCGGGTCATTCCTTATCCCGTCTCCGTCCGTATCCAGGTATCCAGCTCCATCCAGAATTTCGTTAGCCTTATCGGGATCATAGTCATATTGGGGTAAATCAGGCTTATGCATCTGGCTCTCGGGATATGCCCAGGAATCACATCTCTCTGCATATCCCCCAAACGCCATGTCTATAATCCTGTCACGGTCTATGCCATATGCAATGGCATATCTCACATCCTTGTCCTGAAGTGGCCCCTCGAGGTGAAGATTAAATGCAAAATAAATTTCTCTCAGCCCTGGTAATATCTCAACTTCAATGTCCGGGTCATCCTCCAGCCCTTCAGCAGCAAATGGCGTGACCATATTCTCTCCGAACACATCCACTTCACCGGCTTGCATCGCCATAATCGCAGTCTCCACACTTCCATAGTACCTGAAAAGCACCTCGTCCACATATGGTCTTTCACCCCAATAGTCATCATTGGTCTCAAGCCACATGTGCTGGCCACTTTCGAACTCCTTCAACTTGAATGGTCCTGACCCTATTGACTCCTCATTCTGAAATGACAGTATGTCATCTTTATGGGGCTCGAAAATGTGCTTTGGAATTACAGGATTCCACATCCACCAACCAGGAGCATTGGTAGTTGGAAGTTCGATATCATGCACGACTCTGATTGTGTAATCATCAATGACCTCGATTTCCTCAAAAGAACGCGTATGGCCACCCCATCCGGGTGTGTGCCCGTATAACCACTCAAATGTAAATTCCACATCCTCTGCGGTAACCGGCAAACCATCATGCCATTTGGCATTCTCCACCAGATGTAGCGTCCATGTCGTCCCATCTTCCGACACTTCATAGCTCTGTACGAGCTCGGGCCAGAACTCATAAGTATCGCCAGGAAGCTGGTTATATTTTGCCAGGTTATCATAGACTAGTATGTGGTAGAGACAGCCCCAGTTGGTCCATTGCTGATCGCCGGTCATTACCAAGTTAGTCTGAGGCGACATGAAGCCAACAGTCAATCTGCCACCATATTCTATTTCCTCCGTTGGGGGAGTTACCTCTTCCTCTGCCGGAGCGCATTGCATCATAGGAACAGTTAAGCTAAGCAGCAATATCACTGTCCCAACTACAGCTAACAAGTGCTTTCTTTTATCCATTGTTACCTCCCTTTTTAGCTTGTATCCAGTGTTTCCCAAAAGCCTTTTGTTTCATAAACATCTCCTCCTTTGCTTGATTATTGGGCAATCAGGTCTCCCGATTTCAGCACTCTTCAGTCTTTCACTCTCTTCTGATATAGACATGGGCTCGTTGCGTACAAGAACGAGCCCATGCATCAAAAGCAATAAATGATAAAAAGAGAAAACATCATGTATTCAATGGCCCATTTTACCTGATTAACCCTTACAACAACTCACTATACTATTGCATTTTAGACCCAGGGGGTGAGATATGTCAAGCAGTAATTCCTTCCAATGCAAGATGAACTTGAGAGGAGGGATGATGTCTGATTCTGGATTCTCCCCATCATGAGCAACGATGGCTTCATCCGTCCTTTCTTTATCTCCGTCTTCGGCGTTATCATTCATGCCATGACCGCTGTAGAAGAAAACTACTTCAGCAGCGCCCGCCGTCATTGATTCAATTGCTGTCAGAATAGCTTCGCGGGTAGCATTGAGGTCAGTAAGTAGGGTTACATTCACATTGTTAAAGCCGTAAGACCCAGTAAGAGCATTAGCCATCTCTCTTGCATCATCTCGCTTAACAAAACAGGCTTTTGTGACTCAGTCAGCATAACAAGCAAATGTGTGAAAGCAACAGAAAGCTAAAGCTCTACCATGGTTATCAGTCCACTTCATGTAATTAGTCTTTATAATAGCTTACCCGCTAATTCTACTATTGCCTTTCATTCACATCCACACCACCTCACGATAGACAGAGCCAGAATTCTGGTTAGATTTATCAATTCCCCAATATCCACAAACTCATCAATTGAAT
>Ga0272442_10007961_pt1 | contig 13580 bp, 8 predicted proteins | sample SSMForm2O_FD_200262 | JGI IMG/M metagenome (GOLD analysis project Ga0272442, IMG submission 200262) | Marine sediment archaeal communities from Little Sippewissett salt marsh, Falmouth, MA, United States - SSM-Form-2O | ecosystem: Environmental > Aquatic > Marine > Wetlands > Sediment ...
AAAAATCGCTTTGCTCTTTTATCGCTCTGCATCGGTAACTCTCCTTGCTAAACTCTTCATTTCTCTTTAGGAGTGTTACCCTATTTTTTTAACTCTGATTTGTCATTATCTGGCGATTAAGGCAATTTTGTGCCCCAGGTATTTCCCAGCATTGATTCTAGGTCTAGATAGCCGCTTCCCATTTGCACTGTACCTTTCATAGAGATCAAGAACAAAAATTTGTTGAATATTATTTGAAGGCATATACGTCCTTATCAGCTCTGTCCACGGTGGTTTGGATGACTGCCCCCAGCCTATTACAAGCGTTTCAACGTTGCTAAGATCCATGTCATGCTGATTGAAATTAATACAAGTATTATCAAGCCCCAATTTCTCCAAAAATCCATACAGCTTTTGGATCAATAGATTTTTCTGTTTTTCATCAGCATCTGGTGCATGAACGGTAGCCAGTGCAGTTGATCTGTGAGCCATTTTTGCCTCTTGAAAAATTTGTTTCACCGCGAACCGAATGAAATTGATTATAAGGGACTTATAATACTGTTGGTTTTTTGAAACATCCCCCATTTGGGGGATGTTGCGAAAAAAAAATGTTTTTATATTAATTTGTGTCGCGTTGCCAGGACTGCTGCGTGAGTTCTGTCATACACATTCAGTTTGTTGAATATATTTATGACATGGGTTTTTACCGTATGGGGACTTATAGAGAGGATATTGGATATATCATTGTTGCTATAGCCTTCTGAAATTAAATAAAGAACCTCATGCTGGCGACGTGAAAGCTTAAAATGGTTTTTCTGAAACGACAGGGATTCTTTAGGTGGAAGTATCTGTTGCAAGGCTTTGATATGATTTCCCGGTTTTTGTGGGATGGGTGGCATCTCAGAAAAATATAGACCAATTTTTATTACATAGATAACTTTTACGTCTTGATCGTAGATTGGCTGAGCCCTCATTCCGGCATACTTGTTTGAGCAAGGGGGTATATCAATCCATTTATCCATGTGGCACGATTCATTCTCATGAAAAATATTATTCATTGGACATTTTAAACAGGGGTTTTTTCTATTCTGATAAATGTTGTAACAAAACTTGCCTATTAATTTTTTTTCTGCAATTTCTCTACTAGACCAGATAATTCGGCAGCTTTTGTCAATAACAGAAAAATGCATATTGATATTATCGTTCTGGGGTTGAAGCATAATATCATTCATAAAGCATTGAAATTCTATGTTTTATTAGCATTAAACATTATTTCTGTATTTGCGGCAACATGATTTCACTAAAAAATATACTTTCAACCCATGTTGAAAACTATGGAATTGACGAAAATACTATTGACAAGTTGCCAAATTTCACTATATTAGATTTCAACGATTGTTGAAAAAGGCTTATAGAATGAAAACTAAAGAAATAAATCTTGAACAAGAAGCAGAAGAGGCTCTCAAGTCGTGCCTAACAAAGGTACCGTTTTTTAAGATTGAGGAAATCTCGCTGCAAAAGACAGAAAAGAGGCTTTCCCCTGACTTGATAATCAAGAGTTCAATGCCTGACGGGGAGCAGCTTATTCTTGTAGAAGTCAAAAACAACGGACAACCTCGAATAGCTCGGGATGCGGTTAATCAACTGTTGCGGTACAAAGCGGATTTTCCAAATTCCTACTGTGTTTTTTGTGCGCCATATATTTCTTCCGCTTCGGCCGAAATCTGCAGGCAGGATGGCGTGGGTTTTATTGATTTCGCAGGGAATTGCAACTTAAGCTTTGGCAAGGTTTATATTGAACAGTCTGGAAAACAAAATCCTGCTCCCCAGCGACGTGAGCTGCGAACGCTATACTCACCCAAAGCAACCAGAGTTCTGAGGGTACTGCTGAACAATCCCGGCAAAACCTGGAAAACGCAGATGCTGGCTGATGAGGCAGATGTCAGCCTGGGGCTGACTTCGAATATTAAAAAACTTCTGGAAGATAGGGAAATAATTTTGTCAGAGGCAAAAGGGATTAAGCTTCGGTCTCCAGGCAGTCTCCTTTCAGAGTGGACCGAAAACTATACCTATAAAAAAAATCAGATTCGAAATTATTATTCCTTGAAGACAGTACCGGAAATTGAAGCGGACATCGCCAAGTTCTGTAGTCAAAGAGACATTAGATATGCGTTAACCGGGTTTTCCGGTGCGGCCAGATTTGCTCCGGCCGTGAGGTATCAACGGGTCATGGCATATATTAATGGTGCTGTTGATGAAATATCAGAACAGTTGAATCTCAAAGAAGTCACCAGCGGATCAAATGTTATGCTTTTTTCTCCATATGATGATGGGGTATTTTACGGTACAAAAAAAGTTGAGGACAGTAATGTGGTATCACCAATACAACTGTATCTCGATTTACAGGGATTCCCCGGCAGGGGAGAGGAAGCTGCTGAAGTATTACTGGAAAGGATCATTAGGCCGTCATGGTAACAAAACATGATTATACACAGGAGGCGGTTGAAGCAGCACGGTCTGTCATCATTGAGCTTGTGCATCTGCTGGGTGAGTACCGTGATCACATTGTCATCATCGGCGGATGGGTTCCGTATCTGCTTTTTCCAGAACAGAAGGATTCCTTTGTCGGAAGCATTGATGTTGATCTGGCGCTGAACCATCAGTCGCTCCAGGATGATGGATATAAAACAATCCAAGAACTTCTGCTGGGCAGAGGCTATGAACAAGGCAAACAGCCTTTTATATTTTTTAGAACAGTGCAGATAAAAGGCAAACCGGTTACTGTGCAGGTAGATCTTCTTTCCGGTGAATATGCTGGTACTGGTATCTCTCACCGACATCAAAAAGTGCAGGATGTCCTTGCCAGAAAAGTTCGCGGCTGTGATCTGGCCTTTGAGCATCCGTTTGAAACGACGGTGGAAGGTGAGTTGCCTGGTGGCGGTAAAGATGCCGTGCAAATTCGGGTTGCTTCAATTGTACCATTTCTGGTGATGAAAGGGATGGCGCTCCATGATCGCCTAAAAGAAAAAGACTCCTGGGACATTTATTATTGTTTGAAAAATTATCCCGGTGGCCTTGATGCTATCATTAAAGAATTTGGTCCCTATCTTGATAACATCATGGTGCAGGAGGGCTTACAGAAAATTGCTGATAAATTTAAAACAGAAAATCATATCGGTCCTTCACATGTCGCTGCGTTTGAAGATATAGGAGATATCGAAGAGGAAGAAATGCTGAAACGGGATGCTTTTGAAAGAATACAATATCTTCTTTCAAGGCTAATAGTATAAGACTAACATTAATTTAAAACGCAAAAAAATGCTTACAAGAGAATCGCTTTCTTCAATCACCACCCTTCAAATTCCGCCCCGATATCAGATTGATTATAAAAACGACGGTTTACACATTAAAAGACTTCTTATCCCTGAACAAGAGTTGGAAGTTGAACTTAAACCTTTTCGAAGCCGGGGAACATCCTGCCGTCGTGTTCTCGCACTAGCTAATGAGAACGATCAATTCATTTTAGAGTTTGCTAACTTTAATGACAATTATGACGACAGTATTACTGGCGTAATTCGAGTTCGAAACTTTACAGTTGATGGCAACCGTCTTTCCTTAGATTCAGCAAACTTTCGTGAGGATTTGATATTACCTGGTGATGCAGGAGAAATTTATAACGAAGTTAATAATTCGTGGAACTCTGGAATACGATATATATCAGAGGTTGTAAATCAATCAGGTGAAACTCTTCGAACTGGATTACGGCAACCTCAGCATGGTGCACTTCATGCCATCGCATCGCATTGGACTTTGTCTGCAGATCCTGCAGTTGTTGTTATGCCAACTGGTACTGGCAAAACGGAAGTAATGATCGCAACTGCCATCGATTCCATTTGTCAGAGATTATTGGTTATAGTTCCAACAAATGCCCTGAGAAAGCAGACTGCGAATAAATTTGAGACATATGGTATTTTGAAGCAGATAGGTATCATTGAAAATTTACCATTTCCGGTTGTAGGCCTTCTTGCCGCTAAGCCCACCAGCGAACATCTTGAGACACTAAAAGCCTGTAATGTTATTATTACCACAATGAGTTCAATCGGCTTAGCAGAAAGTACAGTGCAGCAGGGATTCGCTAAACTGTTCAGCCATATTTTCTTTGACGAGGCACATCATATTGAAGCAACCACTTGGAAGAGGTTCCAGAAGTATTGCAACGATGCAAAAACATTATTGTTGACGGCAACTCCCTTTCGCCAGGCCGGAAAGGCTCTTGAGGGAAAAATAATATATAACTTTCCATTGAGCACCGCTCAGGATCTGGATTATTTTAAACCAATTCATTTTGTTGAGGTTTTCGAACCTGATGAAAGGTTTTCTGATAGCCGCATTGCCGAAACGGCTGTTGATCGTTTAAAGGAGGATCTCAGCAATGGATATGATCATATCCTTATGGCCCGTGCACATACTATAGATGCAGCGAAAAATCTTTATGAGTCAATATACAAACCATTATACGGTGACCTAAATCCCGTTTTGATTCATAGCAGGACCCCAAGAAAACAAGATGTTCTTGAGGCGATTAGAAATAGCCAGCACAGAATTATCGTATGTGTAGACATGTTCGGGGAGGGCTTCGACCTCCCAAACCTTAAGGTTGCTGCTCTTCATAGTGTGCATAAAAGTTTAGGGATTACCTTACAGTTCATTGGCAGGTTCACACGAAGCACATCTGGGTCTGATGTTGGTGCCGCAACTTTTGTGGCCAATACGGCTGAAGATGGAGTCCCCGAAGCTTTAGAAGGTCTTTACCGCGAGGATGCGGACTGGAATCTTCTACTGGCTGACTTAAGCTATGACGCTATTGATCCGCAGGCAAAGTTGTCGGAGCTTGTTAACAACTTAGAAGATGTCCATGCTGGGAAAAAGGATGTCGAGGTCTCAACCCTTGCCCTTCGCCCTAAAATCAGCGCGCAGGTTTATCGAACATCTGAATTCTATCCTGAACGGTTTCAAAAAGCTTTCCGATCTAACCAGCGTATTTTTCAACCACAGATTAGCCGCCGCGATAACCTCCTCGTTCTCATTGTTAATCAACAGGAAAATTTAGAGTGGACAGATTCTCGTGATATTGCAATCGATAGCTGGGATCTATATATAGCCTATTTTAACCAAGGCCAGAACCTTCTTTATATCAACAGCTCTCGCAAAGGTGATACAGCACGATTTGCAAATAGTATCTCACACAATCCTGTGCTTATCCGTGAAGAGGAGACCTTCAAAGTTTTTGCAGGCCTTCGCCGTCTTGTTCTCCATAGTGTCGGCCTTTCAAGCAGAAGCAGAAATGTACGTTATCAAATGTTTGCTGGATTAGATGTTAGAAATGCCATTGATCCCGTACAGGAACAATCAAAGCTAAAGTCCAATATTACCGGTGTGGGCTATGAAGAAGGGAAACGCCAGAGCGTTGGTTGTTCACGAAAAGGAAAAATCTGGTCCATGCGTTCAGGATCATTGGCCTTATGGCGATCCTGGTGTGACAATATTGGTGCAAAGTTGTCAGATCCTAATAGCCATCCTAACGACTTTCTTAGATATACGCTCATACCTACATCAACGGAGGTTCTTCCTTCGAATCAAGCTTTGATGGCGGATTGGCCTGATCAGCTTTTTGCATCTTCCCATTTTCATTTTGAGGTGATCTCCCCAGATAGGTCCTATGAATTCGACGACTGTCAGATCGACTTGGTTGATTGGGATAGAAGCATTAACGCTTTCCAGTTTTGTCTACGTGCCGGAGATAACCTTGAAAGCACTCTGCGGTTGCAACTTGAGACAGATACCAACGGTGAAGGGTCTTATAATGTGGAGCTTATTTCAGGAGAGGACCTGGTGATAAACGCAGCAGGTCGAAAATGTACAGTTGTCGATTTCTTTAATGAGAACCCTCCTCTCGTTCGACTTGAGGATGGATCACAACTTTCCGGCAACATCCTTCTTAAACCTCAGGAAGCGCTGGGAGATACCTTTGACCGTAATCTAATCCAAACTCTTGATTGGACTGGTATAGACATTACGAAGGAAAGCCAATGGAAGAATGGTGCGATACGCCGGGATTCGGTTCAACATCGTTTTATTGCACATCTTGAGACAGGTTCGGCAACTTTCATTATTGATGACGATGATACAGGTGAGAGCGCCGATATTATATCCATCGAAGAACTGGATGATAGAATTATTGTCTACCTCTGGCACTGTAAATATTCATCGGGTAATGAGCCAGGGCATAGATTTTCTGACCTTTATGAGGTATGTGGTCAGGCACAAAAATGCGTGAAATGGACATGGGATTTACGAAAGCTTATCAATCATCTGATGAGGCGCGAAACAAAACATAAACGTGGTCGAGCTTCTCGCTTCATTCGGGGTTCATTAGCAGATCTCGTAACATTGCGAAAAAATGCCCGACGGAAATTTATTGATTATAGAGTAGGCATAGTACAGCCAGGACTCTCTAAAACCAACTTACCAGCCGAAAAGCTGGCTCTACTCGGTTCAACAAACTCATTCGTACAGTGCATCACAGATAATCCGTTGCTGGTTGTTGTAAGTGAGTAGCAGGATAGTATTTATTACAACCTTCCTGATGCGCTTATAGAAGGACAACATCTTTAAAATTGACAGGGAAAAGAGGTTGCGTATAGGTTGCATTTTGCCGTTAAGTTTTGCTTAGATTTGCATTGTTTTGCACGGCTAACGCATTGAAATACCTGTATTTCCTTGTCTTTTTAGCAATCCGGCCTTCGGCACCAGAAAACAACAAGGCGATTCCGTAACGATTTGGAATCGCTTTTGTTTTTTTTGCCATGGGGCAATAAAACAAGGGGTTCTGAACGCAACCTTCGACACATGCCAAATAAATTTGCAAATTCAACCAGTTACGCCTGACGGATTTGTGCTGATTTTCGCATTTAATCGCATTTGCCTGGAAATATTAATCTTCCAATGGCATGTTATACCACGCCACGTACTCCCTGATTATTCACTTCATATCCGATAGTTTTGTAACCATGAAGTCGTCTGGCATACATTTTTGTAAGCATTGGCACATTAAGATCTGCATAATCATATATCACAACCTCCTGCTTCATGTCATGGGAGCGATGCAGTCGACCGGTATACTGTGCAAGCGTTCCTTTCCATGATATGGGCAGTGTCAGAAACAGGGTATCCAGCCGGGCGTCATCGAAGCCTTCACCGAGGTATCTGCCGGTGGCGACAATAATTCTTTCCTCATGGTCCGGAATGCTTTGCAGTTTTTCTTCAAGTGCCTGTCTTTGTTTCTTGCCCATGCCGCCTTTGAAGACCAGGATGTTTTTTGTGTGGGGAGATAATAGTGTGACCAGCTTTTCCAGGTGATCTCTCCTTTCGGTCAAGACCAGCGGGGATCGGTTTTCTTCCAGCGACTGCAGAATATCGTCAACTATGATCTGGTTTCGATTGTCATCAACTGATAGGGCATTATAGAGGTCATGCATTTTTAGTGAATCTGTGCCAGCAAGTGTAAGGGGTAAATTAAAGGCGGTTCTGCGTGTGATGACTTTATGGGTGAAAGGGCGTGATGCAGCCTGTTTGCGAGGATCAATCTTGTACCGTATCGGGCCGCAGTTCATGTAGATTATCGGGTGATGGCCGTCTTTACGTACAACCGTTGCGGAGAGTCCGGTTACATAGCGCGCCTTGCTCTGCCGGGCAACGACCTCAAAACTTGGTGCGGAAATGTGATGGCATTCATCGACGATGATGTGGCCGTACTCACCGACAATATCATCAACAACGTGCTTTTTGCTCAAGCTCTGAATCATGGCGATATCAATGATGCCGGACGGTGTTCGTTTGCCACTTCCGATCTGACCAATGTTCTCGGAGGCAATATCGAGAAAATTTTGCAACCGGACAATCCATTGATCGAGCAGCTGTCTGCGGTGAACCAGTATCAGTGTGTTAACTCTGCGCTTTGCCAGTAAATATATGCCAACTACCGTTTTCCCAAACGCGGTAGTAGCGGCAAGAATGCCGTAATCATGGCGAAGCATTTCATGTGCGGCCGGTTCCTGTTCCGGGCGAAGGTCTCCGATGAATGTGCAGTCTATGGGTACACCCGGGAAGCGTTCGTCAACCAAATGTGGTTGTATCTTGTGTGTTTGCAGCAGTTGCGTCACCTCATCCAGACACCCGCGAGGCAGGCCAATATGTTTCGGAAAGTCTTCACAGCGATTAATAATGGGGGGAGTTCCATATGTTGAGAGACGCATTGCCTGGTTTTTATAAAACTCCGGATTTTGAAAAGCGGCAATCCGGATTAATCGGTTCCGCAATGCAGCAGGCAGCACGGCTTTTTCAATATAAATTTGATTGCCGAGGACCAACTGCACTTCTTTTGGCAATGGCCCCTGGATTGGCTTATCCTGCATCTGCCGTGAGGGAGGTTGCTGCCATGGGAGAATATCATCTTCTTCAGTAATAACTGCCTTTACCCCTGTAATATCTCCACGCTGCATGGCTGCAGTTACTATCGTCTTTACATCATGGGGGAGCATTTTTTTTATTGAAGACAAAAATGCCCACTGGTCTTCATAGGGATTGAAATTTTGATTCAGGAAAACAGTATTCCCCCTTTCACGTGGTTTTTTCTGAAGCGGCAGCGCAATAAGGTTCCCGAATCCTCCCCGTGGCAGAGTGTCCTGACTGGGGAACAAGCGATCATAGGATTTAAGTCCGATTTCGGGTCGGTGATCCATGGTTTCAGTGCTGAGGACGGTTCCGAGCTTTCGGGCCAACACCGCCTTGATGGGTACTGAAAAAAAGATCCAGACATGCCCGCCTTGTCCTGAGCGCGACCGTTCAAGGGCTGCTGGAACGCTATTTTTATTACATGTTTCTATAAATGCAGCGGCATCTTTTGTCCATGATTCCTTGTCAAAATCGACGGCAAGAAACCGGCACGTTTCATCTTCAAGCATGGGATACACACCTATCGTGAAATCACGTGATGATTTCATATGAGGCTCTGTACCCATTAAATGGCCTTTGATTATCTCATCACTGAGTGGTAGCAAGTCGCGGTTTTCACATTCATTGCATTTGGTTTTTGGTTTACGGCAAATTCCCGGAATCCATTCATTTCGACAACAGGGCTGATAACCCCTTATGCCGGTTTTAACGCTTTCAAATCTTTTAGCAAAAACATCTTCCCTTCCCGTAAACAGAGAGCGAAACAGAGCGATTTTTTCTTTTTCGCAGGATTGGTTTGTGACTGTAGGGGATTGTTTTGGCTGAAATGTGTAAGGGCTTGCTTGTTCCGCAATAAGAGTTTTTTGCTGCTGTAACTTGGCGATTTCTTCCTGGAGTGCGGAACGCTGCTTGTCAATTTCCAGAAGTTTCTTTTCAGTATCAGCTATTAAAGTATCTATATCTTCTATTTTTTGCACGTTATTCCAAACGAAAAGGGCACATTATTTTTGTATGCTTATCTCTGGGAACATGATACAAAATTAGATAAAATATCAAAAGGATAAATTTTGTTAGAATCAAAAATCAAATTTTTAGCAAGCATGATCGAGCAGTTTGCAGTCTGGAAGATGTAACCGCAATGCCCGCTACCCGTATAAAAATATTCATCAGCAGTGTTCAGGAGGAATTTAAACAACTGCGCCTGGACTTAAAGGCATTTCTCTTGGGAGATGCATTCCTGCATCGCTTTGTTTCTGATGTGTTTCTATTTGAAGATCTTCCGGCCAAGGACCGTCGGGCGGACCATGTGTATCTTGAAGAAGTCGAACGTTGCGACATCTATCTGGGAATCTTCGGGTATGACTACGGGAGCCAAGACCAGGACGGTATTTCCCCCACGGAACACGAGTATAACTACGCCACCAGGCATCACAAAACTCGTCTCATATATGTCTGGGGCTCTGATGAAAAGAAGCGTTCGCCCGGGATGCGGCAGCTTGTCCGCAAAGCCAGCAACGAATTAATCCGCCGCCGTATTGAGGACTTTAATGCCTTGACCTCTGAAGTATACGCCAGCATTGTTGATCACCTGGACGTATTGGGCGCTCTGCGCGTACCGCCCTTTGATACCTCGTCCTGTGACAACTCATCCCTACAGCACATATCCCGCAAGCGTGTCGACTGGTTTCTGGGAACCGCACGCCGCGAACGCGGTTTCCCGCTCAAGCCGAACACCACTACAAAGGCTCTGCTCACGCACCTGAATCTGATTGAACACGGAAAGCCGACTAACGCGGCTATCATTCTTTTTGGCGCTAACCCGCAGCGGTTTCATCGCACCGCCGAGACCAAATGTGTACACTGCCACGGCACCGAATATCGTCGCCCATTTGCCTCCCAGCAGGTTTATGCAGGAGATCTTTTTGAACAGGCGGACCAGGCCCGCGACTTCGTGCTTTCCAAAATCAACCGTGCTGTCGGCACCCGCTCGGAGAGCAATATTGCGCCTGCCACCTACGAGCTTCCCCCTGACGCTGTTGGAGAGGCAATTGTCAACGCTATCGCCCACCGCGATTACCACAGCAACGCATCCGTTGAAGTCCGGCTTTTCGCTGACCGCCTTGAAGTCTGGAACCCCGGAAGGCTCCCCAGCACGTTGACACTTGACGATCTGCGTACAGATCACCCGTCGGTGCCAAACAATCCCCTTGTCGCTGAATCCCTTTACCTTACGCGGTACATTGAAAAAGCCGGCTCTGGCACTCAACGAATGATCGAACTATGTCAGCAGGCCGGACTGCCGGAACCGGAATTTGCGCAGCGCAGCGGTTCATTTGTCATTACCCTTTGGCGCGACTGGCTGACGGAGGAAGTGATAAAAGCGCTCGGTGTGGGTGAACGGCAAATGAAAGCTGTTATGCATGTGAAGGTGAATGGGCGGATTACGAATAGAGAATATCGTGATCTTACGGAGACAACTTACCGTACCGCTTCACGGGACCTCGAAGATTTGGTTTCAAAAGGAGTTTTCCGTAAAGTCGGAGTAACCGGGCGCAACGTCCACTATGTCATGACTCGTAAACAGGACATAAACAGGACAAACAGGACATGAATGTCGCTCAAACGTAAACGGGACATAAACAGGACGAACAGGACATTGTTTCCATTATTGATTAGCAAAGGAAATGATTGGATGATTATCACAAATGGCCATATATGGATGGGCCAAAGGGGCCATGAGAATTTGCGCTGTTGTACCTGCGGGATAAGGGGCCAAAAAGAGGCCAAAAGGGCCGGAATAATATGCGATTGAAATGCGATAATGCGGTTAAAGCGCTCGTGGAACTAGCTCAATGTAGCTAAAACTAGCTGTTAAATTAGTAAATTATTGATTTTACTTTCCATTTTACAAGTCCGGCCTTCGGCATAAAAAATAAAGCGATTTCAGTTGCTTACTGGAATCGCTTTTCTTGTGCCAAACACCTCCTTCGGCACGGCACCGATATTTTAGGTCTCAATCTTAATTATATCTCTCCACTTTCCTTTTAAACACTACAGGGACTCCTTTGGCAATACTTGAGCATGGCGGCGTGTATGAGGTGTAATGGCTACGTCATCAAATCTTCAGCTTTGGAATGTGAGGATAGTTCTAACAATCCTTGAGCGTGACGGAATGTATGATGAGTAAGGATTTCCGTCACAAACTTTCCTTCTGCAAAAGCGAATATTTTCGAAGACAACCTTGAGGACTTTATACATTTGTTTTTAATACCTTGGGGTTATATGTCCAACTGCTTTTGGGGATGTAATAATGATAAGATTTTTTTTATGATATGTGACCCTTGCTGTTTGTGCTTGTATTACGGAAACCCTTATTAACGAAAATTCCGTGTAAACGTGGAGCAACGCCGGGATTGTGAAACTTGGATACAACCAGAATATTTAAAACATCCATTCTGAATATTATATTCTTACTTACCTGAAAAAAATAAATTTCATATCTTTTTGAAATTCCTCAATGCAGTCATCTTTCGATTTGTATTCACCTTTGAGCCAGTTGATCATGTATGTGTATTTCAAGGAGGAAAAAATTTTTATAGCACGGTCGATATCAATTCCGTTATCAATTTTATTGTGATTTTTTGCCTTTTTAACTATGTCCGAAAATAACTCAGTATACTTCTCCTGATTTACATTTTCCCACCCCCAGTTTAAGATCCTCTCTTTTGCAACAATTGCGATAAGCTCTTTGTTTCTAAACAGGTGATCCAGGAATACTGAATCATAAATCCTAAGCTGATCAAAAAAATCATCAACCGAAGCCATTTTACGCCTTACTTCATTAAGTGTCTTTTCCACTTCCAAATCTAGAAAGCAGTGAATAACGTCCTCCTTTCTCTCGAAAAAGCTGTAAAATGTACCGTAAGCAACTCCGGCCCTACGGGTTATATTCAAAATTGTGGTATCTTCAAAACCTTTTTCCAAAAACAATTTTACCGCTGCGCGGCAAATCTTTTGCTTTTTCTTTTCCTTTTCTTGCAGTTTTTTTTCTTTTTTAAGCCGCAACTCGTTTTCTTTTTTCATTTTTCTTTTATCACGTTCTGTCAGCATGATCACTCCATTCTATTTTTCATAAAAAAAATTCAATTGTTTACAAAAAATCTCTTGACAATATTATAATATTCTTTTAACTTGATTCAAGTCATTATATTTATGACTGTAATCATTATTTAATTGACTATAATCATAATTTAAAATAAAATAAAAATCAAATATTTATTGTATTGAAATGGAATAAAAATGATCGCATGAAAGGAGGTATGGTAAATATAATTTCTGGTTACCACTTACTTAAGTGATAAGAAGGCTATTTCAATTTTAACCTAAATTGGGGGGACAACATGAAAAAATCACTTCTCATAGTATCAATTCTTCTAACACTTCTCATATACCCCGCACTGCAGCACCAAGGCTTTGCATTCAGCTGGATGGACGGAAAGCTTGACGTGAGGGGCAACATCCAGCAGACCTGGAACATACTGACCCACGAAGATGTCCGGGACATCCGGCACGCAAGCTTCCGGACCACGTTCAGGACAGAGGCGCTGTACAAGTGGATAGAAACGCCTGAATGGGACGTGCGGTTTTTCGTTCTGGGCAACTACTACTACGACTGGGCCCTTGACATAGACTCGCCCATGCGCCACTCAATCCGGCAGGAGGCGGTGGGAAGGCACAAGTACCGTGACTTCAGGCGCCCCAGGGACTCCGAGGAGTGGCTGACCGAGGCATACGTGGACATCAAGTACAAGGACTGGCAGCTGAAACTGGGAAAACAGCTGGTGAGCTGGGGAGAAACGGCAGACACCCGTGTGGCGGATTTGATAAACCCGCTTGACTTGAAATACATGATCGCGTTTCCGGACTGGGAGGACTACAAGATCGGGCTGTGGATGATCCGCTTGTATTACACGCCCCGGGACATGTGGCAGGAGCTGGCCTTTGAGCTGATTATAATCCCGTTTGACTTTGAGGAGCAGCGCATGCCGGTTGCAGGGGCCGGGTTTTTCAACGGTGCTCCTGTGATG
>Ga0272442_10007962_pt1 | contig 13580 bp, 12 predicted proteins | sample SSMForm2O_FD_200262 | JGI IMG/M metagenome (GOLD analysis project Ga0272442, IMG submission 200262) | Marine sediment archaeal communities from Little Sippewissett salt marsh, Falmouth, MA, United States - SSM-Form-2O | ecosystem: Environmental > Aquatic > Marine > Wetlands > Sediment ...
GCACAGCAACTCGTCGACTTCCTCCTCGCGCGAACGTTCCAGGAAGACATCCCGCTCAACATGTTCGTCTTCCCGGCAAACGAAGATGCGGTGCTCCCGGATGTCTTCGTCGAGTACGCCACGGTTCCGGCGAATCCGGTCACCATGGACCCGGCAGCCATCGAGGAGAACCGTGATCGCTGGCTCGCTGAATGGGCGACGATCGTTCGATGAGATCGAAACGCTCTCTTCTCCTGATCGGCGCGATTCCGGCGGTATTCCTCGGCTACTTCTTCATATATCCGGTACTGACGATCCTGTACACCGGACTGGTCCCCGACGGACAGATCGCCACGTCGGCATTCTCTGAGGCTCTGACGAGCTCAACCGTCCGGGGCATCGCCTGGTTCACGTTGTGGCAAGCGCTGCTTTCGACGCTCCTCACCGTGGCGATCGGGCTGCCGGTCGCGTACGTGTTCGCGAGGTATCGATTCCCCGGCCGATCACTGCTTCGCTCCCTGACCCTGGTGCCATTCGTTCTGCCCACCATCGTCGTCGGGGTCGCATTCCTCGCCGTTCTCGGGCCCGGAAGCCCGTTCGGGGTGAACCTGCAAGGCACGATATGGGCGATCCTCATCGCCCATGTGTTCTACAACCTGGCCATCGTGATTCGCGGCGTCGGAGCATTCTGGGAACAGGTTGATCCGCACCTCGAAGATGCAGCTCGCATCCTCGGAGCCGGGCGGATCCGCGTGTTCCGTACCATCACGCTTCCCCTACTCCGACCGGCCATTCTGTCGAGCGCGGCGCTCGTGTTCCTCTTCTCGTTCACATCGTTCGGGGTGATCCTCGTGCTCGGTGACCTCCGGCATACGACCCTCGAAGTTGAAATCTGGCGCCAGGCAACAGCCTTCCTGCGCCTCGATCTCGCCGCGGCGCTCGCCGTGCTACAACTCATCGGCGTGACGGTGCTCCTCGTCCTCTACGGCAAGGCCAGAAACCGGCGATCGGCCGAACTCACCCTGCGTCCGCCAAGCGAAGTCGCCCGTGCTCCTCGGACGATGGGTGAGTGGTCCGTCGTGGTTTCGACGCTCTGCATGCTGGCGATCATTGTTGTCACGCCACTCGCCGTCTTGATCTGGAGGTCACTGTCAACACCGGATGGACTTGGTTTCTCCAACTACGCGCACCTGTTCAGCCCCCCGAGGGCCACTGCGGCGTTCGTGTCGCCGACGGACGCAATCGCCAACACCCTGCAGTTCGCCATTCCTGCCGTGTTGATCGCGAGCGGCATCGGACTCCTGGCGGCCACCATCATCGTATCGGCGAGCGGCCGCAGCGGCCGCATCTTCGACACGGTGCTCATGCTTCCCCTCGGAACGTCCGCCGTCACCATCGGGTTCGGCTTCCTCGTGGCACTCGACCAACCGATCGACCTTCGCGCCTCAATCCTTCTCATCCCGGTCGCCCATGCACTCGTGGCGATTCCGTTCGTCGTACGCAGCACGGTGCCCGTGATGGAATCGATTCAGCACCGATTGCGCGAGGCCGCGGCCGTGCTCGGCGCGTCGCCGCGCCAAGCGTGGAAAGAGGTCGACTTGCCGCTCATCACGCGCGCGCTCGCCGTCGCGGCGATGTTCGCGTTCGCGATCTCCGTTGGTGAATTCGGCGCTACGTCGTTCATCGCACGCCCGGCAACGGCCACCATCCCCGTCGCCATCTTTCGCCTCCTCGGCCGCCCCGGTACGTTTGGGGAGGCAATGGCGATGTCGGTGATACTCATGGCCATCGTCGCCGTCGCCGCCCTCGGGATCGAAGCGGTTCGCGGCACTCGATCGGGCGGCGTCTGATGCTCGATGTGTCCGATCTCACCGTGCGGTTCGGCTCGACGACCGCGGTCGATGGAGCCAGCCTGGAGGTCGAGGATCGAACGATCCACGCCCTCATGGGCCCATCCGGTTCCGGGAAATCGACCATGCTACGCGCAATCGCCGGACTTGAACCTCCAACGTCCGGCAGCATTGCATGGGATGGACAGCCACTCGTGAACGTCCCACCGCACCGGCGCGGATTCGGGCTGATGTTCCAGGACTACGCCTTGTTCCCGCACCGCACCGTGGCAGGAAACGTCGCCTTCGGCCTCCAGATGCAGGGTCTCAACGCCGAAGCCGTCCGCACACGCGTGGCCGAGATGCTCGACCTGGTTGGCCTTCCCGGCTCCGAAAACCGCAGCATCGGCACGCTCTCCGGAGGAGAACAGCAGCGGATTGCGTTGGCCCGCACGCTGGCACCGGATCCGCGCCTCATACTTCTGGATGAGCCGCTCGGAGCCCTCGACCGCTCCCTCCGAGAGCACCTCTTGATCGAGATGCGCTCGATCTTCACGGCCGTCCATGCGACCGTCCTCTACGTGACCCACGACCGCGAAGAGGCGTTCACGATCGCCGACCAGGTCGCCATCATTCGCGACGGACGCATCGTCGCCGACGAGACACCCGAAGAGCTCTGGCACCAGCCACCCGACGGCTGGACTGCCCGCTTCATCGGCCTCGAGAATCTGCTCCCGGCATCCAGCCTCTCCTCACTCGGGTTGGAGCCTCCATCGGCCGACGTGACGACCGGAGTTGTCCCACCCGAGTCCATCGTTCTCACAGCCACGGGAGGACGAGCCGCGACCGTGGCAGGAGCGCATTTCCGCGGTGGCGTGTATCGAATCGAGATTGGCCTCGAGGATGGCCACCAACTCGTTGCCTGGTCACCCAAGCGCCTCCACCCTGAATCGACGGCCCGATTCGACATCGACGCCGAACGAATCAGCTGGTTCGACGACTGATCAGTCGAGTAGATCCGCCGTCACCACGACCCGCCCGAAGTCGGCTCCGAGCGTGAGCGCTGTGTAACGAGCGATCTCACGCGCGCGATACACCTGATGGTTCGTTCCAACGATATCGAAGGTGTGAGTTGCGTCGAGGACAAACAGCATCTCGAATCCGAGATCGCTGCCGTCACGGGCGGTGGTCTCGCAGCACATGTTCGTTTGGATTCCGCAAACTGCGATCCCCGTGATGTCGTGTTCGTTCAACCACGCCGCGAGGTCGGGTGTCCCCTTGAACGCGGAGTGAACGGACTTGCCAACCAGCAGGTCAGGCTCCCCGGTGACCACATCCTTGAACGCGTTGCCGGGTGTACCGGGCGCCAGCGGGGACCCCGGCGTCGTTGAGTCGTGGCGTACGAAGACGATCGGCCAGTTGTGGTCCCGCCACGCGCCGATCAGCCGGGCAACGTTGGCTTCACACTCGGGGTTGTTACGTTCACCCCAGACGGCTTGGTCGTCGAATCCCTTCTGGACGTCTACAACGATGAGTGCGGTGCTCCCACTCCAATCGGTCATGAGTAGAGCATCGGTCCGAGTTTCGCGAACTCGTCGCGGGACGAGATCGGCACGATGTAACCGTCCTCGCTCCGCACATCGTCGACGTTGTCGGCCACGTCTTCAATGGTGAGCGGCCCATCACGATCCGGGTGTTTGAAGTAGCCCTCGCACAACGCCGTGAAGACCCGGCTGACCGAACCTCCGCCGACGGACCAGAGCTCGCCGCTGTACCGGTTCTCCTCCGAGGCGAGGTACGCAACGGCCGGAGCGACCGAGCCGGCGTCGAACCGATCGGCCCTATCCCCAAGGATCTCTTCGGTCATTCGCGTGTGGGCAATCGGCGCAACGGCGTTTACGAGCACATCGTATTTGGCACCCTCGAGCTTCAGCGCGTTCATGAACCCAACAAGTCCGGCTTTGGCGGCTGCGTAGTTCGTCTGGCCGAAGTTGCCGAACACGCCCGATCCCGACGACGCAAAGATGATCCGCCCGTATTGCTGCGCCTTCATCAGTCGGAACGCTGGCATCGTGACGTAGAACGCCCCTTCCAGGTGAACGGACAGGACGGCTCGGAGGTCGTCAACCTCCATCTTCGCCAACGTGCGATCGCGCAGGATTCCCGCATTGGAGATAAGGATGTCGACCCGCCCGAACTCCTCCTCAGCGCGCGCAATGATCGCCGCGCCTCCTTCGGGGTCCGCAACAGAGCTGTACTCGGCGACCGCGGTTCCGCCGGTCGAGCGAATCTCCTCCACGACAGAATCCGCCGCGCTCGCATCAGCCCCCTGGCCGTTCACCGAGCCACCGAGATCGTTGACGACCACCGACGCCCCGCGCGACGCCAAGAGAAGGGCATACTCGCGCCCCAATCCTCCGCCGGCACCCGTGATCACCGCAACGCGGTCCTGGAAATCGATCATCCTGCCTGCTCCTCGCCGTTTGGTGTGTCGAACGATAGCGATCACCGGTGCCGGAAACTCCCGTCAACCCAGCGGCAACCACGCCCTAACGTCGAACCGTGCGACCTGAGCCGGCAAAGCTCGTTCGAAGCGGGGCCGCGAGGTCACCCCGGTCGACAACCTCTACCTCGTCGAGGTCGAGCCACGAAGCCATCGTATGGAGTTCGGCCACAAGCGCCGGAGCGACCCGTGCGGGCTCGGGGCCGGATTCGATGTGTGCGGCCTGCACGAGGAGGCGTCTCGCCTTGCGGTCTGCCTTGAGATCGACGCGAGCCACGAGCTCGCCGTCAAGCAGGAACGGCAGCACGTAGTACCCGAACTGCCGCTGTTCTTTCGGAACGTAGATCTCAATCCGGTACCGGAATCCGAAGATACGTTCAACTCGATCGCGGTTCCAGATCAGCGAATCGAACGGGCTCAGAAGGCCGGTACCCCCGGGTCGCCTCGGAAGAACGGCCTCCGGGTGAAGGTACGTGCTGTTCCGCCAGCCATCGACATCGACGGGAACAACAGCCCCCTCGACCGCGAGATCGGCGAGGATCGCGCGAGCGGTTGGGGTATGGAGCCGGTGGTAGTCGGCGAGATCCGCCACGGTCCCGATCCCATGGTGGCGCGCAGCGTCAATGAGGAGGCGTCGATAGGCCTCGGTCGCGTTCGGCCGAGACTGCCGCAGTGCCCACTCCGGCAGCACCCGTTCCGGCAGGTCGTAAATGCGCCCGAAGGAACGGCTGCGGTATGCCGTAACATCGCCCTTGGCGAAGAGCCATTCGAGTGCGTGTTTGCCAGGGGCGTACCCCCACCAGGGTCCGCCGCGTTCGCCGGGATCCTCGAGATCCGACACCGTGGTCGGGCCGCGAGCGGCAACCTGATGCAGGACATCTTCGACATACCCGGGCCGCTCGTCGAGGAGGCGGCGAATACTCCCCCACGGCTTCATCTCGTTCATCCGGAAACCGAACGTGGAATGCAGGCCGGCCGGGATCAGTGAGGCTTCGTGTCCCCAATACTCGAACAGCTCTCCCGAGCGAGCGGTCCACCGGTCGAATGCCGATCGATCGTACGGGCCGAGGCGGGAGAACATCGGGAGGTAGTGGGACCGCTCGAGGACGTTCACCGAGTCCAACTGGATGAGCCCAACTCGTTCGAGCACCCGCCTGAAGTGCCGAACATCGACGCGACCATCCGGACGCGGCATCGTGAACCCTTGGGCTGCAAGAGCGATCCGTCGCGCCTGCTCAGATGTGAGCCGTCGTTGTTTCATCGTATAGGGTCCTCCGCCATCGCTACGCTACCGATCAATGGTTCGAACCTTCAGCGCAGCAATCAGGACGATCGTCCTCGTGCCCCTCTTCTTCTTCTATACGTTGTCGCAAGCGGCCTATGTGATCTGGATCGGGAAACGCAATCGCGACTCTCCGAAGATCGAGCAGACAATCCAGCGCTGGTCCGGGCACTTCCTCAAGATCCCGCCGATCGTGATGACGGTCGAGGGCGCCGAACAGGTCGACCCCGATCGCCGCTACGTGGTCGTGGCGAATCACACGTCGAACTTCGACATTCCGGTGCTGTTCCGAGCGATCCCAACCCCCATCCGATTCCTCGCGAAAAAGGAGCTCTACAAGATCCCGATCCTGGGACCCGGCATGGACACTGCAGGAATTGTGAAGGTCGACCGTGGCGGAGCGATATCGACCAGGCAGGCGATCAACGATGCTGCAAAAGAGACCTATCGCCGCGGGTACTCGCTGATGGTCTTTGCCGAAGGGACCCGGAGCCGGACCGGAGACATGGCGGCGTTCCACAAAGGTGCCGTCCGTCTGGCGATCGACAATGGTGCTGATCTCCTGCCGGTGGTCATCTCCGGAACGTTCGACATCAACCCGCCTGGATCGTGGTTCGTGTACCCGGGCCGCGTGGTCGTCAGGATCCTGGATACCGTCGATACGGCCGACTACACGTTCCGGGACATCACCCCGCTGACGAACGAGCTGCACGACCGGATGTTCGCAACCTACGAGGAGATGAGGAACGCACCCTCCTGACGCCGAGCAATCAGTCATAGATCCCCGTCAGCCAGGTTGCTCCGCCCCTGATCTCACAGAGGAAGGCACCCGCCGAAGTCACGATCTGATACTGATCACCCGGCTCCTCACCTTTCCACCAGCGCCCAACCCGCCGCCAGGGACCGGCCCACGACCGGACCGTCACCCACCGGCTCCCCAGCCGTACCCGAGTCGGCATTCCTCCATCCCACTCGATGTGAAACGGCTGAGGCGCGGGGGGCACAAGCGCCGGTGAAGGACCAGGGATCCGCCCTGGCCATGGGGCATCAGGGTCTCGCCGAGAGACCGGTGGTTCACCCCACCGGTGCCAGGCAACCCGGTCGCCGTACTCACGGCCCCCCTGTGGGTGCGCCTGGAGCAGTTCATCCCTGCCGAGGATCGCCTGTGTTTCAGTGAACGCGCGAACGGTCTCTGCCGCCGCTCGTGCATCTTCCCCAAGTGCGAGCTGTCGTCCCACCCCCGAGAGATTCGCCGGCTCGATCCGAAGCGCGACCAAGCCGCCGCGTATCCCCGCCCCCACCCCGTCAACCCAGGCGCGGAGCTGCCATCGCACCCGATCAGAGATCGCTCGGTCATCCAGCGGATCGGCGCTCAACCACGTTCGTGATCGAACCGTCCCGTCGGCAGCTTCTGCTTCCACCACAATCCGAAACGGAGCAGCCCCAAACGAGGCGAGGGCTTCAACGAGCCGGCCGGCCATCGCCCGAGCAACGAACGCTGCCTGCTCGAGGTCTTCGAGCGGGGGCGAGAACCGCTCCGAGACGGTGAGATCGATGGGGAGATCGCGCGGGTTCAAATCGCGGTCCCTGCCGGAAGCACGCCGATGGGCATCGAGACCTGCCGCCCCGAAACGGGAGGCGATGGTACCGCCGGGGAGGCGTGCAAGTTCACCGAGTGTTGTGATTCCGAGCCATTGGAACGTCGAAACAAGCTCTTCTCTGCCAACCGTCGATATGTCGAGCGATGCCAGGAATGCCTCGTCGTCTTCAACCAGGAGCATCGGTGGATCACCAGTTGCGTTGATCGACGCTTGTTTCGCAGCGAACGGACCTTCGGCGACCCCGATCCGGAACCCGGCTCCAGCCACCCGATCAATCTCCTTGACCACCCGTTCGATGAGCGGACCCTCGCCGCCGTAGTAGCCGACAGCTCCGGCAACCGGAACGAAGACCAACCCCGGCTCTACGACCTCGACGTTCGGGATGAGGTCCTCGACGGCTGTGACAACACCCTCGAACGCAACCATCTCGGCCGAGTGGTCACGTTCAACCGTCGCGACCTGAGGGCAGATCCCCTCGGCCTCTCCTCTTCGCATTCCGCGACGAATCCCAGCAGCGAACGCCGCAGCGTTTACTGCTTCGACCCGGCCGTCGGCGCCGATCGCCTGGCCGGGATCATCCTGCGACGCTCCGGCTCTCCGCAGCGGCCACTCCGGATACCACACGCAGAGTGTTCGAGCCATCATCCTCCATCTCAATCGTCCGGGTCATTCCCCGCATGGCCTTCCCGGAAGCCATCAGCAACGTTTTCCGCCGTTCGATCCGGCCGTGTCCATCAACAGCCCCGCTCCATGAGGTCTCGCGTGCTTCGAGCGTCAGGTGAGCAACACCGGTTGGCACCGCCCGATCAAGGGGTCTCAACAGCAGAGGAGTCCCCCGGTTCCTGGCGAGCGCCGCGAGTTTCCGAATCGACGCGTCCTTTGCCCCGATGGGGACCTCAGCCAGTACCGCCGCCGCACCATCGAGGAGCGAAGCGACGGCCTTCCCCCACCGTATGACATCCCGGCAACGGGCAATCACCAACCGGTCGGGTTCAATCCCCACTTCCCACGCGGCAAGGGGGCTCAGCCATCCACGCACATCGAGGTAGGCAACGGGACCGGTTCTGGCATGGTCGGAGAGCAAAACCAACCCCAGCCGTGTCATCCCAAGCCCAGCATCCCCCGTCAGCACACCCACTTGGCCGGGGCCGAGGAAAGGGAGATCGAAGCCGTAGTCCGTAGTCCGTAGTCCGTAGTCCGTATCCGAACCGGCGCTGAGGGCACGGCCTTGATCGTCGCTCGAAACTGGCAACTCGCTCGCCATTTCGCCGGATTCCTTCCTCTCTCCGGCGATGTGCCGGGTACACACCCTATCGAACATATGTTCGATTCACAAGTGCGGTATCCTAGAGATGTACCAACGAAAGGAGCACGTTCGTGTCGATTGCGAAGGTGGTCGAAATCACCTCAACATCCCCTGGGAGCTTCGAGGATGCGATCCGAAAAGGGATCGCCAAGGCACAGCAGACCGTCGACAACATCCGGGGCGCCTGGATATCGGAGCAGAAGGTCGTGCTCGCCGAAGACGGGACCATCAAACACTTCCGCGTCGACATGAAACTCACGTTCGTGCTCGACGACTGAACTCCCCGTCTCAGACGCGAGAAGCCCCGGGTATCCCCGGGGCTTCCGCTTGTTCTCGGTCGGTTCTCGCTAGGAGAGACCGTCTTCGAATTCGTCCTCGAACGACACCACGGTGCGGCCGGGTTTGGCCTCACCACCGCTGTCGTCTCCACGGTCGTTGCTGCGGTTGCGCCCACGGTCGCGTTGCCCACGATCACGTTGCCCACGGTCGCGTTGCCCACGGTCACGTTGTCCACGATCACCGCGTCCCTCGTTGCGATCCCTCGGCCGGTCGTCGCTCTTCCGATCCGAGTCGCCACCTTCGGGAGCCTCGGGGGCGTTGGCAAGGTCGAGGCTGACCTTGCCACGATCGTCGATCTCGCGAACGACAACCTCGACCTTGTCGCCGAGGGCGAGCACGTCCTCGACCCGGTCGATCCGCTTCCCGCCGCCGATCTTCGAGATATGCAGCAGGCCGTCGCGGCCGGGGAGGATGTTGACGAAAGCACCGAACTTCGTGATGTTCACGACTTCGCCCTCGTATGTCTCTCCGACGTTCGCCTCCGGCGGGTAGCCGATAGCGAGGATCCGCTCCTTGGCGAGCTCCAACGAGGTGGTATCGGGAGCGCCGACGCGGATAGTTCCGTCGTCTTCGATCTCGATCGTCGCACCTGTCTCTTCTTCGAGTTCGCGGATCGTCTTGCCCTTGGGCCCGATGACCTCACCGATCTTGTCCTTGGGAACAGAGATCGCTTCGATCTTCGGCGCGGTCGGAGCAAGCTCCTCGCGCGGCGCCGGCAGTACATCCGTCATCTTGCCGAGGATGAACAGCCTGGCGTCCAGTGCTTGGTTCATCGCATCGATGAGTACCTGGGCAGGAAGCGACTCGATCTTCGTGTCGAGCTGCAGAGCCGTGATCATGTCCTTGGTGCCTGCGACCTTGAAGTCCATGTCGCCCAACGCATCCTCAGCTCCGAGGATGTCGGTGAGTGTCACAAACTCACCGTCGTGGTTGATGAGGCCCATGGCGATTCCGGCGACGGGCGCCGCGATCGGAACGCCGGCGTCCATCAACGAGAGCGAAGAGCCGCAGACCGATGCCATCGACGACGATCCGTTCGACATCAGCACCTCGGAGACAAGGCGGAAGGCGTAGGGGAACTGCTCATCGTTGGGTATGACCGGGAGCAGCGCCTTCTCGGCGAGGGCACCGTGTCCGATTTCACGCCGCTTGGGACCGCGCATGAAGCCGGCTTCGCCGGTGGCGAACGGCGGCATGTTGTAGTGGTGCATGTAGCGCTTGGAGTCTTCGATGGAGATGGTGTCGAGCATCTGCTCCATCTTCAACATCCCGAGCGTGGTGACGTTCAGGACCTGGGTCTCACCGCGCCGGAACAAGCCGGAGCCGTGCGCTTCGGGAATCATCCCGACCTTGACGTCGATCTCGCGAATGTCGGTGGCACCGCGACCGTCCAGGCGCACACCGTCGGCAACGACGCGTGAGCGCATCACCTGCTTTTGGACGCTCCGATAGGCCTGCGACGCCGCCTTTGCGCCGTCTACGTCGTCTTCGTCAAGCTCGAGTTCGGCAAGAACGGCTTCCTTCGTGGCAGCTTCGGCCTCGAGACGCTCTGTCTTGTCGGCGATTGTGCCGAGTGCTTCGAGCTTCGGCTTGGCGATCGCCAAAACCCGCTCGTACAACTCGTCGGAGTAGTCCGCGGAGATTGGCCAGTCTCTCGGTGCGGCGGGGCCAACGGCTTCGAGCAGCTCGAGCTGCATGTCGATCAGTGTGGCGATGTAGCCCTTGGCCTCTTCGAGCCCGCGAGCAACGGTCGCCTCGTCGCTTGCCTGCTGGCCGTCCTGGACGAGTCGGTACCCGTCTTCGGTGGCTCCGGCTTCGACCATGGCGATGTCGACTTCACCGCTGTCGTTCCGCTTGCCTGCAACAACGAGATCGAAGACGGCGCCTTCGAGCTGTTCGTAGGTCGGGAACGGAATCCATGTTCCGTCGATGAGGGCGAGCCGGACGGCACCGATCGGTCCATCAAACGGCAGCGAACTCAGCGTCAAAGCACCTGAGGCACCGTTGAGTGCTGGAAGGTCGTAGGCGTTGATGAGGTCGGCCGAGAGGACGGTTGCGACGACGTGGGTGTCGTTGCGGTAGCCCTTCGGGAAGTTGGGCCGGAGCGGGCGGTCGATGAGACGGCACGTCAAGATGGCCTTCTCGGTCGCACGACCCTCACGGCGGAAGAACGAGCCGGGGATCTTGCCGACGGCGTACATACGCTCTTCGACGTCCACGGTCAGGGGGAAGAAGTCGGCGCCTTCACGCAGCCGCGTTGATGCGGTTGCGGTGACGAGGACCTCGGTGTCTCCGACGCGCACCGTTACGGAGCCGTCGGCTAGTTGGGCAAGTTCACCGGCGCGGAATTCGACTTCCACATCTCCGATGAGCCCACGAATGGCAGTCTCAGCCAATTGGATCTCTCCTTCGTTGAAGCGGCGACCAATTGGCAGTGGGCAGGTCTCGACGGAGCCGAGAACCATCCACTGACAACTGGTACCACCGCACTGGTATGCGAGGGAGCGTCGAATACGCCGAAGGCGGCCTCGAAAGCCGCCTCCGTCTGCGCTATCGGCGCAATCCCAGTTTCGCGATGAGCGACCGGTAGCGCTCCACATCTTGATCGTGGAGGTACCGGAGAAGGCGCCTGCGTTTCCCGACCATCATCAACAGCCCTCTTCGGCTGTGGTGGTCCTTCTTGTTGACCTTGAGATGTTCGGTTAGGTGGTTGATGCGTTCGGTGAGCAGCGCAACCTGAACCTCCGGCGAGCCGGTGTCGGTTGCGTGCGTGCCAAATTCATCGACGACGGTTTGAGTGTCGTTCACGAGGGTCTTTCCTTCGCGACAGAGTACGCGGGCGATCGCCCGATACGTGATACTAGCAACACTCGACGCTAACCACCGAAACCTTCATCTCATCGTCCGCCCAGCATTCCCCACGCACGGCGTCCGACACGCCCAGAGGTTCGTAAGGAGCGGTGTCCGTGCCGCCCGGCGTCACGCGCAGACTGCTGCCGTTTCGCCGCATCCGCGTCGAGGCGTCGACCCGAGCGCCCCGTCTCGGTTGGATTCGAGGTCGGCCACGTGCACGAGCCAACCCGCTTCGCCTCGGCTGCGATACAGGCGGCAACGGTGTCACTGTGCAACACCGAATTGTGCGCTTCGCCCATCCGATCCCACATCCCAAAGATGTTCGGGAACCGACTGAGCATGCCGCCACGGCCGTCATCGAGGTCGTAGACCCGGACCCCATCCGGCCGATCACGGAAGTTCGTGAAACCGGCATCGGGATTCCGGACGATCACGACCTCAACGCCCGAATCTCGACCGAGGCCGTCGCGGATGTCCCGACAGCCGGTCCAACCGCACCGTATGGGGTCGAACAGGCCGTCGTCGGCCGTGCCGCCGTGGAGCCAGCCCACGCTCTGGAGCAACCCAAGCGGCCCGCTCGAGATCGGCGGATCGAGAATGGCCGCCCCCACAACCGCATCGACCGCGACAGTCGGGTGTTCATCCCATCGACCGACAACTTCGGTGATCACGGCTCCGCCCTTGCTGTGCCCAACCAGGTAGATGGGTCTGCCATCGGCGCCGAGCGCCGCGAGGTAGGCGCCAAGCGCGTCGGCTGCGTCGTCGGCAGTGGCGCGCCGGGAGGCTTCGATCGGATCGTTCGACGGCCAGGCCCACCGATAGTCGAAGACGCGAACGTCAACGTCGTTGACGCCGATCCGCTTCGCAAGATCCTCGAACCCTCGAGGATCGCCCCCGTGGCCGGGAACGTAGACAAACAGAGGATCTTGTGGGCTCGGGGCAAGCCCCATACGCCGTCTTCGGGCAAGGACGGCGCTCGCGATCACGGCACTACCGAGGCCGGCGCCGCTCGCCGGGGCGAGGGGGATCCGCATCGGACCACGCGCCGGCTTGGTGGTGTCACCCGGCGACAACCCAAGCGCGTCCCCGGGAGCCCCGAACTCCGCAGGGGTTGCGGACGGTGGTCCGGCTGTTGTGATGGCGGGTGGCTCGAATCCGAATGAACGGTCAGCGAGGTGAAGCGGAATGGTTGACAGGAGTGACGCTACAACGGCAGCGGTGGCGAGGAGGGCGCCCGGCACGATCGGATCCAATCCCGGGGAGTGCGAGGCATGTGGCCACGATGCAGCCGCAGCCTGCCGCCGTCAAGATGCCTGTTCGTCCAAGATGCGTGCGGCGGAGTTGATGTCGGTGCGTATCTGCGTGAGCAACTCCTCGACTGAGGCGAAGCGACGTTCTTCGCGGATGCGCCCGACGAACCCAACCCGGATCTGCTTGCCGTAGAGGTTCATGTCGTCGTCGAGCACGTGGACCTCGAGCACCCGCTCGGTTCCATCGAACGTGGGCCGAACACCCAGGTTGGCAACCCCTCGGTGGTCCAATCCATCGATCCCAACGAGGACCGCGTAGACACCTTCGGCTGGAACGGTGAGCACGGCCGGAAAGGAGACGTTCGCGGTCGGCACGCCAAGCTGGCGGCCGCGGCCGTCTCCCGGCACAACGATGCCCTCCATCTCATACGGACGGCCGAGCATCGAGGCTGCGCCCTCGACGTCTCCCGACTCCACTCGCTCCCGAATCAACGTCGATCGAATCTCTTGGTCCTCGCGACGGGCGATCTCGACCACTTCGACGCGAAAGCCGCGGCTTGCCCCAAGCTCAGCGAGCGTGTCGGTCGTTCCGGCGGCATCTCGTCCGAAGCGAAACCCCACTCCGACGGCAACGAACC
>Ga0272442_10007965_pt1 | contig 13577 bp, 10 predicted proteins | sample SSMForm2O_FD_200262 | JGI IMG/M metagenome (GOLD analysis project Ga0272442, IMG submission 200262) | Marine sediment archaeal communities from Little Sippewissett salt marsh, Falmouth, MA, United States - SSM-Form-2O | ecosystem: Environmental > Aquatic > Marine > Wetlands > Sediment ...
GCGGAGCCGGGTTTCCGCCCGCAAACGCCGAAAGCAGGCACACGTCTGCACCACCCCCACCGATTTTTAGTCATTTTTCCCGGCCTAGCCGGGATCGGGCGGGTCTGATCCGGAAGACTTCTTCGATTTCTTCTTCATCGCGGCGTACAACTCCTTCCTCATCTCATTTACCCACAACTCCCCCCCGATGAAGTGACCCCGGCTCATCGCCGGATCCCGCTTCATCCCGCGCTCCACCAGGTACTTGTCCAGCATGGAACGGTACTTGTGCCGACGCTGCCGCGCGGTCTTGCCAAGCTTCTGGTACCACTCTGGAACCGTCAGCATGTCGCTGTAGGAGTTCTTCTCCCCGAAGCAGTAGAAACGACAGCTGGAAAAGTCCTTCCAGCGGACGTCGGTGGGAGTCTTGATTATTCCGGCCCGAACCGGGTTGCAGTCGATATAGAACATCAGGGTCTTCAGATGCTCGTCGTCCTGGACTCTGAGAGTCTTGGGACGGTCATGGGCCACCTTGCCTATGCGGCCGTGGCGTTTGTTGTACATGAGGCCGAAGATGCCGTGGGAGCGACGCATGTGGTCGGAGAAGGCCTGGCGATTGTTGATGATTTCATCGGCGTTGTGACCGTGGTTGGACATCAGGTTGTAGCCGTAGATGACAAAATCGTCGCGGGAGCATTTCTTCAGATAGTCGTCGTGGACGGATTTGAGATAGGCGTGCTTTTCGGAGTGGTTCTGGAGGAGATACTGGCGGTCGTGGCAGCGCCAGATCATGTGGAAGGCGTTACCCGGGGCCAGGGTGTTTCCTCTGGGAACTCGCATGACCCGGGGAATGAAGCAGGAATAGTGCCAAGAGACGTCTGTCGAACTAAGTGATTGAAAAACAAGTAGTCAGGATTTTGGGGAAAGAGAGGGTGTGTCCGGATTCCGGACACGGCTACCTCCGTCCCTGGGTTTCCTCCCTGGGTTTCCCGCGATCCTCCACGGGATCCGTTTGTTTGCATTCCGGCTTGCCGCAGTCGAGTTCGTGGTTCTCCAGGCACATGCATCGCACCTGGCATCCTTCGCGTTGCTGAATGGTGACCGTGCCGGGAACACATTGTTCCGGGGCAGGCATATCGGTCCGAACCTCTCGGCGCATACAAGGTTGGCTCCGACACTTCCACTCTCCGCCGGAAGTGCAGATACAATGCGACTCGCATTCACGGCCAACCACCACTTCTTGTCCGGAAGAGCAGGATGTGGGCAGGGTGTCGACCCTGCGCACAGCGCAGGCCGAGATCGAGCCCGCATAGATCACACCGATAACTAATAATATATATTGCCCTATTCCGTGCGGTGTGCGGTTCCACATGGGTGATGCCCTCACTTGCGAATTCTATGCCGGTTCCTTGATACGCCCTGGACCCAGACTGGCAGAAAAATATTCAACACGAAGAAAGAAAGCCGGCCAATCCGCGATCGCGAATCGTATGAGGAAAGGAGTGGTCCAGATCGGTCCGGAAATAGAACAATACCAGGAACAGCACAAATGCGGCCTTGTACATGAACAAGGTGGGCGAGAGCGACAAGGGATCCACCTTGGGAATTATTCCTTGGTCACGGTCAGCAGGACCGGTTCCTGGACTCCGCGCGAGGACGGGGTGTAGTACTCGTAGGCCACCGATTGGGGGGTCTTGGCGCGGATGGGAAACTTCGCGCGCAGCTTGTACTTGAAGTCCAGCGGCTTGTCGGGGCGCATCTCGCCCAAATACAGGGTGATCTGGCGGCCGGTCAATGAGTAGCGTTTTATCTTGTTCTGGCTCACCAGTGTCGCGAACTCGTCGGGGATCACCTGGAAGCCGGGGGGGATGCCCAGGTCGACTATTACCATGAAGGTCGGGCGGTTCAGGTTGTATTTTACGTGGACCTTGGCGGTGATCAGGTCGTCGACCTTGAGCTCGCGGCGGTCGTATTCCAGCTCGACCGTAAGCGGCCCGCCTTTGCCGCCGACCTCGCGCCAGGGGCGGTAGTGACGGCCGACTACCTGGTACATTACGTTGGCGCGGCCGGCGGCCTTCAACTCGACCCGGTGGTCGCCGGGGCCTACGATACCGGCGTCGATTATGCGCATGACGTCGGAGTTCTCCGGGTTGAAGGCTTCTCTGGCGATCTCCTTGCCGTCGACCAGGACCGCCACCGACATATCGGCGTCCTTGCCCACGCCGCCCATGGCCAGCAGCATGGTTTTCAACGCCAGGATCGTCGCCTGGGTGGAGTTCCAGTTGCCGTAGGCGCCCTTGGACTTGACCAAAAAGGCCAAGCCGCCGTTAACCGCGGTGGTGTAGCGGTCGCCCTTGATGAAGGCCATGGTTACCAGAGCGGTGGTTTCGATGGCCGCGGCGTCGCCGCGGGAATACATGGCGGTATCGCCCGCAGTCGGCCAGGAGACGGTCTTCTCCTTGGAGTCTTCTACGCGCTTGTCGTAGAGCTCCTTGAGCAGGTCGACGGTGACCTTGGCGTCCTTGTTCCAGAGCACCAGGGCGTTGGCGCACAGGGCCAGGGTGTAGAGGTCGCCCTTGGCCTCCTTGAGGTTGTTCTTAATGAACTTGGCGGCCTTGTCCACGTGTTTTCCCTGGTCGCCGACCTGCAGGATCGACCAGAGGATGTAGGCGGTGGTGCGCAGCTTGCTGGCGCCCAGGGCCATGTTGTAGCCGTGCAGGTGGGTGGTGGGATTCCAGGAGCCGTCGGGGTTTTGTTTCTGGGCCAGCCAGCGCTTGGAGCGCTCGATGATCCCGCGGTCGACTTCGTGGACCTTGGACATATCCTCGAACTGCTGGATGCCGAAGCCGGTCAGCAGCATGCCGCCGGGCTCGGTGTTGCCCCACCAGTTGAATCCGCCCGACGGGCTTTCGAAATTGAGCAAACGCTGGTAGCCGATGTTGACGAGTCCTTCCGCTTTCATTTCAATTTCCGGAGCAACCTGCCCCGTTTCCCTCAGATATCGCAGCACCAGAACGTTGGGGTACGATATCGAGGAGGTCTGCTCAAATCACCCGCCGGGGAGTCGTAACATCGACTCCATGCCCTCTATGACCTGGGAGAACACCCCCGGGTACATGCGAACGATGATTTTGGAGGCTCCGGCGACCGCCGTCGGCGGGATGCTCACGGTGTGGGTGACGGTGCCCTCCAGCCGGCCGTTGTAGGCGACGTTCTGCTCCTTGCCGTCGGGCAGCACCTCGATCTGGCGCTTGATGGCGTCGGACATCGACGAGCCATCGGCGCGGACCTGCAGGGTGCGGTTGCCCAGGCCCTTGACCTTGATGCGGTAGTAAGTGGCGGACACCTCGTTGGGATCCAGAGTCATTTCCTGGACGGTGCCGCCCTTCAGCTCGAACCAATCGCCCTTGTCCATCTCCAGGCGCACCCGTTGGGGTTTCTTCAGGTAGTTGTAGACCACGATGGGAATGGAGACCTCGTCGTTCTGGGTCAGCGCGACCGGCAGGTCGATGTCCACGAAGAAGTCCTGGAAGACCCGGATGCCGTGGCTGGTCGAACCCAGCCCGCCCTTTTTCCCGTTGGCCGAGGCGGTCATGCGCCAGGTGGTGATGCTGTCGGCCACGGTGAGCTTCAGCTCGGCCTCACCCTTCTTGTCGGTGATCAGGGAAGGCTCGAACAAGAGCGTTTCGGGGAAGAACGATCGCACCCGAACCTTGCGCTTCTTGGGTGCGGCGGGACCGGCGCCGCCCTTGTCTCCAGGGGGCTCCATTTCCCGGGCCTCCTCCATCTTCACCATGGAGGGCTCGGCCGCCATCGGCGGCGGAGGCGCGGCGGCCTTGGCCCGGGCCATGGGCCGGCGGCCGCGGCCTCCGCCGAAGCCGCCCATCGGCGCGGCGTCCATGACCATCTCCGCCTCGATGCCGCCCGTGGCGGTGGCCGTGTAGACCGGCTGGGTGTAGCCCAGATAAGCCTGCAGCTCCTGATATCCGCCGTCGGCCTGGGGGAAGGAGTACTCGATGTCGTCCTTTGTACCGTCCTTGCCGTCGGGGCCCAGCGAGTAGACCAGGTAGAAACGCAGGCGGTTGTCGTAGTAGACGCGCTTGCGGGCCTCCTTGAGCTTCTTCAGCCGGAAGATGTTGCCCCAAAGATCTTTGATTTCGTTCTTGTTGATGTACTTGCGCTTGACCACCCGCTTCAAAGTGTCCTTGGGCAGGATGTAAGAGTTGGTCTTCTTGTCTAAAACGCTGATTCTGTACCAGCGCTCCCCGTCGTAGCCGTAGCGCGAGAGCGCTTGGTAGATGCGCTGGACGCGGTTGACGTGCGCCTGGCCGACGAAGTCGTTGACCCGGAAGCCGGGCACGTCTTTCAGTTTTTTCCAGGTGTAGGGTTTTCCGGTGACGTCCTTGCCGAACTGGTACTTGCGCTTGGACACCTCGGCCACGGCCTTTTCGATATCGGCCTGAAACCCCTGCTTGGAGATCTTGGTGAAGTTGCTCGTCTTGCTGTAGAGCTGGTTGTAGACATAGGATCGGAAGTTCCACAGGCGGTTGAGCTCCTGGCCGGCCAGGTAGGACTCGGCCTTGAGCTCCGGCCAGAGGGCCTCGACGGCTTCCATGGTGTAGCGATCGCCCAGGGGATCCTTGGAGTTCTGCTTGTTGAGCGTCTTGCCTTTTACCATTTCGCGGATCAGGTTCTTGCGGTAGATCCACTTGCCCTGCTTGGTGCGGCGGCCGAGTGGATGCTGCTGTCCCCATCTGTACAGCGCGTTCTGGATGGCATAGCGGTCTTTCTGGGCCTTCTGCATGCGCTCGACCAGCGGGTTGTGCCAGAGGGCCGGCTCGCCCTGGGGGACCGTTTTGGCCAGGAGCACCTTGGCCACCTGCTGCTTCTGGGTCTGCAGCTTCTCGGCCTTGATCAGCGAGGCCAGGCTCTCCGAGGGCCCGAACTCGATCTGGTACTTGGGATCGGAGAGCTCCTTCTCCAGGGTGAAGTAGACCTTTTCCAGCCCGGGTTTCAGCTCCTGCAGGGCGTAGACCGCCTCGTCTACGATGATGATGCCGATGGCCGCCGATGCCGGCCTCTGCTGGTTGTCCATAACCCTGAACTTGATCAGGGCGTCCTCGCCCGGCCGGTAGACCGACTTGTCGCGGGAGATGGTGATGGCCAGGTCTCGCGGCGGCTGCACGTAGAGCACCCGGGCGTCGCGCATGATCTCGCCGTTCTTCAGGATCTTGTAGCCGTGCAGCTCGATAGTGCCGAAAACTTCCGGGTTCAAGGGCAACTTGAAGGTTCCCTGGCCCTTGGAAAGCCGGATGGACTTGGTCAAGAGCGTCTGGCGGTTCTTGATGATGTCCAGGTAACAGGTGCCGCCCTCGGTGGTGGTCAAGAGCGTCCCGGTGACAGTCTCGCCTGCCTGGTAAATGGCCTTGTCGGTTCGCAGCAGCACCCGGTCGCCGGCCGGGTCGGTGGAGAAGCTCTTCGAAACCGTGCAGGCGTTGCCTTGCTGGTCCTTGGCCTCGAAGGCCACGTCGAGGATTCTGGTCTGGACCTGCGGGCGGCGGACGTTGAAGCGCCGGCGGTCGCGTCCAAAGCTGCCCCGCGGCTGCCAGGGGCCCGGGCGCATTTCCTTCTCGTCGGGAGTGAGCACGAAGAAGCCCAGCCCGGTTTCGTCGGTCCGGGTTTTGCCCTCCTCCTTGCCCTGCTTCTTCATCGTCACGGTGGCCTGGGCCGGGCTGCCGTCGGGGTAGGTGGCCACCACGTAGATGCGGTTCTTGACGCCTGAGACCAGCCGGCCGCCCTCGGGCACCGCGTCCAGGCGGATGGGGGTGGCGGCCACCGGCACGCTCTTGGTGCTCTTCTCCACGTGCTTGGCCGTGTCGGTCAGCTTGACCTCGAGCTTGACTATCGCGTCGCCCTTTTGCAGCGGCTGGCCCACGAAGTAGTCGGGAAGCTTGAGCTCGAACTCCCACTTTCCGCTCTTGTCGGTGCGGCCGCGCAGGGTGGCGAATTCCTTGAAGGCCACGTCAAAGGTGGAGGCCTTGATCTCCACTTCGCCGCCGGCCACCGGCTTGCCGAAGAAGTAGTCCGATTGGATCTTGCCTTTGATTGTTTGTTTGGGGAGGTAGTAATGGCGGTCGGTGCTGACTTCCACCTTGAACTTGGGCAGCACGTATTTCTTTACCACCACGGTCTTGGAGGCCGGCTCGGCGGCATCCTTGCGCTCGCAAACCGTCTCGATCTGGTAGTTGCCCAGGTTGATCTCGTCGGCCAGCTGAAAGGTGGTGCTGGCCACGCCGTAGCCGTTGGTCTTCACTTTCTTCTTGAATACCTTGTTGCCCTTGGGATCCTGCACCTCGAAGCGCAGCTCCTCGTTGCCCAGCGGCATCAGGTTGTGCGAGTTGAGCGCCAGGGTGCGCATGTGGATCACCTGGTTGGGTTGGTAGATGGGCTTGTCGGTCACCATCAGCAGCTTGCCGGTGCGCTTCAGGGTGACTTGCTGCTTGACCTCTCCCTGGCCGAAGGGCGTTCTGGTCTTGACCACCATGTCGTACTTGCCGTCCGGCCAGGGTGGGACCTTGAACTTGGCGTCGACGATGCCCAGCAGATCCGAGCGGCCCCTAAAGAGCGTCGCCGGTCGGCGGCCTTTGCGCTGCAGGCTCACGGTCACCCGGGCCAGCGGCATGGGCTTGGAGGTGACCAGCCCGGTCACTCCCAGGGTTACGATGCGCAGCGATGCCCGGGTCTCGGGCACGAAGTTCCGGTCCCCCACCACGTAGGTGTCGACGCTGCGTATCTTGGCAGCCTGCTTCTTGGAGGCCGCCGGCGTGGTCTGAAACGCGAAAAGCGCCAGCAGACCGACCAGCAACCAGACGAATCTGGGTCTTGTCATTTCGTCCTCCCGTGTGCGGTATTGCTCCTGCTACAGACGGCTCTGGCAGATAAAAGGTGCATCGTCTACCAGATTCTTTTCACAATAAATACGCCTGTATCCGTGTCGATGACACCGGAGATTTTTCCAACCTCCAGCGCGAAGATGGCGTTTTCGAATTTGTAGGGCCGCAAGCCGCGGCCGAAGGGTTCGAGCAGGCCGCCGCGGTTGGCCGCCGGTCCTTCGGAATACTCCGCCGCCAGGGCGGCGAAATCCGAGCCGGGTTCCAGGGCCCGCCGGTGCGCCTGCTCGGCCCGCGCCAGTGCCTCCCGACGGGTGCGCTTGACCGGTTGCCCGGTTTCGCCGGGAGCCTGGAACTCGATAATGATCTGGCGGATTTGAATTTTCTGCGGGGGAAGCCTTTTGACGATGTGGAATCCGGTTTCGGTTTCGATGACCGCGGAGACCTCGCCGATGTCCAGACCGGTTATGATTTCCTCCAGCTTGGGGGGATGGGAGCCTGGCTTGAAGATGGGGAAGATACCGCCGACCGGGTGGTTGAAGAGATCGGAATTAGCGGCGGCTTCTTCGAAAAATGACGCTCCTTCCAGGATCCGCCGGTGGATTTCCCCGGACAGGAGCCGGGCTTCTTCCCGCATCCTGGGGGTTCTCAGCTTGTAGCGGCCCGATTCCTGCGCCCCGGTGTAGGTAATGACTATTTCGGCCGCCTGGAGCTCGCCGGAAGGCACGCGCTGCAGGAGATGGAATCCCCGGGGGCTCTCGACGACCTCCGAGACCTGTCCGGTATCCAGGGAAAAGGCCGCCTGTTCCAGATCGGGGTGCAGTTGTCCGGGGGCGATCGTGCCCAGGTCTCCGCCGGACAGGGAGGAGTTGGCGTCGTCGGAGTACTTCTTGGCCAGCTCGGCGAAGTCCTGGCCCTTGGCGCGCGCGAGCTTGAGAATGTGCCCGGTGCGGACCCGGGCTTCTTCGCGGGTCAGCCGGATATTTTGGGGCGCATTTTTGGCGCCCCGGTAATAGCACAGGATTTGGCGGACCGAGACCCGGGCGGGCGTTTCGGCGGGGGGTCGGGGCATCCGCTGCGGGTCGGGAACCAGGTTGTCGATGGGGGGCAGGTCCTCGACCGGTGAAGGCCTTGGATTGCACGAGGCCATCAGCCCGGACACCAGCAGGAAGGGGATGAATCTGTAAACCACGGCAGGATCATCTATGCACACCCGCCCGCCGTCGGCAACCCCTACTGGCCGGATATGGTAATAATGTGTTATTCTCCGTCCTTGCGGATGAAAGAAGACGACGTACGAGAAAAGACCGACGCTTCGGGGGTGCGCTGGCGAAAAGTGTATGTGGGGGGAGGGGACCACTTCAAAAACTGGCTGGACCAGTGCATAGAGATTCACGGGGAGGAGAACGTCCAGGTCGAAGAGATTGACTCCTGTGGGTTTGCCTGCTACGAGGAGAGCGGCGAGAAAATGCACCGGATATGGGTGAAAGACAAGGGGGTAAAGGGCAGATGAAGCTGCATCTGAAGGATTTCGTTTCTCTGGGCTCCGCCGCCTCGGCCATGGTTGCCATTTTCCTGGTATTCGAGGGCCAGGTGAGTTGGGGGTGCTTTTTCGTCTGGGTCGCCTGGGTTTTCGACGCCCTGGACGGTGTGGTGGCCCGGCTGACCGGCAAGAAGAACAAGATCGGTTCCCACCTGGACGCCTCCGTCGACCTGCTGGGCTGTGCATTGGCGCCGGCGGTGTGCGTGTACGGCGGTTACCAGCCGGTCCTGGGGCCGTACTGGGCCGCGGCGGTCGCTGGCCCCATGGCGCTGTTCGGCGTGCTCCGCCAGGCCCGCAACTACGCCAATCCGCCCAAGGTGCTCAACCTGTGGGTTGGTTTACCGCGTTCCTACTCGGGACTGGGCGCGGCCGGGCTGGTCGGTTCCCACCTGTTCGCCTATCCGGCGGTAATGTACCTGGGAATCGCCTATGTGGTGATAATGCCGGCCCTGGGGCTCACCGCAATCGGCTGGCAGGGGCGCCACCACGCGAAACTCAAGTGGCACCAGGTCATGTTCATGCTCATGACCTTCGCCACCTTCTTCTTCGGCCTGGTGATGCTGGTCCTGGGCTATGGACTGACTTTCTTCCATGACGGGATGTTCTTCTGGATGACCATGTACACCCTGATGGCTTGCTGGGCGGTAATCCCCAAAGAAGAGATGCGGAAGTACCGCCAGTACATCCAGGAGTGGAAACAGGGGTTCTGACGTCAGTCGAGGTTCTCGCCCAGCGCCAGGCGTACCAGATCGATAAGGGTGTAGGCCGGCAGGCCGTGTTCGCTGACCACCGGGGCCAGGCTCTGGTAGCACAGCGGGCACAGGGTGGCCAGGGCCTCGGCTCCGTGAGCCTTGGCGTCTTCGATATTCTTGTTCTTGTAGCCGAAGGCCCGCTGGGGGTCGGTGACCATCAGGGGGAAGGCGCAGCACAGGGCGTTTTCACGGTCGTACTTGCGCGCCACCCGCTCGGCGCCGATCAGCTCGAGCACTTCGTCTACCAGCGGCTCCTTCTCCGGCGTCCAGCGGGAGGCGCAGGGGCGCTGGTAGGCGATCTTCATTCCCAGGGGCTTGACCTCCCGGGTGTGCTCTTTCAACCAGTCGCGCAGGTACTCAACTACATGGATGGGGCGGAAGGGCACCTCCACCCCCAGATCGCGGGCTACGGCGGTCGCGGCGGTGTAGCAGTCGTCGTGGACGAAGACGATCTCCTTGTGGCCCAGCGCGGCCAGGTTCTTTATGAAGGTGCCGATGCCCTCGCGCACCGGCTTCACCATGCCCAGGTGCAGCCAGCCGAGCTGGCAGAAGTAGTCCTCCCCGCGGATCATGGTCATGCCTTCGAAGGGACGCCCCTTGACGTCATGGGGGAACGACCGCCGCACCACGCAGACCGAAAGCGCCGGACGATCCAGATCCCCCGGAGTGACCTTGGTCTTGGCCCGGCACATGGCCGAAAACATCTCCTTCATCTCGTCGGAGACGTTCAGTGCGCCGGTCTTCTCCTGCAACTCGACGATCAGGTCGAAGGGGTTGGCCCCCTGCGGGCAGATCTCGTTGCAAGCCGCGCAGGTGGCGCAGGCCGAAAGGATCGGAGCGCTCTCACCCGCCAGAAGCCGGTTCCACTCGGCGACTGCCCGCTCCCGGTCATACTCGACGAAGGGACATTGGATCAGGCACTCGCCGCAGGAGTCGCATTCATCGCGCAGGAACATGGGATTCCTTATTCGTACACCGGCGGGTCGGGCGGCTGGGCACCCGGGCCCTTCAGTAGCTCGTCCAGATCGAATCCGACATAAGCGTGGGAGGGGACCGGAGGCTGGCCGGCGGCCATGTAGAAGGTGTGATCCTCCGGCAGGAAGATCATCGACCAGACCGCTCCGTTGGTGGCGATGCTGCCGTTGTTGTCGAAGACGTCCGTCCCATAGGTTTCCCCGGTGAGGGGGTTGTAGCGATCCCGGAGGACCGTGATGCCCGTAGCCGCGTCCAACCCGCCGTGGAGGCTCGCCGTTCCGCCGGGGGGCAACAGCTCGTCCAGGCGCTTGAGACGCGCCATGCTGCTGCACTCGGGATCCAGCGGCCGGTCCAGATTTTCCATGTCCGGGTGGGTGAAGTGGTTGGTGACGTAGACCAGGCCGTCGGCATCCATCCGGCGGATGCCCGTATAGCTGGCGGTCATCTCGAAAACGGCCGCGGTGCGGTTCTTCGCGTCGCTTACCAGGATTATGCCGGCCCGCGAGTGGGGCTCGGCTTCGAAGAACTCCTCGACCTCGTCCAGCGAGCTGCAGTTGCTCAGGATCTGCTGGATCATCTGGATGAAGCTGCGCCGGCCGCGGACGTTGGGATCCTGGTCGGGATCGGCGGACACGTCGTTGCTGGCGATGGAGATCCCTTCGGCGTTCATCCCGTTGTAGGGGGTAACGTTGCCGGGGAAGCCGATGGCCAAATAGGGGATTTGACCCTCCGGCCGGCGGACGATCACCGTGGGGTGGTCGAGCAGGTAGCTGAGCTCGTCCCAGTCCATGTTGCGCCCGTGGACCAGGCGGCCGTCCGCAGTGGCGCCCCCGGCGGCGGCGAACTGGGTGCAGCCGGGGCCGATCATTTCTTCGATGAAGGCGATGATCACGTCGCCGTATGCCAGGGAGATGCACTTCTCCAGATCCCAGCCCTCGACGCCGGCGCGGCGCGAGGCCTCGGCCATGCCCTTGCACTCGTCGTAGGCCTCGGGGTAGGACCGCTCCTCGGCCTCCTGGGTCAGCCCCATCGAGCGGGCCATGGGCAGGAACATGGAAAACGTCGGGTCGTTTTCCATGAACTCCACTCCCTCGGCGAGAGCCGGGGCCATCAACTCGCCGTGCTGCAGGCCCATCTCGAACGGCGTGCCCACCAGGCGCAGAACGTTGATGCCCTGGACGACCTCCAGGGAGGCTTCGGTGTAGTACCCGGGCCCGTCATCACCGCAACCGGCCAGAGCCAGGCAGCAGAGCAGAACATGTAATGTCGGTCGCATGCACTCTCCTTTGGATGAGAAAGTATAACCGCATCCGGGGCGGTTGACACGGGTTTTTGGCGTTTCTACAATGGCGCGAACCCATCGGCAGGGAGGAACGAGATGAAGACGATCTGGATGCTGGTTATCCTCCTGGCGGCGCAGCCGGCGCTGGCGGGGGGCGTGGTGCTCGAGGATCCCAAGGGTGACGACAACGGGCCGGGGTCATACGTTTATCCCACCGATCCGGTTTACAAAAAGGGCTCCTTCGACATCACCAAGCTGGAGATCAAGGAAAAGGGCGACAAGGTTCAGATCAGGGTGCACGTGAAGGCCAGGGTGGAGGATCCCTGGAAGTCGCGCGACTGGCCAACGCGGGGCAACGGATTCTCGCTGCAGATGGCCTTCTTGTTCATCGACCAGGATCACCAGAAGGGGTCGGGGCACAAAGAGGGGATTCCCGGCCTGAACGTGAACTTCAAGGAAGACGCCCGCTGGGAGAAGGTGGTCATCATCAGCCCCCAGGGCAACACCCGCTTGAAGAGCGAGATCAACACCAAGGCCAAGAGCCTGAAAGGCGACATCGTGCTGCCGTTGAAGGTGAAGAAGTCGGGAAAGAAGATCATCGCCACGGTCTCCAAGCAGGACCTGGGCGAGCCCAAGGCCGGCTGGGGCTATCAACTGGTGATGCAGTCCAACGAGGGCTATCCCCAGAAGGACGCCCTGCTCACCCGGGCGGTGAACGAAAACCGCGGGGAGCACCGCTTCGGCGGGGGGCGCGACGACAACTGCGACCCGCACGTCATCGACATCCTGGGCCCGGACCAGCATGAAGTGCTGAAGGCCTACAAATGCGGGCAACCCGCCGAATTGCCTATGGTCTACCCATGAAGCGTGTCCTGCCCGCCGCCGTGGTCTTGCTGCTGTGCAGCGTTGCCGGAGCCGAGACCTCCAACTTCGACCTTTCCGGCAAGATCTACACCAAGTGGCTGTACCGCAACAACGCCTCCATGGGCACCCTGAGCTACGGCAACCCCTTCTGGACCGAGAACTTCTCCGGCGACAACGGGGTGGGCACCGAGTTCGAGCTGGTGATCAAAGGCAAGGTTTCCGACATGGTCCAGGCGGGGGTGCGGATCAAGTCCCGCTTCGGTTCCACCTGGCACGACTTCTGGGAGAACGGGAACCTGCGCTACGATAACCCCAACACCTCGGGTGAGAGCCTGGGGATGGATCACGCCGAGTACATGAAGCTGCGCGGCTACTGGGTCAAGCTCAACGATCCCCTGCCGGGCATCGGCTACGTCCAGGTGGGCTCCTCGGACCTCTCCCAGTTCAACGCCTGGACGGTGGGCAAGATCCGCTACATCGACCGCGACAACGCCAAGGGGATCTTCCTCCACGGCGAGCCCGCCGACGACTATTTTAAATTTGACCTGGGCGTGATCGCCCTGCCCAAGCTGTGGGTGGGGCCCAGCTGGTCCACCGGGCTGGGCGAGGACACCTACCCGGACTCCCAAGTGGTGGACCCCTTCTGGACCGAGGATTGGGCCTATGCGCTCAAGCTCTCCACCCGGCCCCTGGACTGGCTGAGTCTCTCCCTGGTGGGGATGATCAGCCTGGACTACGAGACCGACCTGACCGACCCCGATGCCGCCGGCACGCTCAATCCCGCCGATCCCAACTACTGCCTGGCCCACCCCGACGACTTCGAGCGCTGCAGCGATCATGCGGTCGATCTTGAAAGCCGCTACACCAACGCGGTTATCACGTTAGAGGGCGAGGCCGAGCCGCAAGACGACTTCCTGGTGAGTTTCGTCGGCGGGTGGAGCGGCAGCTACATTAACGCGAAATACGCGCAAAACGGCGTGGCGCTGAACCAGGGCGTGTTCCCCATGGTCTACGGCGACGTGTCCGACGTGGCCGCGGTGGTCCAGTTGTCGCTGCTGGACGCCTTCGGCGCCGAGGACCTGACCGTCAAGGCCGAGGGCTTCTACATCGGCGAGCACTGGACCTCCACCTTCGGCGCCCGCCGGGAGGACGACGTCCTGCTCACCGACGGGCTGATCGAGGGCGGGCAGTTGCCCACCCTGAACCTGGCCAACGAGTTCATGGATTTCGACGAGCCCTTCTACGAGTCCTGCATCGGCTGGCAGGGCGGCACCCTGCTGATCGAGTACCTG
>Ga0272442_10007967_pt1 | contig 13574 bp, 16 predicted proteins | sample SSMForm2O_FD_200262 | JGI IMG/M metagenome (GOLD analysis project Ga0272442, IMG submission 200262) | Marine sediment archaeal communities from Little Sippewissett salt marsh, Falmouth, MA, United States - SSM-Form-2O | ecosystem: Environmental > Aquatic > Marine > Wetlands > Sediment ...
ATCTCCCACCTCATGATATGTTGATTGATATAACTTGTATTCATTTATAAAGAATAAATACTGAATGACTACTTTTTATTCATTTCTAATAAGATTAGTGTATCTTACTAATGATTGAAACACGTTGCTTCCATCAAGATATATACCTGTTATTCTTGAGGCAGTGGTCTTGTCAAGTCCTTGGTTTATAAGCTCTTTTTGAAATATAGCTCCTCCTCTTTTAGCCTCCATTTTGAAACGCAGGAACCCCCATCCAGATTTCAACAATAGGGCGGGGATAAACTGGAGGATTGAACCAAACAATTCAATGAAATTGCTCTTACTTACCTCTTTCACTTTTTTGTTCATGACTTTATCTCAGACGTTGTTTTTAGTCATGTCTGCTCGATCCGAATTTACCCATCATTTTCCCGACATTTAACGTAGATAAATATTGACTAGTAAGTTCAAATGCTTGATCATTTGTCATGCCTGCATCTTTTAGTTCTTTGTAGAATATTGCTGCAGCCTCAGCATACTGTTTAGCACTTTTTGGACTATAGAGTAGTCCACTAATCTCTTTCAACAGTCCAGGTATTTTATCAGACACAACATCTAATATTTCCTTAATTTTTTCTGGATCTGGCATTCTATCATGTTCATGCCAGCTTTCTTCATTCTTGTTCATTTTCGAATTCCTCCAATTTATTATTTTCAAATCACAGTAAGTTGATCACTTCATATATTGAAACCGAGCATTTGTGACCACTTTTTGATCACCTCCGCAGCAAGACTGTAAACATATGTCGATCCCTTTTGATGATTTTGGATGATATTTTTTTCAGTTAATTCCTGTATTTTTTTCCGAATAATTCTTCTAGATGCAGTTCCTCTTTTACTTCTGATAAGTTCTGTGATTTGGGAGATATTCTGCTCACTTCTATTCATCAGTACGCGTACGATTTCCTTTGATATAGGATCTTTAACTTCTGGAAGTATAAGATCTGGAGTAAGACCACCATGATCAAGTAAAAGTCCAGTTAGTTTCATATAATTATTAGTTGTTCTCCTTACGTCTTGGAAAGGCTTAATCAATACAGAAAGCATTTTTTCCAGTTCGCTTATACGTTTGTTTAACTCTTTGATTTCTCTAGCCAGATCTTTTTTCACATGGTATGAATAGGGTGCGAGTTAAAAAGAATTTTTAATGATAAAAGACAACTTTAACAATTTTTAATGTACCGTTTTTCAAAATTATATTTATGATATCTAAATTCGCTGAAATGTTATTTGATGAATAAACTGAAAAAAACAAAAAAATTTAGAAATATTGTCTTATTCTTTATTTTTCTATTCTCCCTGATTATTGAATAAAACTATTCTCCATTTTATTTACAGTTCATATATTTAATGAGGCTTGTGACATTAAATAATGCTATCAAAGATCCTCCATCTTAGTTATTTTTGCAGTAATTCATCATTCCAGATTGTTCCATGCCGATGTTATAGTCATTCCAATGCCAATAAAATAGGTTCCCTCGTATTCTTCTCCAATTGTATCATCAATATCAATTTTAAGAAGAATTCCTGTGAATCCAATTATAGATCCACTTATCTCTGAAAAATGTGGAAACTCATATTTGTCCATGTCGAATTCATAAATATATTTAAAACCGAGGACGCCTAGTGTGAATATGCAGCCCTTTCCAATAAATTTGCTATAAATTGAAAATAGTGCTGTAATATTGCTATTGAAAAAAGGAAACTTATATACGGGTAAATCAAGTTTATTAAAAGTTCTTTCACCTTTCAAACCAAAAAACACTCCATTGAAAAAATTAAACATACCAAAAAGTGGATTAATGCCCGGTAGCAAACGGCATTCATTTAATAATTTCCGTTCTGTCTTAAATTTATTTGATAGATTATTTGCTGTTTCGGAAGATATAATGCCAATATCTTTTAGAACATTCAACCTTTCCTCAATTTGTTCCGTGAAAGATTCTTGTGAAATCTTCTCTCCCATCATAGCAATGATTTTTCTTGCTTCTAATTCGGAAATATGATATTCAGTTAGATAGCTTGAGCCACTATCTAAAACATTAATTATTATTGTTTTCTCCTTTTCCTCTTGTTTTTGAATACTTGAACTTAATACAGGTACAAAGCTTGCTAATACAAAGATAGATACAATTCCCAGCATCAAAATTTTTCCTGAAATATTATTTTTCATATTGCTTTCACCTCATATATAAAACATTGCCCTTGAATATAAATCTTTCTATGAAAATAAAAATTGCAACAATTGCCACGGTTCACAATAATACTGATTTTTCTCCACGGCACCATTTTATGTTATGTACCAGCCAATTTATGAATTTTTTTAATTGTATGCAAATAAAAAATTTAATTTTTGTAATCCTCCAAATCTATTTCCATTCCATCTCTGGCTGCAATAACCTTAACACCATGTTTCTCAGATAAGTTCTCTGCTATTTCCCACGGTTTTGCTCTTATTAGTGTCAAACCAAAATGAGTAAGAATGCTTAATCTTGGTTTATTAGAAGATATTATTTTTTCCACATCTTTGACCGAAAGGTGCAGAATTCCCTTTTTTTCTTCTAATAGAACAACATTTAAAATAAGCACATCTCCGCTGTAGTGTGATTCAAGTCCTTTGAAGTATTGTGTATCGGTTATAATAGATATTGAATTGTTTTTTCCATGGAGGTTTAAACCATATGTTTCAACGTCATGAATGTGTTTAATTGGTGTTGAAAACGAGATGTTTCCTAAGTTATATTCTCTGTGTTCCTTCAAAACCTCGATATTTTCAACATGATTTCTGAAATGTTTTAGAATAACTGGATCATATTCAAGTGCATCAATTGGAGCAAAAATGATTCCTTTTTTCTTGAATCCCCCATTAGTCATAGCTTCCATCATTATGTTTATGTCGTTTGAATGATCTATGTGTCGGTGTGTAAGTATGATGCCATCGAGATCCGTCGGATTGAGTTTAGGTCTGCTTGCAAGACAGCGAACTAGTGAACCCGGACCAGGGTCAATAAGCAAGTTTGTATCATCAAGTTTTAGCCAAATACCTCCAGATTTTCTCAACTGTCTGGTAACAACAAAACGTGCACCTGCAGTACCTAAGAATTTTAATTTGTTCATAGATTTTCCTCAAAATTATCTATTAGATGATTTATTGTCTTAAGTGCTCGTGTAGTAACTGAGAAATCGGTATTAAATTTTTTTGAGAGGTATTGTTCTTTTTTTTGAGCCAACGGTAGCGTACTGTATTTTATCATTCTTCTTAAAGACGATATCATCGTTTTCATATGTTCCAATACTCTTCATGTTTTTGTTTTCAATATGCCTTGGACAACCTGATATGCCTTCTTTTGTATAATTTTTACTGACGAACGTACTTATGCTACGGATAAGAGTCACTCCATGTTTCATTAGCGGTTCCTAATTGGTTTTGGCATCAAATGAATGTTATAATGAATAGTCTCATCAAATGTATGTATGATGTTAGTTTTGGCAGTAGTATGAAAGAAAACTATTTACATACTACGGTCGATATTTTCTATATGAATCTTTTTGAATATACATACAATCTAGTAAAGCAGATTCCTGATGGAAAGATTTCTACATATGGGGCTGTGGCAAGAGCATTAGGGGATATACGTGCTTCGAGAGCGGTTGGAAGAATGATGAATCAAAACCCCGACGCTGATGATATGCCTTGTTTTAAGATTGTTTATTCTGACGGAAAACTTGGGGGGTTTGGACTAGGCATAGATGACAAGATCAGAAGATTAAAACAGGATGATATATCTGTAAAGAATGGTCGTATCGTTGATTTTGAGGATGTTTTGTTTGATGATTTTAAAACTGATTATCCTTTAAAGAAACTTAGGATGGAACAGGTAGAATTGAGTAAAAAAATGGAGATTGCAGATGATTTTGATGATATATTAACTGTTGCTGGTTTTGATGTAGGTTATCCAAGAAGTGATTTCGATGATTGCTGTGGTGCATGTGTTGTTATGGATTATACAACGAAGGAGGTTATTGAAGAAAAGACAGTTTTCGCTAAGACTTTCTTCCCATATATACCGACATATTTATCATTTAGAGAACTACCATTTTTAGAAAAATTAGTTTCAAATTTGAAATCCAAACCTACAATTTTAATGATCGATGGTAACGGAGTTATGCATCCATACGGATTTGGTATAGCATCTCATTTAGGTGTCAGTTTTGATATTCCATGCATTGGGGTTGCCAAGACTATGCTATGCGGTAAGTTAGAAAACAATGTGGTAAAGATGGGCAATAAAAAAATAGGGTATGCTTTATTTTCATCTAAACGGGTGAGAAAACCTATTTATGTTTCCCCTGGTCATAAGATTTCTTTTGGAACTTCTCTTGAGGTTGTAAGGCATTTATGTGTTTACAAGAATCCTGAGCCGCTTAGAAGGGCACATATTTTGGCTACAACAAGCATCTAATCAAGATCTTGTAGTTCTTTACTGGATATAACAGGTATTCCTCTGTTTTGAAACCATTCTTTATATTCTGAAACCTGGGATTTTTTTAGAGATTTCCTATGGAGATATGCTGCTTTTACGTTAGGTGTTGCGTGTAGTGTCTTTTGAAGCATTTTATCGTCTATATTTCCTGCTTTTATCTGGTATGTGGGTATCATGTGTCCAAATGCCACTCTTTTTTCAAAGGCTAGATCTGTGAATCTTGGTGCATAGTGTCCTCCACCAACTCCAATAAGTACGGGTATGTCACTTGGTAGATCTTCTTCATAATGATATGATTCGAGCATTTCAAGTACTGATTTTGCAATTACATCTGCAGGATTTTGTTTTTTCCATTCTTCTTCAGTACTTCCCACTTCTGCGAAAAGAGTGGGTATGTTCATGTATGGTCCATGGTGGGTAACTTCGAAGCATATCTGATGATGAAGTTTTGCTTGTTCTGCATTTTTTTTAATTATTCTTAGCAATTGTGTCATTAGTCGAGGTGATGATTTTGAAAGAGTTTGTGTCTTGCCTCCAAACTGTGCTTCTCCGTAGTTGCCAATTGGATGTGTGGTAAGAGTTGGTTCTCCTGTTTTGCTTTTATGACGGGAGATATATATAGCTTGTTTTGGTTTTACTCCTAGTTTTTCTTCCACTTCTTTATTAAGCATTTCATGTCTTATCGTTCTGTCGTTTATTGTAACGATAATTACATCTTCCATATTAGAATGTCTGTAGACCGTGTTTTCATAAAAAGTATCTATTTCTTTCCAATTTGATTTTTTCAAAAGTCCTTTTTTAATGTTAGTACTGGCAGGGTCTTCGCTAGAAGATACAATTAAAACAGTCATAAAGCTTCGTCCTTTAAAAATAGGAACATTAGATCTTTTTTAAATCTACTCTTCTTTTTCCAGCAACTCTTTTATTTTCTGGGTTTTTACTAGGAAATGAATCCTGTTTTTTAATGTACATATTCGTGCGATGTATTGTATTTCGTTAGCTTCCTGTTGACTTGATAGTAAACCTGCGACATTCATATTTATCTATATCGATCTTATAATTATATTTATAAAGGATTTGTTGTACAACTGTTACCATACATATGCAATAGTTATTTTTAAAATTTTAATATTTTTTTATGATTTGTGTCGCACTCAAGATGATTTATATTGTTTAACGGCACTTTCACCTGCGTCCCTAAATGCTCTAGAGACGCTGCCAATACCTAGCTTTATTCCACCAAATATTCGCGATACAACTAGAGCATTTTGATTAAGATTGTATTTTTTCAATATCTCTAGCAGTACCTTTCCTGGGTGTCCAACTTCTCCGTCATCCTTGAACAATTCAATAATTTTTTGGTTTGAATTGTTGAAAAGACGAAGTGCGTAACAGTGATGATTTGCCTTTTTATAGGATCTTCTGTGGGATTTGATTATATCTGTGATCTCATCAGTTTTTTCTAGTTTGTATAGGTATGCAAAGAAGCGTGAATGCTGTATAGTCATTTTTGCTGCTGCAAGTTCTTGCATGTTTTTTAGTTAGAGAAAATGTGTTTTAATGTTTTTTGGAAGGTATGGGAAATGCGATTTATTAGATATACAAAAGAATATATAATTATATTTCTTTGTGTACCTTTTTGTAGAAAACATGTTTCTGTAAACAACATTGTAAATTGATTATATAAAATATTTTATTGTGAAATTTGGATGACATCTGTGCTAAAATAAGTTTATTGTGGTCCCTTTATTTTGCATTTATCTTAAATTCCCTCAATTTTTTCCTGAAATTAGTATTGCAACTATGAAGCCAAGAGCAAGAGGCAAAATAATGATATAATAGATAATGTCAAGCTCTCTAAAAAACGAAGTTAGGTCATAACCATAAATATGTAGCAAGAATAGAGAAACCAGAACAATTGGTATTGATAATGCAAGTATAAATGGTAATGCTTCTTTATTCATTTGTTCTCTCTCTCTTTAATAATAAACATTTTTTTTGATAATTAGGTTATGAGGATTATGACCATTAGATATCTCTCTAGATTAATATTATTATTCATATTATATAAAATTTAAATTTACACCCTCTTTATGGGGCTAAAGTGTTTGTTGCCTTTGAATATATCATTTACTGAACAGTTAGTAAAAGTAGCGTCCATGTTGTTTGGTCTGTATTTTCCATTTAATGTATCCCAATAGATTTCTATGTTTTCGTTATCAATAGCCAATATAATACCCATATATTCTTTTGATTTGCCATTCGCATCTTTGTATCTACGTTTTACTCTTTCTCCTAATTTAAAAGCATCATACAAAGATGGATAACTTTTAATTTCCTCTTTATTTTTTGAATATCGCATCTTTACTTTCACCCTTCTCCATAATAATATTTGTCACTAACGTTATTTAAATATGTCTTGTAAAAATGTCAAAACTGAAATATTGCAAGAAATGCGGAATTTGTTTTTTTGCATTTCCAATCAAGTAGTCTTAATAGTTCCAAGAATAGGTTCGTATATTAGACCTTTATCCATTAGCGAGGTAAGTACCTCCTCTATTGAATCTTTATCAAGTCCAGTTTTTTTACATTTATCTGTGATGGAATCCCAAAGTGCTCCCTCATCGCCCTCAATATCCTTTATAACTTTTAAAACAGAGTTTTCAATTTCATCTGAATCGCCCTTCTTTTCCCCATCCAGTTTAGTCTCTGTTTCTTTTGGTTTCTTATCCTTCTTCTCCTCATCAATTTTTATATCCATTTGTGTGTCTGGTAATGTATCTTTACCGGGTGCGAGATACTGTAATGATTCTTGAATTAGTGTAATATACTTGTTCACGTCAATATTTTTATAATTCTTGAGGGCTGTAACTATTCCTTCAGAAAGATCTATATTATATCCTAGTTTTTTTAAATCATCGGCATTTGGTTGATTCATTTTAGTTGCTTCGACAACTGCTTCAATTCTATCTTTAGTGCTTGTACATGTTTCTAAAATCCATTGATTTCTAATATCTGCGTTAACTTCCATTATTCTTTCGGGTCTGATTGAGACATACAACTCTTCTCCTTCCTCTGGTCTGTATGTTCTTGATTTTCCAACAACCGCTACAAAAGCAGGGACTTCAATATTGGAAAGAGCATCTGTAGCATTTTGTTGATATTGCCCGGAATAAAGTGTGAAAACACCTGTGGGATCAGAAATGTGCGCTCTCAATAGATCTCCACTCTCCGACATATTTTCTACATCAGTAAGAACTCCAATAACAAACAAGCGATTGATCTTGGCACCCAATGGAGTAACAATGTAGGATGGAGCCATTTCTCCATCGCCCTTTATTTCGACAGTTGAATCATTGTATTCACTTGCAAAAACTCTCCAAGCAACCTCTCGTTTCATTGAATCTCCTCCATATATTGAGATAATTTTTTAGCTTCTCTATCTATATCAACATCGACAAGCTTAGCTTCCTTTGCAATAATTGTGGTACCAAAATTATCGCCAAGTGCGTTACCTTTTACACTAATTCTATGGGTAAAAAGCGATTTATTCATTTCATCAACCAATATATTTTCATCTTTTGAGTCTTCGACTAATTTTTCACACGCTTCAAGAGTTTTTCCTAGTAGTTTCTCAGTTAATTTTCTACCAATAATTGTACTTACTGCACCTGTGCCATCATCGATAACAAGTTTAATTCTTATGTCTGGCCTGCCTTCTACTTTTCCATGAATTTTACATTCATCATTCCATAAAACGCGATCACATTCAGGACATCGCATTATTAAACCAGAGCCTGATCTTATCTCTATAACAGTGCCCTCTGCCTCAATATCTAATGCACCATGTCTTTCCACCAGTGTATGGAGAGGTATTTTCTGTGTTTGTATCTCGCCGAGGAGCTTACTTTTGTCTAGTTTTTTAACTTTTGCCTTTTCGTCGAATGTCAACTGTGGAATACCTTTCCAAGATTTTACGTATCCTCCAGATATTTTTATGACATCTCCCTTATTAAGTTTGAAATCGTTCCATGAGGTAAATTGAGCTTTACCCGTTTCATCACCAATTATGCCAGAAAAAACTTTCTTTTTTGTATCTTCTAATTCTGTTTCTCTCTTTTCTAACTTAAGGATTTGTGCTGTAACCTCTATGGATACAAGACCGGGTCTTAACTCTTTTATCTTGAATTCTTTTGGTTTAAATGCACTATCAGGAAGCTTATCTTCATCCGTCTTTTCAATGCCCACCCGATCTCCAAAGTTTAACTGTACTAATCCCTGCCATTCACGTGTATATGCATTTGATACTTCTATTGTATCTCCCTTTTTTAAGTCAAGTTCGCTCCATGCAGTGAACGGGATAGTACCACTTTCATCTCCAATAATGCCATATGATATTTTCTTGTTCTCACCTTTCACAGTGATTTCTTTTGGATTTATGGTTATAACGCGACATAGTAGATTTACACTGGATGCATTTGGTTTTAGATTTTTGATCAGAGTCCTCCCGATTGACGATGTAGATGAGACAAATTTTGTGTCCCCACTAAACTTCTTAATGAGCGTTTGTTTAGCCTGATCAATAGGTACTCCATATTCCAGGAATTTTTTAAGTTCTGTCTCAAGGTTCTTCCTACTCACCTTTTTTTCCGAATCATCGTCGAGCACATTCAATATATCATCTATATGTGTATTAAGGTCATCTATACTCATTTAGTATCAACCTCCCAAAAAATGCGTAGTTTATTTGATAAATTACTTTCCCAATACATCGATATAACCCCCAATATATATTTATATTAAACACAAAATTTTTGTGTTAAATTCGCTTTTTAAATTGATATGTTTAATTCATTTAAAGTGTTTTTCATCTTCAATATGAAAGATTTATATAATGGAGAAAAAACGATTTTTTAAATCGAAAATTGTTTGATATTGTTCTTTACATCCTTAAAAATTACGGCTAAAACCCCGCTTGATTGTTTTAAGCAGAATTTCGCTAAACATGTCTGGTTCTGCTTTAAATTTTGTTTAATGCAGGTTTTCAATATAGTCCAGAAATATTTCCCGCGATGTCGATATCTATTTTCTCAGAGGTTGGTTTTGCAGGTAAACCAGGCATGGTAGTAATCTTACCAGTCATGGGAACTAGAAATCCTGCTCCTGCTGAAAATTTTATCTTCCTGACTGTAATCTTAAAATCTTTGGGTCTTCCCAGTAGTTTTGAATCATCTGAGAGTGAATATTGCGTTTTAGCAATGCATATGGGTAATTTGTCTAGACCTAACTCCATGCAAAGATTGATATCTTGTTCTGCTGCAACTGTGTAAACAACCCGTCCTGCGCCATAAATCTTCATTGCAACCGTTTCGATTTTATTCTTAATCGGATCATTGAGATCATATAAATAATGAAATTTTGGATGTGTGTTATGGATTAGGTTTACTAATTTTCCAGCAAGTTCTATTCCGCCTTCTCCTCCCTCTTGCCATACATTAATAACCGCAGCAGGAATGTTTTTTGATTTACAATAATCCTCTACAATTTCTATCTCATCTTCTGTGTCTTCTATGAAATGATTTATTGCAACGATTACGGGAACACCGAAATATGATATGTTTTCAAGATGTTTCTCAAGGTTGGAAAGTCCTCTTTTAACAGCATCAACGTCTTCTCCATTTCCATTCCTTTTCAGGGCTCTTATACTGACGACCATTACTACTGCATTTGGTTTCAAATCACCGGTTCTACAAACAATGTCAAAAAACTTTTCAGCACCAAGTTCAGAACCAAAGCCCGCCTCTGTAACAAAATAATCAGCAAGCTTTAAACCTATTTTGGTGGCAATAAGGCTGCTTGTTCCATGTGCAATATTTGCGAAAGGACCACCGTGGATTAGGGCAGGAATACCTTCTATTGTCTGAATTAGATTAGGCTTTATTGCATCTTTCAAGAGAACGGTCATTGCTCCTACTGCCTTCAAATCTTTCGCAGTTACTGGCTTATTGTTGTAAGTATATGCTACTATAATCTTGCTAAGTCTTTCTTTCAAATCATTTAAATTTCTTGATAGGCACAAAATGGCCATGATCTCAGAAGCAGGTGTAATGGCAAATTCATCTTCGTGAGGAACACCATCCATAGGGCCACCTAAACCAACAACTACATTTCTAAGAGCACGATCGCTTATATCAAGTACTCTGGGCCAAACAATATACCTTGGATCTATATGGAATGCATCACCATGGTGAATGTGATTATCAAGAAGGCTTGCAAGTAAATTATGAGCACTTGTTATCGCATGCATATCACCAGTGAAATGGAGATTGATGTCCTCCATGGGAATAACCTGAGAGTATCCTCCACCTGTTGCACCTCCCTTTAAACCCATTATTGGACCAAGAGACGGTTCTCTAATCCCAAGCATTGTTTTTTTACTTAGTTTTGCAAGGGCCTGTGCCAAACCGATGGTAACAGTAGTTTTTCCTTCTCCGCCAGGAGTGGGATTTATTGTTGTAACGAGAATTAGCTTCCCATTTTGATTATCCTTGATTCTATCTAATGTTGCGAGTGAAATTTTTGCCTTGTAATTACCCCAAGGTATAATCTCATCTTTTTGTAACCCTGCCTTTTCTGCTATTTCAAAAATATTCTTAATTTTTACAGCTCTAGCAATTTTTATATCTGATTTCATAGTCAAATGATGAAAGTAAATAAGATCTACTTATAAATTTGCAGTATAGATCAATTAGAAATCAGATAAAATCAGCTTTTCGTGTGCCAGTGATATACGGCTCCAAGATGAAAATACTAGATTTTGAACTTTTATAAGCAAAGTTTTGTATTTCATAATAGCAAAAAACCTAAAAATCATAAGTTTTTTTAAAACGGCGCAGGCGTTTTCTTCCCCTAGGGGAAAGGAGGCGTGTATTTGTCATACTATGATTCATATGGAACGAAAATTAAGGGAATTATCTGGCTCATTGGTCCTTACACAACCATCGCAGATTTGTGATTTATATGGGTTTAAAGCAAATGATATTTTCTTAATTGAGCCAATAGACATAGGTGAACTAAAAATTAGAAAAAATAATGGAGAAAGGATATTATTGTAATTTGGTCGCGGTTCACCTACCCAAATATGTCTAGGTCTTTGGTCATAAACTGGTATTGTCTGCATTGGTAGCGTGTAAGCACCTGTCAATTGTAACTGTGGGGTTGCTTCATTTACATATTTCTGTATTGTTTTGATGGATTTTAATATCTCAGCAATTGACATACCGTCTTCAATAAGAGACTTGATTTTTTTTGTTTTGACGCTGAGATATTCATATACAGTAAAAGGGAGGTTTCAAATTATAAATTTATTGCATTAAAAGAAGGGAAAAAATCCAGAAAACTCCAAGATTAAGTTTTATTCATGGAGATTTTGTATTTTCTTGGATTTTTTTGTGGAATTTCTTGGATTTTTCAATGGAAAAATTAGGGGAGATACACAATAATGTCTTACGAAGGTTCATAAGAAGAGTTTTAAAGCCGTTGGATGTTCTTTGAATGGTAATACTATATTTCATTATCGACGAATTTCACTATGGCATCAGTTTTTTTTATTGTATTTCTTTCAATATCTTCTATTTCTAGGATGGTTTTTTCAATAAATTCTTTATCTTTTATAGAACTTAGATTGATTTTAACGTTGAGTATGGCCGAATGAACGCCTGCTTGTGCCATAAGTGCAGACACTGCCGCGTCAGTTATTGAATTTTTGTTACCTTTTTCGGCAGCAATCCTTGATATATCAAGTATCTTTTCACAAGTTTTAGCTGTTTCAAGTGGAATTTTTGCTGCAGTTTTGTAACCTTTTTGTATTGCTTTACTTCTTTTTTCTTTTTGATTCTCTGTTTCTTTTGGCATTCTAAACGCTTTTATTACATCATTAAATACTTCAGTATCTTTGTCGATAAGCTCGGTAAGCTCTCTTCTCAGGTTTTCGGCTTTTTTAAGAATAACTTTAATTTCGTCTCGAACATCGGCATATTTCTCTTTTCCAATTGTTAAATTGCAAACCATCGAAGAAAGAGCAGTGCCCAGAGCTCCAGCTAATGATGCAACACTTCCCCCTCCAGGAGCAGGACTACTTGATGCGAGTTCGGAGAGAAAGCTCTTTATGGTTAAAGATGCGAGCGGTCCAGCTTCTTCAACCATGTAATCTATAACTTTTTCTTCGGGATTGAATAGATAAAGCTGAGAAAGACCTAGTTTTTCTATTGCAATTGCTACGAGTTCTTCTTCATCTGTGATTTTATTATTTTCCTTTTCTGAATAGAATTTTCCTGCTAGTACCAGCGATTCTTTTGGCACTAAACCAACTATTTCGCTCCCAGTAACCTCTGCGCCCAGTTTCTCTGCTTCTTCTTTGGCCGCCTCAAATACATCGTGAAGGTTTACATTATGATAATTTAGCAGATTCATAGAAACCTGTGCGATATTTTTATCATACATCATTCCACCTGCTTGAACATCCTTGAATCTGCCAGGAATTCTCTGAGGTTTACCATCTGGTCCGATTATCTTTTCGCCATACTCATCTTTTTTTAAGACTCCACTAGTCCTGATTTTACCTGATATCTTAGATGCGATGGTTTTGTCGCCTGTATTCAGATTAATATTGTATGCTATTAGGATCTCCCTTGCACCAGTTGCTGTCGCACCACTTTTGGGAACGAAAACTGGTTTACCATAATCTGGTTTAAATGACGGGTTCTTGAATTTTTCTTCAAGTGCTTCGTATTCGCCCTTACGTATATCTGGCAATCTAATCCTCTCTGGCTTTATTGCTGAATTTGCATAAAGAAATACAGGCACCCCAAGTTCTTTTGCTATTCGTTCTCCAAATCTTTTTGAAAGCTTGGTGCAATCATCCTGGTCAACTCCTTTGATAGGAATAAATGGCATTACGTCTAGGGCACCCATTCTGGCGTGTTCACCCTTATGTTTTGTCATGTCTATTAAGGCCAAGCCAATTCTTGCTGCCTGAAAAGCGGCTTCTAA
>Ga0272442_10007968_pt1 | contig 13572 bp, 20 predicted proteins | sample SSMForm2O_FD_200262 | JGI IMG/M metagenome (GOLD analysis project Ga0272442, IMG submission 200262) | Marine sediment archaeal communities from Little Sippewissett salt marsh, Falmouth, MA, United States - SSM-Form-2O | ecosystem: Environmental > Aquatic > Marine > Wetlands > Sediment ...
TCATAGAGGATGCAAGTGATAACGCAGTTAATAGTTACGATGCTGTTGTTATAACAGGAGCTACTTCAAAAAATATTACACTCTCCAATATAAATGTTTATGGTGATTGTCGTTATGGTGTATATGTCAATGCTGATGTAACAAAAGAAACTATCGCTATGAATAATTGTATTTTAAATGCTACTACATCTGGTCTATATGATTCAAATAATAAAATACAGCAAGGAAGTAATATTATTGATAATATTCATGTGACCTGTTTATCAACAACCAATAGTACATTAAGCAGTGATTTCAATGGAGAAACCTGGTTTAACACTGCAACGAATGTATTATATGTGTATAATGGCACAGCATGGGTATCTACTACTTTAACGTAGGGTGTGTTGTCTTGTCTTTAAACAACATGAAAAAAAAAGCACAAGGGAATAAAGGATTTTTTTTGACAACATCAATACTACTTATGATACTTGGGACATTATTATTTTATCTTGGAAAGCCCTTATTTAGGATTGTATCCAGATGTAAAACTATGGCTGCCTTGTTATGCATGTGCAGGAGTCTTCATGTTTCCGATACTTGTATTGTTGGAGGAATAACTATTGGCTAATGATCCTCTCTCACAAGCGATTCGTAGTTTTGGTGTACCTGTTCCACAGAAACAAAAAACAAAAATTAGTGCACCACCTATAAAAAAATTATCAAGGAAAAAAACTAAAAGAAAAACAACAACACCTTCAACACCAGAACCACAAGATCAAGAAGAGCAGGTAATAGTTGAGGAGACAGAAGAAACAGAGGGTATGCCACTGGGTCTTCAACAAACATATGCTGAACAAGGACAAGTTGGTCCTTTGGATTATGTTGTGGACCCTAGTGCCTATGAGGATATACCACAGGATGCATTAAGTAGATACACATTGAGTAGACCAGGAACTACAGCGACACCAGTGGAACAACAGCAACTATATGGGAGACCTATACCAGAGGAAGCTGCTCGTACACCGATGACATCACAACAGGAAGCAAGTCGTGAGTTCACACAGGATAGACTTCGTGCAGAGAGTGATGCAGAGCAACGAATAACTATCGAGAAAAAAGAATATCAACAACGAGTATCTGATAGGTATGAGGAGAGGACTGCTGTTGATTATCGAGAAGTTGGTATGGAACAGCAAGGTGGTCAATGGGTGTTTACTGATGAATCACAGATACAACAACTACAGCAGAGGGGTTATACTGTTGAGACTGATGAGCAGGGAAACATAACGGTGTATCATCCAGAGTATCTTAAAACAATTCAACAGGAAGAAAGCAGGAGTCTTACTGGTAGAGCCAGAGAGATTTATCGTGAGGAGTACGCTGAGGAAGACATAATCCTTGTTGAGAAGGATGGTGAGTTGTTACTTGTTCCTCGTGGTCAGTATGAACGTGAGCAACGAGTAGGTGATATTAAGGAGGATGTCCGTGGTCGTATCGCTGGTGAAGAGGGTCTCGGTCCTCAGGTATTGGAGGGTGCCCGTTTTGTTAGTAGTTTGTTTATTCGCCCTGGTGATTTTGGTGCGATGACAGCAGCTGCGATAGGTGGTGACAGTGAACGGTTCCTTGATGTTTATGCTGGTCAGATTGAGGAGTTTGCTGATAAGAACATCCCAGAGTTATTCCTTGAAAGTTATAAACCTGGTGGTTTTGGTTTCCTTGGAACAACAGCTGCATTAACTGTTGGTATTGGTGGAGCTGCATCTGGTGCATTGGCTGGTGCGGGTGCAGGTGGTAAGATACTCGCTACTGGATTACCTTTTGTTGCTGCTGGTGCGATGGGTGCTGTTCTTGGTGCAGAGCTTGGTATCACGCAGGGTCTTGAGAACATGGGTGAGTTACCTGAGGGTTCTACCCGTGAACTACTTGGTAGACGTGCAGCGGAGCTGGGTGTCGCATATGGAGCTGGAGCTGCTGCTGCTCTTGGCACAGCTACTCCTACTAAAGGAATAATAATGGAGGAATATCCTGGTTCTATAGGTTTAAGAAAAACTATTGGATTGGGTAAGTATCAACGACCTATTACAAGAGAATATTTTATATTAACTGATGGTAAACAAATTCCTTTATGGGGTACTGGTTTTGAACCTACGTTCCCTGGTGTTGTACCATATACACCGAAGACACCATCGACTTTTGTGTATAACTTATTAGATCCTCAGGCTATGGTATTGTTCACTGGTGTTCCTCGTACAGAACCTATTGTTAGCAGTAAAGGTACACCTTTAGAGATGCAACGACCTATTACATATCGTCAGCTTGTAAAAGGAACAGGTTGGGAGCCAGATATTGAAACATATATAGGTAAACAACTAAAACAACGTGATGTACCTGTTGATTTTATGGGAACACCAAAAGGTAAACGCGTACCCACAAGTTACAGAAAGGTTGTTGGTACAAAACGAGGTATTGATTATGAGACCTATGTTGGTAAGATGGTTGAAAAGGAAATAGGTAGGTCACTTTCCACAAAGGTATTACCAAAGCCTATGAGATGGGAGCCCATGCTTGATTTTTATGCGTTTACTGAATTAGGTGTTAGCGTGTTCGACACGTCTCCTATGGTTCGTCTTAAACCTGTGGTGAAACGGAAACCAAGTCGTGTTATTGATATGGGTAAAGAGTTTCGTATACAGGAAAAAAAGTTTGAAGGTGTTAGTCTTGGTCAAACACAGAAAAGTGGGCAGCGTACTATTCAACTTCAGAAACAGAAGGTTACACAGGAGCAGAAATCAGAGCAGGTTCTTATTCAGAAACCTGTTACCCGTAAGAAACTGGTGAGTATGAAGGAACTTGAACAAATGGGTAGGTTTGATCAGGAACTCTATCAGGTTGTGCAGCATCCAGAGGGGGAGGTTGCAAGTGGTAGCCGTGTTATACAAACTCCTTTAGTTGTTCCTATTTCTGTTGTAGAACAAGGGCAGATGCAAGGCATGGATAGTTTCATGGGTAGTATGCAGGGTATGATGTCAATGTCGTTGCGGCAACAGATGCAGCAACAAGGACAAGGGCAGTATCAGAATCAATTAGTGTCATTAACACAGGCAAGTCTTGTGTCACCTGTGCAGGAGCAGATGCCTATGCAGATACAAATGCAGGCACAGATGCAGGCACAAGAGTTAAATCTTCAACTGAAACAACAATCAATAATTGAGAATATACAGAAAGGTATCGCTGTTGATTTACAGGGAGCTGGTCTTATCAGCTCTGGTGAGGGTGGGTATGATGTCTTTGTTAAGAAACGTCAATGGGTTGATGGTAGACGTGTACGTGGAACTGAATGGGAGAAACTAAACAAGCATGCGTTAAATGAGTTTGATGCTAAAAGCCTTGGATCTCATAAGACTGATAACACAGCCAAGCGTACCTTTAAACTTGTGGAAACAGATGAACAACCACGGCCACTTCGTAAAAAGGTGACTCCTTGGGATATGCAGATGCTTGAATATAACAGACGTGGTAAAGATAAATATGTTGAGGATGTCATGTTTGCTATTGACAGCCCAGGAGAGTTGGATGAGATCACGGAACGTGGTATTGCTGCGAGGACAGGAAGACGGAATATTACTGCTGATTTCGGGAGGGTGAAAGGTATGGGTTCAATGGAGAACCGTATGAGTCGTATGATGAGAAGGAGTCTGATATAATGGGGGCTGTTGGTAAACTTGCAGCATTTGGTGTTCTCATGTTTGCTGGTGGAGCACTATGGAAACTATGTGAGGATTCTTTTAATGCATATATGTTAAAGTATGTGTTTAACACTGCTGATTCTACATGGCTTGTTTCTAACATGCTGTGGCATGCTTGGCCATTTGTCCTTATGATTATTGGTATTCTTTGTCTTGTCACCTCTGGTCTTATGAGCCGTGGGAGTAGGAGTGTGAGCTACGAATGAAACTCATATTATTCCTGGGTATAGCATTACTTTTGTTGTTTTTTATCTTTCATGCATTGTTTGTCATGTTTGATTATGCTTATAACAATCCTGATAGTGGTGCTTTTACTCAACTGCGTGATAGGTTTAATGATACGATGACCACAGAATATCGTGACGCTGCATATAACAGGAGTCAAACATATTTACAGTTTTTCAGCCTTGGTAGGTTTGTGTTTCTTGGTACGTGTCTGGGTTGTTTTGTGATAGCAGCCTTGGATCGTGATACACATGGGGAATAAACTATGAATCATATTCGATGTAAACGATGTAAGAAACCAATAAGCCGTATTCAAAATGAAAGCCATCGTGGTTATTGTGGTGCATGTTATGAGGACAGGTTTTGAGTATGCCATGCAGAAAAAAAAGAAGGAAACAAAAAAAGAAGAAAAAGAAATATTAATACGAAAAAATGGTACGAGCATATGTTTAAAAAAACAATGTTAACCAGTGTCTTATGCTACATGTTATTAGGAGTTATTGTTAGTGGTCTTACTATTCATCCAGGGGTACATTTCTATGGTGGTTATTTGGATGTTACCTTTCAGGATACTACTGTGTTTAGTTATCTTGCAGTGGGTGACCAGTTTGCTGTGTTTGATGCATTAAACCTTTCAATATCAAATATTAACAGTGTCATGGAGATTAACATATCACATATCAACAGTAGCGTGAATCTCACCAGTGGAACAACAGTGTTACGTTTTAATGCAACCTATACTGGTGCATCAGCTGTGTTTAACATGAGGGGTAATCAGACAAACTCGCGGTATAATGTCTTTGTTGATAATACTGCGTATACACATATTGACTCTGCGAATAATGTCAGGTTTACAATTAACAGCTGGAGCACTCATGATATAGAGATAACCTTGGAGGGGTATGTACCAGAATGTCCTAGTAATGGTGATAGTGTCTACAATGGGACCACGCACTCGGTTAATTTTACTTGGAACAATAACAATGATAGTGATGCAACAGTAGTAGTCCGTAATAACAATAGTTACCCCAGTTCTGTGACAGATGGGTATGTTGTACAGAATGGTACTGATACGTTTTATAATGTCAGCGTTGACTTTGATGAGACATATTTTACTGTCTGGGGATATAATGTAACCACGCATACCTATAGCAGTAACAGTTGTAAACTTGATCTGGGATGGGGTGCGATTGCTGCCCAAGTCTATAATGAGAGTAAACCCTGGCAACCCGTTGACCCCTTTGGTATACTTATTAGTAATGAAGGTGGGACACAAACATATCAAAATAATTCAGCAAATAATATTTTGTATCTAAGTAAGGATGATATTCCCTTTGGTGACAACACTATTATTCTTATCAATGGAACAGGATATGAGAGTCGTACTTATTATTATGATTTCGAGTTAAATCATTTCTATAACCTCACCTTTTATCTACCACCATTTGAGACAGAGGTTGACCCAGGTGGTGGTGACGATGGTGGCAGTGGTGAGAACTATAGTACCACCAGACCATATACGTTTAGGGTAGTAGATCAAGATACCTACCCTGTTGCTGATGCCACGGTTGATGTAAGACGATATTTTAATACAACCGAATCATGGAATAGCGTAAGCATCCTATTGACGAATGGATATGGTGAATGCAGTGATGATTTTATCCCAGGGGTACAGTATAAGATATTTGTATCAAAAACAGGGTATGATGATGATATTAGTGACTGGGAACCTGATCCCTTGTTTTATGGGAGTAATTATCCTGTTATACTTCAGATAAATAGTGCAGATGTTAACGTGAGTGATCTTGGTTTTTGGGATGTAATCACATTTAATGGTTCACTATATGATAACAATACTTTGAATGTTATTGTTTCAGATATAAGTAATGAGATTATTGATGTTCAGATATATGTCTATGAGGTGTATAACTATAGTGAGACATTATATGGTACTGGCATGGGTACGAATCAATATAATAGCTGGTGGTTTTCTGGTGTGAACATTAGCCGTGAGTATCATATTGTTTTATTTATGAATCATACCAGTCTTGGTTTTCTTAATCAGTCAATTCTTGTTGAGCCATTACGTGATCCATTACTTGATGCTGATAAAATAGAGGATACGATTGAGGATGTCGCTGGTGGATTTGAACTGGGTTATGTTGCCACGTTTTTTATTTACAGTCCCTTAATTGCTTGTCTTGTATTACCTGGTCGTAAACACCCAGGTTTTGCTATTGTCATCGCATCATTATATGCTGGGGCTGTAACAGCGTTTCTCCTTACAAATTTGCTTATGTTTGCACCATTTATCTGCGCTATTGGTATCGCACTTATTGCTGTTAAGAAAGGGGTGATTAGTCTTTGAAATCAATGTATAAAATTTTTATATTCTTTCTCATGTTTCAGATGACAGCGATTATTGTTGCAGCATTAAATGTGTTCCCATCTGGTACAGGTCTTTTTAGTGATCTTAATGTCGCTGATATACAGGGGAAGTCAGCTATGGAAGTTATTAGTTATCTTATCATGCCAACGGATGGATATACCATTCCTGGGTTTACACAGGTGCAGACAGAGTTCACTATTGGTATGCTTACTGCTGCGATTGCTGTAGTGGGAGTAGTAGCAGGTGCTATCACAAAAAATGTGTCTATTGGTATCGCTACTCTTATAGGTATTATCTTTGTCCCTATGGTGACAAAAAGCATGGAGTTCTTCAACAGGTTATTCACCACCTGGGATGTCACAGCGTTAACCTATATGGGTGTAACTCTTGGCGTGGGAATTATAGCAATAATCATTATAACGATATTTGAGACACCTACTCATGGGAGGTCAGGTGAATGAATATCATCATGGCAGCACTCTGGGATAGTTTCTATAGTGGAATGATTGATTATGCTATGAGTGCATATGATCCCTTTGGCATCTGGAAATATCCAGCCTTACTTCTTGCTATTATTGGTTTTATTTATGCGAGTATGCAATCAGCTATCGTTGCAATAGTAGGAATACTATTTACCTTTGCAATCTATGGTATGACCACTAATATTTTCGCATCTGTACCTGATCTTAATCTCTTTCTATATATTATAACTATTATGGGTATAGCGTTATTGTTCACAGCATTATTTATTAAAAGGAGGTCATAAAGCTATGATAATGAATTATCATCTCGTCTTCATCATATTAAGTGTATTACTTTTATTAATGACCATGATTTTTATATGGTTCATGGATGAAAAAGAACGACTTTACCCTGCGTTGTTACTCATAGGGTTAAACATTGTTCTCTCACAAATAATATTCATGGGATTCTTCGGTATTGACATCATAGGATATGTATCTGATGGGTCTGTTGTTCTTAATCCTACTGCGGAGATGTTCCCTTATTTCACGTTTTTCTGGGTTATTTATTTCATTAATATTGTGTTGATCTATTACTGCTGGAATAAACACACCAGGCAACTCCTTGATATAAAGGAACAGCAACATAGTATTGATTATGGAATGTAATGCAGGATGCCAAACTATAAACATATTGTACGAGTACGCCCTGATACGGAGAAACGATTATATAGGGTGTTTAAAGAGATAGAGATGAATGGTGAAAGCCTTATTACTGATATGGATAAGGACTGGCATGCAGCGATGCGTAAGATGGGCATACGTACCAAAAAACTAGTGGATGATAATGGTCCTTTTATTGATGATTGGGTAAAAATAAATAGTGATACGCATACTGTCGAACAGAAACTTTTTCGTGTACGACCAGATCGTGAATGTATTGAAATCAAAGGTAACAATATTAGTTTTTTTCATTTTAAACGAAGAAACATAATTTAACAGAAGGAAATATTACAAAATAATACACTATATTATTTCTGTTATATCTAATAAATATTACAAAATAATATTGTATCATATCACGTATGGTATATAAAATACCAAGGTTAAATCAGTTTTTTGATTATTATGAAAAGATTTCGTGATGACCAACGGGGTATGCTTTTTAACATGCTACTTGGTGCAGGAATGGTAGTGATTATTCTTTTTGCACTACTGAACATAGGCAGCTATATCAATGGAACGATCAGCTCACAGCTTGTAGAAAGCTATGGTGCAGCGTCAAGCAGAACGGCTCTTCAAAACCGTACAGTTAGCACTTTGGAGAATCTTACAGCAGGGTATGATAACGTCATTGACATTGTGATTATAAGTACGATCATTATGGCTATTACGTTACCATTGGCTGCTGTGATCGCAATCAAGAAGCTAATTTAAACAAGGGGGATTATTATGTCCCCTAAATTTTCCTTACTGGAAAACAATGAAGGTATGCTTTTTAATCAGCTATTAATAGCTGGTTTGATAATTATTGTGATTTTTGCATTGTTTAATATCGGGTCATATATTAATGGAGCCATATCTATTAATTTAGTGGAAACATTACCTGATAATACCCCAAGTGGAACTGTGGATCTTAATTATTGGCATAATGCAACGACAGACAGCTATAGAAACATTTCACTCCCATGTACTGTAGGTGAACTTGACACAACTAATTCAAAATTCTATATCCTGGCAAATGGATCATCAATATTTTATAATTTAACAACAAATGGACATCAAACAAATGATACATCAGCACTTACAAAAGGAATTGGATATAATCATACATTTGCAGATTTAATAGAAAATGCAAATCTTACGAATAGTGATACATATGTCAATTTTACTTGGGATGTCAATAATTCTGGCAACAGAATAAATATTGTTGTAACTGGTACATATTACAAGGATGGAGATTATCGAACAGCTATTGAAAATAGAACATATATGACATTAACTGATTTATCAGCAGGATACGATAACACTATTGATGTGATCATTATTGCAACTATTATTATGGCTATTACGTTACCATTGGCTGCTGTGATCGCAATCAAGAAATTACTTTAGGCGTACCTCTTCCATAAACAACATATGGGGTTAGGCATCAACCCCATTCTCTTTTTTTTCACGTAAACTATTTAAAATACAAAACAGGTTTTTTATTCTTTGATGCCAGTATGAGTGACCGTATTAATTTTTCATTATCAATGTATAAGGAAGATGTCCAGAAAATAAATAATTTCGCTAAAAAACATGAGAAAAACTTTAGATCACAAGCAGAGATATTTCGTTATATCCTTAATAGTTTTTTTAAACAATATGATGCTGATGCAAAAAAAGATTTTGTTATCCATTGGGTGTATCCAATACTACTCGGTGGTTTTGCAACCTTTGGCACAGTAGCAACTCAAAGACTCATAGAGATACTATATAACAGGGGTTTATATTTCCAGGAGCTGCATGTCCTTAATGGTATCTTTGTAGTCCTCGGAGCTTTTAGTGTAGGTTTCTTCGGTGCTAACATGTACTGGTATTTTAAGAAAAAGAAAAACATGGAGTGAATGTTTTATGGCTATACGAGTCAGTGAGGATAAAGGAAGTTTTGAATCAGCAACCCTGGCATGGGATAAGATAACCCATAGCCTTGAATTAGAAACAAAGACATTACCAGAGGATGATAAACGATTCTTTGAATCAGCGATAAAGTTTCTCGTAGGAAAAGATACAAAACTTTCCAATATTAAACCAGAGTACATGTATTATTTTATGATGGAGAAGAAACGTATACTGACCTTGTTTGCGTATCCTATGGTTATCACACCAGAGTATCGTAGGCGTAAACTCGTGGATTTCCTTGGGGATCTCTCATTATTATTAAGTGAAAATGCTCTTGCATGGCGTTATGGTCCTATGGGTTTCCAGGAGAGCCATATGAGACAAACACTTACCCAGCCACCATTACAGGAGAAACGATAAATCATGGATAAACGAGCTTATACCGTTACCAACAGTGAGATCAGTGCCTTGTTCTGGGGTATTCAGCTTATTCTTTGTATAGTAGTATTCATTAATCTTTTTAACATGTTCAATCAGGTAGCAGTATCAAACCCTGGTCTTGCTATGACTTTTATTTTTATGATTAGTCTGTTGTGTATTGGTTTATTCTTCAGTTTTATGAGTATGGCACTCCCTAATTATTTTATCAGTAAGTATAATCTAAATATCTATATTGATAAACTTACAAATACTGATTTTGTTGGTTGGATACGGGTGACACGCAGTCGTAGTCTTAGGTCTTATACGGTTCCTCGTGGTGCTCTTGGTAAAACCAAGGGTATGGCTAATGGTCAGAAAGCAGATGTTATCGATGATGGGCATTACACAGTGACACTCCCGAATGGTAACCAGGCGATTATCACTGATGACTTCCTTAGCAGTAATGTTAATCTTGATAATGTGGTAGGATGGGAGCTTATCAAAAAGCATCATGGTCTCATTGGGTTTGACATTTGGGATAAAGCCGTGGAAACCGAGAACCTTTTGATTAACCCTAAGGAGGGTTCTGATGAAAAAGAATAAACCACGAGAAAATGATGATTTGAACTATGAGGGTTTCACTGATGATAAAAGTATACCTGCTGAAAATACTGAAGATAAGATTGATAAACTTTTTCGTATGAGGGAGCTTGATGAATCTAACCCATTGGAACGTGCAGAGAAGTTTAACATGGTGAAACGTCATCCTGTGAAACCTGGATGGCTTGAGGTACGATGTTATGAGATTGAGGATAATGATGGCAACCCCAGGGTTTTATCGGTGAGTAAACAAGATGATGGAACCTTTAAACATATTGAGCTTGAACCATTTATGATTGTGGACCCATATATGTTATATGCATCTAATATCGCCCAATGTCCTATGAATGTTGTACCTATGCTTATAGATCAGGCAGAGCAGCAGGTTGAGCTTCGTAAGGATACCTTCATTAAAAAGAAGGAGAAACGTGGTGAGTTCAGCTGGTGGTGGCTTGTTGTCATAGGCCTTATTCTCATAGGCGTATTGCCAATGGCGTATGGTTTGTTTACGATGTTCACAGGCGGAGGTTAAAACATGTTAGAGTGGTGTTTCTGTGAAGATATGGAGGTTTTAAACGATGAAAGTTGATATGATGGTTGTAGGGCTTGAGGCGAAAACAGATGAACTTATGGAGATTAAACTGGTCCCTTTGGTGAATAAACGTAAGAAACTTACTATTGGTGATATCGCTGGTGACTTGGATCAGGATGCAAAGCAACTCATTGATTTGTTTCTACAGGATAAACAATATAGAAGCATAATTTATATGACACGGGAATGGTGCAGCAGTAACAATGTGATACCTTTCAGCCATCTCACAGTAGATATTGATATTGGTAGTCTTCATAAGGAACGATTCAGATGAAGTTGTTTTTTATTGAGGATGCTAAACAACTTATACAAACATTTCGTATTTATCGTAAACCTAATCAACAATGTGATCTCATTGAGTTAAATAAGAAATATGAGTATCATAGACGCATGAGTTATAGTTGGCTTATTACTAACTTGTTGATGCTGGGTCTTATGATTCAGATGTTCAGTGAGGGAGTTGCTAGTATCACGATTATGGTGTTGTATCTTGCTACGTTACTTTGTTTGTATGATGAGAACCAAACACGGGAGAATATTAACATGTTTCTATATTGGAAGACACTTGAGATGATAAATAGTAAACAGGGGATTATGTATGGATTTGAAAACAAATGAAAGAGTATATATTGATCTTGTGAAGAAGGATATGGAACAGCTTGGGAGTATTCAGGATGCTACGAAACAATATATGTTTATTGAGAATATCTGTAAACAACTTGTATTACTTGATAACAAGGATTTAACAGGTAAGATAGAGAATTATTTTAAGATACAGGATAAGGTTAAATCAGAGGTGAAACAACTCCAGGAGCAGTTGCAGGAGCTTACGGATAAGTATAGTAAGAATTGCACAAAAATTTATGAGGAACTTATGAAACTATGATTGAGGATTATCCTAATGGCGTGGAAATTGATGTACCACAGAAAACATATACACTTAGCAGTCTTGATAAGCTTGACTGGCGTGATAAGATCGAGTTGCAGATGTGGTACTGTATCCGCACCGAGGGAATGATTGGTGTGTATCATAAAGAAGTCATACGTCTGGAGTCTTGTGTAAAAACTAACTTTAGTGGTCTTGATTTCGGTACTCCTATACAAGAAAATAGTGATTATCTTAATAAAATTAAATCAAAGATTGAGCAGAATATCATTAAAAGCGTATGGGATGGATTGCATTACAGACCTATAAAAATGAGTGATTTAACTTGTAAGGATAGAGCATTAATGAAAAGACGTGTTTATCTTTGGTATTGGAAGCAACGATTTATTTTTGTCCGTGATCTCTTTGCAGCAAACCGTGGTCTTATGTGGGGTCGTAAAAGTATTAGTGGTGGAAAACAAATGGAGGACTAAGGTGTGCTTGATGGTGCAAAGAGAATCATTGAGCTTATGGAGGATGATGAGTTTAAACCATTTATTATAGAGGGGGATCACGGATATGGTAAAAGTAGTTATGCTAATCGTCTTATAGCCGAGGTATATAGTACACCAGAGGCAGGATGGGGTGGGAATGGGAAAAGAAGTAACTGGAGAGTTGATCTTTTTAAGGCACACATGGGTTTCCATCCTCGTGCTGTTGTTAAAAAATGGAAAGCTAAACGAGTAAAAGATTATTGTTTCCATTGGGATGACGCAGGGCTATGGTTGCACAGTCTTGATTTTCAGAATCGTTTTGTAAAAAACACAGGTAAATATATGCAGGTGGTTCGTAATAAATGGGCATGTGTCATGTTTAGTGCTATATCCAAGGAGGATATTAGTGGAAAGATACGTGGCCTTAGGAATGCTATAATAATAGAAATAACAAAAGAAGGATGTAGTAAAGCACAACCTAATAGACGAACAGCGTATGCATATATAGAACGGAAAGGTTTTAAGGGTAGAACATGGAAGGATGAACAATGGAAAGAGATGTTTAATAGTCATGTCCCTGGTTCCTATGTTGTAGACCGTAAAGGGCAGGTATTAGAACAAAATGGTTTTTATGGTTGGTATAAACCTATTCGTGATCGTTACAGTAAGATAGCAGAGACACTAATTGAAAGAAGTATGGATAAAGAAGAAGACTTTAATGTCGATGAACACGATTTAATTTAAATTAATGTGTTTTTATAATATTTGTTTTCATTTTTTTAATTTGATTAATTAACTTTTCATCTTTATCTAAAAGTTTAGTTTACTATATATATATGTTGGGTAATGATGAAGAAATAATAAATATTTTTATATGAAAAAATTATTATGAATCAAAGTATAATAACTGTGTGGCTTTTACCATAGCATCATGGGTACTCATCCCATTGGTTCGCAGTTCTTTTACTAGCCTTATGTAGTCTTCATGTGTTGAATTCATGTCTACTATCACCAGTATGTTGTTTTATCTTTCATTGTAGTTAAATGTATTGTGACATTTTAGCATAATGGAAAACTATATAAACCCATATTTTATATGGGGTTTGTATGGTTAAGAAGACGTGGGATATAAGTGACATCCAAGCGAAACGACTTGAGATAATACTTAACCTCGGTCATTATGTTACAGAAGCT
>Ga0272442_10007969_pt1 | contig 13571 bp, 13 predicted proteins | sample SSMForm2O_FD_200262 | JGI IMG/M metagenome (GOLD analysis project Ga0272442, IMG submission 200262) | Marine sediment archaeal communities from Little Sippewissett salt marsh, Falmouth, MA, United States - SSM-Form-2O | ecosystem: Environmental > Aquatic > Marine > Wetlands > Sediment ...
AGGACAATCTGGCGCTTCTCGCCAACGGGCAGGCGTACCAGCCAGCCGGGCTGCCCGCATTTTTCCTTCTCGCCCCCGCCGTGGCCGTGGCCCATCGCCGCGGCCGGAACGGTCACGGTCAGTTTCTTGGTTTTCTTGTCCAGCTCGGGCTTCAGGCAGCATTGAGGAGGCTGGCCGCAGCGGGCGGTGCCGGGGATCAGCAGGAGCTTCTCTTTCTTGAAATCCATGGTGGTGGGCACCTGGGAGATCCACTTGCCCAGCTCCTCGCGGGAGTGGAAATAGCCGCCCCGGGCGGGCTCCTTGGCGGGCTGGTCGTGGGCTTCTTCTTCGCCCTTGATCTTTATCATCAGGTATTTGTCGCCGCTCTCCTTGAGGATCCGCTGGTACCATTCTTTTGGATAGCCCGGATGGGTCACCTTGCCCAGCTCGGTGCGCACGTTGCCGTCCAGGTACCGCAGCAGCAGCTCCTCCCAGAGCTTGCGCCATCGCCTTACGGTTTTTCTTGCCTGCCTGGAAGAGTATTTGGTCAGGTAGTCGCGGGCCAGCTCGGGGGCCCGCTGGTAGAGCTTCAAGGCCGCCTGGTCCACCTGGTGCTGCATGGAAACGAAGCTGTCCTCCAGCTTGCGCTGGACCACCTTGATGTCCTTGATCATGTCGCAGTAGCGCAGGTAGGCGAAGTTGGAGACCGCGTTGAACGTCCAGAAGGCCGATTTCCAGGTGAAGTCGTAGAAGTTGCCGGTGCCCACCCGGTAGGGCTTGGGCACCTCGCGGATGCCCGCGTACATGGGTACGTAGACGGTCGAGTTGGTGTCGTCGACCGCGAACCACACCAGGCCGCCGATGGGATCCGGCAAGTTGGAGCGCATCTGGGAAATGAACGAGAAGCCGGTCTGCTGGGTGGAGGTGGAGCGCTCGTTGAAGAACTTCTGGTCGTCCTTGCCCTCCACTTCCCAGAACAGCGGCCGCCAGCGGTAGGGCAGCTTGTAGGGGCCCGCGCCGATGCCCTCGTGCAGGTCCATGGGCGAGTCCTCGAAGTGGTCGCGCATCAGCTCCATCACGTCGCGGATGGAAAGCTTCTTGTCCGGCTTGATCCACAGCGGCAGCGGCTTGGCCCCTTCCTTGCCCATCACGTAGTCGGGGCTGAGCTTCAAGGAAGGCGCCACTCGCCGGAAAAAGCTCCACACCCGCGCCTCGCAGATTCGCAGTCCGGTGTAGTTCATCGGCGCGTAGGCGTCGGCGAAGGAGAAGTCCTTGTCAGAACCCTTGAAATAGCCCTTCTTGCGGGCGAAGGAGACCACGTCCTTGGCATACAGGCAGTTTTTGGGATCGTTTCGGGGGAACTGCCGGATGCGGGCCTGGTTGGCGTGGGCCGAGACGTAGCCGTCGGGGATTTTGCGGGCCACCCACACCGCGCCCTTCTCCTCGGGCCCCTTGCCGATCATGTCCACGAACCAGACTTCCTGGGGATCGGCGACGGAGAACGACTCGCCCTCGCTGATGTAGCCGTGCTTTTCCACCAGTTGGCCCATGATCTTCACCGCCTCGCGCGCGGTGCTGGCCCGCTGCATGGTGATGTACATCAGGCTGCCGTAATCCATCTCGCCCTCGCCCCCGAAGAGTTCCTCGCGCCCGCCGTAGGTGGTCTCGCCGATGGACACCTGATGCTCGTTCATGTTGCCCACCACCGTGAAGGTGCGCTTGACCTGGGGGATCTGCCCCAGGTACTTGCCGGTGTCCCACTCGTAGACGTCCAGCATGGCCCCGTCCGGGTGGATTCCGCCGGGGGTCAAATACATCTCCCCGTACAGGACGTGCGAGTCGGCCGCGTACGAGATCATGGTCGACCCGTCCGCGGTAGCGCCCTTGGTTATCAGAAAGTTGGTGCAGGCCGAAGACGGCCGGGCCAGAAAGATCAACACCACCCCCAACCCCATCGTTATAATTGCGCGTCTCATGGTCTGGGTATCCTCTCCTCCTCCACGCTGCGTTCGTCGGGTAACGTGTCTCCGATCGACCAGCACTTCCACGGTCCGGTGGTCACCCCCCGCGGGCTGCTGGCGTGTCCCTCCGGAGCGCTGGGATAGGCTTCACCCTCCGTTCCCCGGCACTCGTAGACCTTCTGCTTTTCACAGCCCTTCACCAGCAGGTACCGCTGTTCGTATTCCAGGTTGGGCCGATCCCCGGCCACCCGGGCGGTGACATCGATGATCTCCACCTCTTCGCATTCCAGGTCTTCCTGCGCCTGACCGCGCACCTTGAAGAACACCGCCGACTGGCAGGAAACCGCCAGGAGCCCTAAAACCGCAATACAGGCGATCCACTTCATGACTTGCTGTTTCTATTAGAAAGCCGCAAGAACTGCAAGAGCAAGAGCAGCAGAGCAATCCCCGCCGCCGGGATGCCCCCGGTAGAGCAGGCACATCCGGGTCCTCCGGGCAGCTTGGGCTCCATTCCGTAGGTGAAGTAATCGAATGTCTGGCCGGGCCTGTCGGCCGAGCCGTCGACCCGCTTGGCGCAGGCGGAGAAGTGGGGGCCGTTGATGTCCACCCGGATGTAGTGGTTGACCATCAGGGAGTAATAGATGGTGTAGGGATTGGTTCCCGGTTCGGGCAGCCAGCCGAAGTTCTCGGCCTCGACCGGGTCGCCCGAGGTCATGTACTCGGGCATGACTTCATACAACGGCGCCCCGCCGCCGCCGGTCACGATGAAGGGCAACCCGTTGTCGGCCACCCCGCGGACGTAGTGGTGATCGTGGCCGGAAAACACCCAGTCGACCCCGGTTTCGAGCATTTCCTCGCGCCAGTGGCGCAGGCCCTCGTCCCCATCGCGGCCCTCCTTGGCGCTGTACATGTTCTGGTGCGCCAGGACGAAGGTGTGCTCGATGAGCTGGTCACGGTAGGCGGCCTCCAACTCGGAAGCCAGCCACTTTCCCTGTTCGGTTTCGTCCTCGGGGCGTCCCAGCCACATCGACTGGTTGTCCAGTATGATGAACCGGGCGTTGCCGTAAGTGAAGGCGTAGTAGTTTTCCGACCCGGAACCTCCGTTAGGCGGGGCGAAAAGGCGAGCGTAGATTTCAATCTTGCCGCCATCCTCGTCGTGGTTGCCGACTACCGGGTAGAAGGGAATCTCGAGCAGAAGCTCCCGCTCGGCTTCGAAGAAGCGGTCCCAGTCCGCCTCGACGGTGCCGTCCGACACCAGGTCGCCGGTGTTTATGTAGAAGTCGACCCCCTCGGCCCGGATGGCCCGCACCACCGCCGCGTGGATGTCGTGGTTGCTGCGGGTGTCGCCGAAGATCACGAAGCTGAAAGACTCCCCGGGCAGCGGGGCGGTGCAGAAGGTCGAGTCGGGGCTCTGCCGCAGACCGCACATGATGCGGTAGTTGTAGCAATTGGAGGCGTCCAGCCCTTCCAGGGTCACCTCGTGGTGATCCCCCTCCCCGCTCATCGGCAGGCTCAGCCCGAAGCCCTCCCCCCAGTGCCCCCATTGAAGAATGCAGTCCGACCCGTCGTCGGTCTCCGCTCCCACGGTGACCCGGTCGGTGCGCACGTCCTGGAGAAATGGGCCCCGGGAAATACCCGCCAGGGCAATCGGGGACATCGTAAGTACCAGGACCGAAACATGGACAAGCGTCCGTATCATGTACTAGCAATATATAGGACAATACCAGGAGATGAAAATGTTAAATATTCCCAGAGCCATATTGTACGTGTTCCTGGCGGCATTTCTCGCCCTGATCGGCACTCCGGACGCCTCCGCCGGGGGCAAGTGCTACAGCGACTCCGACTGTGCCGGGGGCAAGTGCCGCTCGGGCAAGTGCACCACCGCCGGAGGCAAGTGCTACAGCGACTCCGACTGCCCCGGGGGCAAATGCCGCAGCGGAAAATGCACCACCGCCGGAGGCAAGTGCTACAGCGACTCCGATTGCGCCGGGGGCAAGTGCCGCAGTGGCAAGTGCACTACCGCCGGTGGCAAGTGCTACAGCGACTCGGACTGCCCCGGCGGAAAGTGTCGCAGCGGAAAATGCACCACCGCCGGCGGCAAGTGCTACAGCGACTCGGAATGCGCCGGGGGCAAGTGCCGCAGCGGGAAATGCACCACCGCCGGCGGCAAGTGCTACAGCGACTCCGACTGCCCCGGGGGCAAATGCCGCTCGGGCAAGTGCACCAACGCGGTCCCCTAGACTACCGCATATATTTTTTCAGATCGTACTTCTTGGCCAGCTCGATGCGTTTCTCGTCGGGAAGCGAACGCATATACTTCTTCCAGCCCGGGCACCAGCCGGTGTGCCAGCGCCACAGTCGGCCGAGGATGGACTTGGGATTCTTGTCGTATTTCGCCCGGAACTTGCATTTCTCGCAACTTGGTTCGGCCATGTGCCGCTCCTTGTTTTGTCCCGCAAATACAATATAGCCTTTCGGCGAGAACCTTTACAACTCCCGCAGTCCATGATTAGATCTCCCCATAATGGTAAGGAAAAAACGAACAACCGACGTTATCACGATTGACGAGGCCCCCTTCGGAACCCCGTTCGTTCTGGCGCTGGCGGTGGTGGCCGGGCCGGATCGGCACGCCATGCACCGGATCATAAAGGGCGAGACCGTGGTGGGACGCTCGCCGGAGGCGGATTTCGTGCTGGAGGACCCGCTGATCTCCGACCGGCACATCAGTGTGCGGGCCACCGGCAACCTTTTTTCGCTGGTCGATCTGGGCAGCACCAATGGCACACTGCTCAACTCCCAGGTGGTCACCGAGGGCACACGGGTCAGGCTCAAGAACTTTGACGAGATCGAGCTGGGCAGCACCCGGATTCTGTTCATCGCCAACCGGTTCCGCACCGAGCCCATCCCCTCCCCTTCGTACAGCGAATGAACATCGTCCTGACCATCCTGGCGACGGTCGTTCCCGTCTTCGCCATCATGGGGCTGGGGTTTCTATACAGTCGATTCCGTCCCCTGCCCGCCCAGGAGCTGACCAACCTGCTCTTCTGGATCCTGATACCCTGCCTGGTACTGGGCTCGCTGGGGACCCAGCAGATTTCCCCCCTGGAGCTTCTGGACATCGGGGGCGGCGCGCTGATCGTACTGGCCATACCGGCGCTCCTGGCCCTGGCGATTTGCTTCAGGCGTCCCGAGCGCCGGGCGATCATCCTGGCCTCCACCTTCATGAACAGCGCCAACATGGCCTTCCCCCTGGCGCTGTTCGCCTTCGGCGAGTCGGGGCTGAGCCGGCAGGTGGTCTTCTACGTGGCGGTTCACGTGCTGCACGTGACCCTGGGGGTGGCCCTGGCCCGCGGACGCGGCGGGATCAAGGAGGTCTTCCGCCTGCCGCTGATCTACGTGGCCGCAATCGCCGTGGTCCTGGCAGTGACCGGAATCCAGATACCGCGGGCAGTGTCCGAACCGCTCAACCTGGTAGGCAAGGCCACCATTCCGCTGATGCTCCTGCTGCTGGGGGGCCGGCTGAGCTCGGCGAAGAAGAAGCACCTGCCCATGGCCTCGCTGGCCGCCATCCTGCGGCTGGGGGTGGGCTTCGGCGCCGGGCTGCTGGCGGTGTGGATCTGCGATCTGCAGGGCCTGGCCCGAGCGGCGGTACTGCTGGGCTCGGTCATGCCGTCGGCGGTTTTCAATTTCGTACTCGGCGAGCGCTACGGCCTGTTCCCCGAGTTGCTGGCCACTTCGGTGGTTCTGTCGACACTGATATCCATTGGAACCACGCCGCTGGCGCTGTGGTTCATCGGGGTTGGATGACCCATGGGCTACGATCTGATCGTCGCGGGGGGGACGGCGGTCACCGCCCGCAAGTCGGCGCGCCGGGACGTCTGTGTCAACGGCGGCCGGATCGCGCGGGTCGGTGAGACCACCAAGCGTTCCCGATCCCTTGCCAAAAAAGTAGTGGATGCCGCAGGCTGCCTGGTGATACCCGGCGCGGTCGATCCCCACGTGCATCTGGCCCTGGAGATCGGGCCGGGCATGCGGACCGCCGACGATTTCGACAGCGGCACCCGGGCGGCGGCCGCCGGGGGCGTCACCACCATCATCGACTACACCACCCCGCAACCCGGACAGCGCCCGCTGGACGCCTTCAAATCGCGGCGCGAGCTGGCCGATGCCCAGGTCTGCATAGACTACCGCCTGCATAACGTGCTGATCGGCTGGGAGCCGTCCTGGGCGGACGATCTGAAGTCGCTTATGACAAAGGGTGCGACTTCGGTAAAGCTTTTCACCATCTATGCCGACCGCGGCTGGCAGGCCGACGACGGGATGATGTTCCAGGTGATGGAGGCCTGCCGCGACCTGGGGATGCTGGTCTGCGTCCACGCCGAGAACGACTCGCTGATCGAGCTGTACACCTCGCGCACCATGCAACTCCCCGCCCGGCAGCGGCCCGGCGCCATGGGGCTGGCGCTGTCCCGGCCGCCCCTGGCCGAGGAGGAAGCCGCCGCCCGGTTGATTCTTTTAGCCGAGGCCACCGGGGCGCGGCTGCACCTGGTTCACCTGTCCACCCGCCGGGCCGCCGAGCTGGTCGGCGAGGGCCGCCGGATGGGCCTGCCGGTCAGCGGGGAGACCTGCCCCCAGTACCTTTCTCTGGACCAGGGCTTGCTGGGCGGAAAGAACGGACACCTGTGGGGCTGCTGCCCGCCGCTGCGGGGTAACGAAGACCGCGAAGGACTGGGCAAGGCTATCCGGAAGGGCTTCCTGCCGGCGGTGGCCACCGACCACTGCACATTCACCCGCAAGCAGAAGAACACCTGGGGCGGTGACTTCCGGAAGATCCCCTACGGCCTCCCCGGCGTGGAGACCTCCCTGGCGGTCACCTACACGCTGGGCCCGGCCAAGGGAAACATCTCACCGGCCCACTGGGTAAAAATCCACACCGAAGGCCCCGCCCGCCTCTTCGGCCTCTATCCAAAAAAGGGAACCCTGAGAAAAGGCTCCGACGCCGACATAGTAGTCTGGGATCCCAAAGTCACCCGCACCATCCACGCAAAAGATCTGCAAACCGCCTGCGACTGGAGCCCCTACGAAGGCATGAAACTCCGCGGAATCCCCCGCCAGGTCTTCCTCCGCGGCACCGAAGTGGCAACCGAAGGCCGCTACACCGGCTCAGGCAAAAAAGGAAAATACGTAGAGAGGTGACCCTCTATTGGCAGCCGCCGGGGGGTTCGCAGTGGTAGCCGAAGACACAGCGGGCCAGCTCGCAGGTGGTGTTGAAGACGTAGCAGTCGGCGTCGGTGTCGCAGGGTTGCTGGTTGAGCTTGCAGCGGTGGCTGGCGGTGCCGCAAACGTTAAGGACCGGATCTACGCCCAGGGTGCAGTCGTCGGTGTTGTTGCAGCCCGGGTCCCAGTCTACGACGTTGGGGACGCACTGGTATCCCGCGGGGCAGTCGGAGTGTTCCTGGCAGGCGACGAAGCAGTAGGTCTGACCGGCGGTCTCGTATCTTCCGCAGATGGTCGAGGGATCCCCGCAGGGGCCCTGGGTCTTATCGGTGCAGCCCGAGCAGAGGAAGTCGCAGCCGGGCTGGCAGTAGGGCTCGACGGGTGTCTCGCAGGTCTTGTTCTGGGTGTCGCAGACCTCTCCCAGGCTGCAGTAGGCGTTGTTCTCGCAGCGGCCGGAAACGCATTCGCCGCTGATGCACACTTCGCGGCTCATCAGGTCGCAGTCGGAGGTCTCCCGGCAGCCGGGAGTGCAGGCGGAGTTCTGGCAGATCTGGCCGATGTCGCACTGGACGTCGGTGGTGCAGGCGGCGCCCTGGATGCACTCGCCCGAGGTCAGATCGCAGAAGGTCCCGTCGTCGGGGCAATCGGCGTTTGAAATGCAGCTGGTCTTGGTCTGGCAGGAACCGCTCGAATTGCAGAACTCGCCCGGGGCGCAGGCCTCGTCAGTGGCGCAGATGCAGCGGTAGTCGAGCAGATCGCACTTTTCGTACTCCTCGCAGTCGGAGTCGCGCTTGCACTCGCCGGAGAAGGTGGCGTCGCCGCCGCAGCCCGTCAGAACCAAGCTCAACATAAGGAGCAGGATGATCGCCGGTTTAGCCATCATTCCACCCCCCGGATGAAAGCCACTTCGATTATATACCCCGGCGGCGGCAGGTAGCTTCCCGGGAAGAATATGGCGTTGTCTTCCTGCTCCCAGACCCACTCATCCATGAGCTCCACCGCGCAGTGGTGGCCGGAGGCGCAAAGCCGAGGCTCGGCGCAGTCGTCCATCCGGTCGCAGGCCGGATCGTTTTGTGAGTAGGCCAGCACCCGGATGGTGTCCTCGCGGGGGAACTGGGAGAGGTAGAACTTTCTGCGCAGGCCGGCGGCCTTGATGCCCAGGTCCTCCACCATGGGCCCGTAGTCCTGAGTGCAGATGCTGTAGAACAGACCGGCGGTCAGCTCCTGGACCTCGATGTAGCGGTCGCCGAAGGAGGTTACGTTGTCGCAGCCCTCGGTGCCCACGATGGCCGACAGACTGACCAGGTTCTCGTTGCCCTTGTCCTTCAGGTGATCAAGCCAGCGGGCGTAGTAGCGGGTGGAGCCGATCGAGCCGTCGTCCTCGTCGCTGATCACGATGACGAAGAGCGCGGCGTCCTGCCGCAGGAAGCCCGTATTGTGGCCCGAAAGCAGATCGTCGGACAGGGCCAGGCGCATGGCGTCCAGACCCTTCTCGACCCGGTTCTCGGTTTCGGCCAGGTCCACGTTCTGGATGAAGGCGTCCTTGGCGTTGGGAGTGCTGTTGGAGATGTACAGGGGGTTGCCCTGCAGCCGGCCGGAATGGGCCGAGTCGTCGGCGTCGGTGGACACCACGCCGATGTGGTAATCGGCTCCGGACTCTTCCAGCCGGGACATGAACTGGTCGAACTTGGCCCCCAGCTCATCTCGTTCTTCCCGCATGGTGCCGGAGTTGTCCACTACCCAGAGGATATCCACGGTGGGGTTGGGAGCCTGCTGGAAGGTGTCCACCTGCACCGGGTTCTCGGTGAAGCGCACGTCCTCGCAAGCCAGCAAACCCAGGCAAACGAGCACAGCAAGGGGTTTAGCCAGTCTTTTCATCCATCACTCCATTTTTTTCAGGGAGCCGGGCAGTGGTAGCCTTCCATCAGGCCGCAGCCCCGGGCGGATACGCAGCCGCCGTAGTCCACCCCGTCGTACTTCTCGCACTCGATCGGCGCGCAGTCGGCGTTGGTCGCGCAGGGCAAGGTGGTCACCGAGCACATGTAGCAGTCCTCGTCGGTGGTGCAGGGCAGGTCGAGCATCAGGCAGGTATGGGTGAACGTCCCGCACATCATGGTGGTCAGGCAGGTGTTGGCCATGCAGGGATTCTGGGTGTCGTGGCAGGGGCAGAACCCCTGGTCTTCCTCCTGGCTCTTGAGGCAGGGCAGGTTGCCCGGGCACTCCGAATCCGAGCGGCAGATGTCGGTCTGCTTGACGGTTATGATCGAGTTGCACTCGAAGCCGTTGGGGCAGTGCTGGCCACCGGAGCAGTCCACCGAGCAGTATTCTTCGCTCTGCTGGGCAAAAGGTTCGGGGGGATCGTACGGGTAGATCAGGCAGGGGTTGTTGCGCAATCCGCAGTCCATCAAGTTGGCGCCGTCGCAGGGCTTGCAGTAGGGAGTGTTGGCGCTGTAGCCGTTTACGCAGTTGCCGTTGTCGCAGTAGTACATGAAGTCGCAGAAGGTATCGTCCTCGCACACGCCTTCCATGCACTGCCCGTTTATGCAGGCCGAATACAGCGGGCAGTCTCCGTACGTCTCGCAGCCGGCAACGCATTGCCCGTTGGTGCACAGGTGTCCGATGGGGCACTGGAACTTGGTGGTGCAGGTGCTGGACGTGACGCAGGTCTTGGTGGCCGTGTCGCAGTACTCGCCCGCCGCGCAGTCGTCGTTGTCGAAGCAGCCCGCCGAAGGCTGGCAGAACCCGGAGGAGTTGCACACCTCTCCGGCGCCGCAGGCCTCGTCGCAGGTGCACAGGCACTCGCCGGTGCTGACTTCGCAGCGCCACAGGCTGGGGCACATGGCGTCCGAGGTGCACCCGGTATAGACCTGACAGCTGCCGTCGGGCATGCAGACTTCGCCGGCGGCCTGGTTGCAGCCTTCGTCGCTCACGCAGCGGCAAACGAAGGCGTAGATGTCGCAGCGCCAGTGCGCCGGGCAGTCTCCGTCCTTCTCGCACTCCTTCTGCGACCCGCTCTCCCCGCATCCGGTAATCGCCAGGCAACCCGCCAGAATCAACAAGCCGATAATTCTCATGACCAGACTCCCTTCCTCACTTGCACCCGCCGGCACAGCGGTATTCCACCTGGATGACCGATCCGCCCGCTGGGAACCAGGCCCCCTCGAATGCGATGATGTACTGGGTTTGCCCGGTCGATTCGCGGGTCTCCAGGACCCAGCCGTCGGTGAGGTTGTATTCGATCACCCCGCAGACCCCGTGGCCGCATTTGCCCACCAGGGGGCAGTCGCTGTCCTGGGTGCAGACCGCCTTGCCGCACTTGGCCGCCTCGGAACAGTCCTGGCCGGCGGGGCAGTCCGAATGCGACGTGCAGTCGACCGCGTCGGCCGCGTAGACCGTGACGGTGATGGCGCCCCCGGGATTGTCGGGGCTGTACTCGGGTATCTGGGTGAGAATGAACTCCTTTTCGGGATGCAGGTAGCTGACCTCGATGGTGGCCGCCGGCGGGGGAACGTAGCTGCCCTGGAAGAAGATGCTGCCGTTCTCGAAGGTCCAGCCGGTCTGGTAATCCTGCTGTTTCTCCTGTCCGTTGACCTTGACCACGATGGAAGACTCCTCGGGATTCTCGTCCGAGAGGGTGAACTTGCGGCTCAGTCCGGCCACGGTCAGGCCCAGCTGGTTCAAAGTCACGCTGAAGTCGTCCGAGCAGATCGAGCCGATGCTGCCGCCCACCACCTGCACCAGCTGGTGGTAGCGGGTGCCCGCCTGGGCGTCGCCGGTCTGGGGGTTGGTGCAGCCGTCGGGCTGATCGCCCACGATGGCGGCGGCGATCACCCGGTTCTCGTTGCCGATGCCCTTCATCTGCTCGAAGATCCGCTGGTAGAACTCGATCTTGCCGAATGAGTGGTCGTTCTCGTCGCTGACGAAGATTATGGCCAGAGCGCCCCCGGCCCGCAGGAAGCCCGCGTTGGCCCCCGAGATCAGCGGTTCGGACAGCGCGGTATAGGCCGACAGCAGGCCCTGCTCGTTGCCGGCTCCGCCGGTGCCCACCCGCACGTTGTTGGCGAACTGGGACTCGGCGTCGGGGCCGCGCACGATGATCTTGGGACTGCCCTGCAACTCGCCCTGGTGGCCGGCCAGCTCCATGTCGGTGGAGATGACCCCGATCTGGTAGTCCACCTGGGACTGCTCGATGATCGAGATGAAAGAGTCGAAGTTGTTGGCCAGGTTGTTCTGCTCGTCCTGCATCGACGCCGAGTTGTCAACTACCCAGAGGATGTCGATCTGCGCCGCGGCTTTCTGCACGAAGGAGTCGACCTGCAAAGAGCCGCCGGGGAAGAACAGGTCGTAGTGGCGGGTGACGACGTGCAGCCGGGTTTCTTCGCAACCCGGCATGGCTGCGGCCGCCAGTGCGCAAGCGACAACTATTAGAACACCTTTTCTCATGATTTCTGCCTCCCGTTTGACTTGATTCTATACCCGAGCAGCCCGGCTCCCACAAGCAACATCAGCAGACCGCCGGGCCCATGTCCATGGCACCCGCAGGGACCCTTGGGGGGATCCTGGTAGCACATGATCTCCTTCCCCCCCGAGAGATAGTAGCGCGGGGTGTTCTGACCGGCGGGGTACACGAAGCACAGGCCGTCGATGTCGTCCTGGCTCAGGTCGCGCTTCTTGATCTCCCCGGAGTCGGCGTCCTCCCACATGGTCGCGTCGCGTTCTCTCGAGTGGTCCAGACCCAGGGTGTGGCCGGCCTCGTGGGCTATGGTGTTGTGGATGTCCATCACATTGGTGGGGGTGTAAGTGGAGAAGACGAAGCCCTCCCCGTTTACCTCGATGTCCGCGTCGACGATCTGTCCGGTGTAGGTGTCGTAGGTGGTGGTGGTCAGGGCAATGGCCCGCGAGTCCCGGCAGACCGGCTTCTCCGGCGGGCAGTCGTGGGTCTGCCAGTTCGACTCCAGCCAGACCACCAGGTTGATGTTGTTGGTCTTGGACTGGTCGTAGCCCGCGTCGTCGCGCGGGGTGGTGCCCCCGTAGACAATCTGCATGTCCGAGCAGATATGGCCGGTCCAGACGTTGAACGCGGCCTGCACCGCTGAAATGCAGTTGTTCAACTGCACGTCAACGCTGCAGGTCTCGTTGATGTAATAGGTGAATGTCCGCGTCTTCCACCACAGGCAGACGTCGTTGTCCGGATCGCGGCTGCGGGTGAAGGCCTGGGCGTCCCCGCACAGCAGCAGGACGGCCAGAATGCAAACCAGCGGCCTCATGGCGCCCGCCTCCGGGAGAACAGCGTCCTAATCCTCTCGAAGGCCTCGTGACGGTCCAGGACGATGGGCCAGCCGTGGTCACCGGGGAAGTGCAGGCCTTCGAGCTTCTGGTGGATCACGTCGTTGGATTCGTCCATGAAGTAGCCGAACACTCCCTGGCTCATCCCCACCACCCGGTAGTCCGGTCCGGCCTGCTCCAGGAACAGGACCACCCGGTCCCCTTCCCTGAAGGTCGGATATCCATGGGTGCTCTGGGCCCAGCGGCCGACCCGGCCGCCGGGCTGGACCACCGTGAAGCGGTCCGGGCCGCTTCCGGCGATGTTTTTGCCGGTATCGAAAGTGAAGGTGGTGTAGATCCTGCGCCCGTCGGAAGCCCATTTTGAGCTGCGTTCGGCCAGGGTGGCCTCGACCACTCTTTCGGAAGCCTGTACCAGTTGATCGAAGGTCAGGCGCCGGGCGGTCGATGCCAATATCGGCAGAGAACCCGCCGAAACCAGGAGAAGAACCAACCCTACTAAACGCTTACGCATTTCGGAGAATACTAGTCCTTTTTTCTCTTCAGCGTCAAGGGAACCATTTCCTCCTTTGGACCTCTAAACACTTTAAAACAGGCCTCCAGGAGGAAATCATGGATACCCCGACTCAAAACCGCAGACAGGTACAGATAGCGGTGTACTGGGGGGAGACTCCCCTGGACGTCATTGCGGTACCCGAGAAAAACGGCGTGGTTCTGGCGGGTTCGGCGCGATCCTGCGCGGTGGCCCTGCCGGCCGACCTGCTTCCCGAGCCGGACTACCCCTTGCTGACCATCAAGGATTCGGATGTCACCGTCCGCACCGGTGGGGAGCCCGTCGACCTGGAGGAAGGCTCACCGGTATGGGTGGAGCTGGGCCGGCTGGGCCTGTTGATTTCCCGGGTGCAGGTCCGCCCCACCCGCCGGGCTCCCATCGGCCAGCACCTCGAGCCCCGGTTTCTCAACAGCCTGCTGTTGGCGGTTTTCTTCGCGGCAGCTTTCGTCTCCACGCTGCTTCTGGGCCCCGAAGCGCTGGGCTACGACGAGGTCGAGCTGCACAAAACCACCACCCGCTACATCCGCTCGCTGATCTCCCGGGCCACCCCCCCGCGCCAGCTGAGCGTGGAAATGTTC
>Ga0272442_10007970_pt1 | contig 13570 bp, 11 predicted proteins | sample SSMForm2O_FD_200262 | JGI IMG/M metagenome (GOLD analysis project Ga0272442, IMG submission 200262) | Marine sediment archaeal communities from Little Sippewissett salt marsh, Falmouth, MA, United States - SSM-Form-2O | ecosystem: Environmental > Aquatic > Marine > Wetlands > Sediment ...
CTGTTCCGTAGAAAGAACAATATTCCCGCGGTATCGGCCAAGCGGCGTGTCTTCACCGAATTCGATGAAAACATGAATACGTTGCCCCTTTCGCGTGCAAGTGAAACGTTCCGGCTTAACGACGGGCCTTGACGGGCTTTCGCCGCTCCAGTCGAGCGTCAGTTTGAGCGGTACGCTTTCCTTGACCCCGTCGAACCCCGCGATCGTCACAATCTTTTTGGAAGTGCTGAAGATGGCCGCTTCTTCGGGTTTTTGAACTCGGCCAAACGCAATTCGGTCCGGGGTAAAGGTGATCGCGGGCACTGTCGGCGCCTTCTTGATGCTGGCTTGAATAGGTATTTCGGCAGGCTCCAAGGCTGCTTTGTCCGTATTGAGTTGGGCAATAATCCTGCCCCGGACTTCACAGCCTTCAGGAGAAACGTTGTTGATCGCTACCGGCACCCGAAATTGCTTGCGCCGTTCGTCAAGTTCGACTGTAAGCGGCCTTTCTTCGGCCTTTGTGCCGCCGGTGAGCTTCTCGATGTCTGGTCGAAGCGTGAGTCTCAGATCGTTGATTCCGGGCGGGCGCGTGACGGTGATAACCTTGTTGAGCCGAATCTGCCGTTCATACGCGTGGGTACCGAAATCTATTCGTGCCGGTTCAATCGTCACAGCCGGCAATTTGCTGACGGTGAGAGCATATGGGATGACGGTCGGCTCAACTACTGTAAGGGGATCATCGGCAGTGAGGCGCAAGGTTCCCCGGTAGTTGCCGGGCGGCACACTCCTGTCTACGGATACGGTGAGCTGTTCTTTCTGGCCTTCTTCCCGGCAATCAACGGTCTTCGACCGGATCGAAACGCCTGCCGGTAGCCGGCCACGAGTTGCCGTAGGAGTAATCTTGAGCTGAACCCCTTTTGCTTTGTGCAGGGAAGCAACCGTGAGCTCACCTTGAGCCGTGGCCGGCGGCGCAGTGTCGGCCGGTTTTGCTATGTCGCCGAAGTTCAGTTGTTCAGGGGCAAGTTTGATCCGCGGCGGAGTTATGCTCACCTTGGCCGTGAATGGCAAACTCGAGGGAACGATGTCAGCCTGGGGAATAGCACTGGTGAATTCAATCGTTCCGGCGACATCCCCGCCTGCGCCCTCGCCGCCTGCTGCAATACGCACTGCTGCCTCGCCGGCCTCCGGGGGGCAGCTGACGTTGTCGGTCACCAGAGAAAGCTGCACATTCGCGGGAAGTCTTATGGGTTTGAGCTCGGCTGCGAGATCGAGGCCGTCTCCGCCATAAACGTTCTGTATGTCCAGAGCCACTTGTTTCATTACAGGCTCTTCATCAACCGTCAATTCCCCGAAATCCAGCGTCTTGCCGTCGAAGCGCACGCAGGGAGGCAGGAGCCTGTTGGTCGGAGCCGGATTGCCGGGAATGTCCGCACCGATCGCCTTACGAAGGCGTTGGAGGGACGAGGACAATTTCGTCAAAGGCGCCATCCAGACCCGGATGTCGTCCTGCTTGAATGCTTTCCGGCAAGAGTCGATAATCTGGCCGTAATCTGTGGTTCTCCGGTAAAGGTCGGTCGGGCTATCCGCCTCACCGCTCAACAGCAGGTACAGGCGGCACTTATGGTCCTGATGCGCTTGCGTGTGGCGTTTGACCTGTCTGGCGACTATTTCTACCGCCCGCGGCCCCAGGGAAGCTGCATCTACTTGTCTAATCTGGCTCAGTTCCTTGAGCAGGCCGCGGCGCGCAGGCTTCTCTGGAACCGATTCGTCCAGAACCACCCTGATATCCCGTCCGAACGCGAATACCAGAAGATGATCGCCTGAACGGGGGACTGCCGCCACGTAACGGAAGACTTCCATCCTAATTCTAGAAAACACTTCACTATCAACTTTCGAGGAGGCATCTATAAGAAATATGTATGATGTGGGAGGCTGATTCTCAGCCGCTGACGCATGCTCTGTGCTGCAACAAAGCGCAACGGCGGCCGCAAGAAACAAAACACATACTGATGTCATACGGGAACCGTTTGTCATTGGACGTCCTTTTCAATAGAGCCGCGTCGTTAGAGCCGCGTCGTTGTTACTGCTCAGGATGCGAATGTCTAATCCCTTTACCCGCTTCGGATAGACTTCTCGCAGCATGTTCCCGGCCAAAACACCGGTCATCCCCACACTAGATACCCTCATGCCGGTCATTGTTGGATATCACTATGGTTTTGCAAGGCTTTTCTTAAGGTTGTGTCGGCCTCGTACAGGGGTTTGTGGATCGCCGGGTATCGACACAGTACTAACTCCGAACGATTGCATGCGCGAATTGACCACGAGAAGTATCTCGTCGACTTGTATATGTAGTAGAGATCGCACGGAAGAAAGCGCAAGCGTAAAGAAAAGAGAATGATGTAGCATCGAAACAGTGTTTTGGTACTATCATTTGTGCGGAGCAACTCTTGGATTGAGTTGCCGGGCGGGTGAAGGAGGATTGGCCCATGCATAACGAACTATCTCGGCGTTTCGTGGAGGACAGGACGGCATCTCTTGTTGCAGCTATCTCGCTGCTTTGCGCGTCTGTCGCCACCAGTGCAGAAGTGAAGCACACGGAGTTTTCCCGCCAATCAAGTTCCACAAGTCCCGGGATCACATATCATGGGAGATGGGGGCTGGAACTCGATCTCAAATGGGACGTAGCCGATTGGGACGTTTCTGGGTCACGTGCCGCTGTTCCGTTGCGACAATTGGAGAATCGCGACTACAACGAACAAGCATGGACGATTCGAGGGGCAGTTTTCCATTCTCTAAACACTGCGTGGGACTTCCGAGCTGCATTCAGCAGTCGTCAACTGGAGTCCGACGGTAGCGATATAGGTCTTACTGCGTTGGGGCTTGGAACAAAGTACCGCATCAATACGGGAACTGATTTCGAGCCGTATCTAACGGTATCCCTGGACTATTACATTTCCGTCGATGTGGATGAATCCGGTGAGAATGCTCGGGAGATCGACGATGTTGACAACGAATTTGGCGTATACGGAGAAGCCGGGATTGCCTACCTCCTGAGTGATTACGTGGACTTGCGCGCTGGAGTTCATTACGCAACATTGCTGGACACGGTGGATGCTACCGTAGGCAATGGAAACGGAGATCTGGACTTCTCAACCCTGGGATTCGGATTCGGAGCAACCTGGCATTTCTGATGGCTAATCCCTAAGATGTTGTGTCACTATAAGAGAATGGAGGAAAGAAATGGGACCAGAACATCCAGCCTTGCTATTCGGCTCGTCGCTACTGATGCTCGGCATCATGGCAGAATTTGGTCATGGCCAGGAGACCCCGACCGCTGTGACTATAGCAATTGAAGAAGTAGTCGATCGGCCCAGAAAGCAGTCGCAGCCGGAAATTGCAGTTGACGGAAGGCCAAAGACGTATCCGCAGGCTCTGCGGGCTGTCAGCCAACAGAATGCGAACGGGAAAACAAGAACCGAAAGGCTTGTCGTCTTGCCCGTCGCCTATCCCGAAGAGTCGGAAAAAGCTTTCAGGGCCGAAATAGAGAAGACCTTCGGAATAGCGAATGCGCCATCGATGCAACAGCCGGATTTCAACCTGCACTTGGTCAATGCGCTGGTCCACAGGAAGAAGCTCCGCGTCCTCGAGCGGCAGGCACTTTCTCAAGTCGTCAAGGAAATCGATTTCGGGAAATCCGATTATGCGGATCCCGAAAGAGCTGTTGAAATTGGTCATATCTTGAATGCGGATTTTGTGGTCATTGCGCGCATTCGGTCTCTTCGCCTCAAACGCAAGGAAAACAAGGTTCCGTATATTCCCAAAGTGGATGTTGAGGTAAGCGGTGTGATGGCCACCGCTGTCCGTGTCGTGGACGTCAAAACGGGTACTATCGTTTATAGTAGGATAGGGCACGCCAAGCATACCGAGCGGCTTACGAAAGAAGCTGGTGGTGCGGACGCGGCCTTCGGTTTCACCGACAACCTGTTTGCTTCTGCCGCCGTCAAAGAAGCTGCTCGGATCATTGCAGTAACGTCCCCTATGAAGATAATCGAGATCGACCTCGCGAAAGGCACTGTCATTCTGCAGGCAGGCGCAGAAGAAGTTGAAGAGGGCGATGTGCTGAGCGTAATCCAGCCTGACGCGAAAGGCGCGGATGCGCACGAACAGAGCCCTACAACGGTCGGAAGACTCAAGGTAAGGAAAGTCCATCCAGATAGGATTGAAGCGACAATCGAGCAAGGCGTTGTAAAGAAGGATTTTGTCTTCATGCTCATGTCGTAAAGGAGTTGCCGGAATTGGGAAATGACGGACATGCTAAGAAAGGAGCTTCTCCGATGCGGCAAAGAACGGAAATGATGATTAGGGCGATACTCCCCAGCATCGGAATCGCAATGTTTGCGGTTTCGTGCGTAAGTACGGCGGGAACGCGGGTCAAGAGCTATCCTTCCGACACGCTCATTCGCAACTCACGGCTTCTGGCGGATAAGCTTGAGGTTACGGATTGTCGCAAGACAAGGGTCAGTAACTTGATGAAAGTTCAGGTCACGGCTCGTAACAGGTCGCGAGAAGATCTGCTTTTTGAGTATCGGTTCCGATGGCTTGATGCGAATGGCTTCGAGATCCGAACACAGCTTTCCAATTGGAACACCATCGAATGCGTGGCGAAAGATACCATGAATATGACGGGAGTGGCTCCAAACGCCAAGGCTGAGGATTTTGAGTTGCTCGTTCGTTTTCCGCAGAGATGGTGACATATGCCACAGCTCAGGAGTAGAAACCATGAATAGATTTCGACTTTCGTTGTTATCGACACTTTGCGCGGCAATGATGATACTCGTCGGCTGCATAAGCGCTCCACAACCGTCGATCAAGACTCATTCTAACGCGGGCGGTGCGACGCTGGGGATCGACCCTCGTGACTACAATCGGATTGCAAAGCAATTCTACGAATCACTGGTAGAATCGCAACGCATCCCGAAAGGCAGCGTTCTTGCACTTGGGCCTGTGCATGGAAACCTCGATCACCCTTATCATTTCGACGCTCGCAAGCTTCAGGAGAAGATTCAGGTTCGCGCGTCCAGGAGCGGACGGTTGGATTTTTGTTATGCCGTCGATGCAATGCGTGATCAGGATGCAGCCGCGGCGCGCTACAAGGTGATGAAGCTGCAGTTCGAGAAAGAACATACTGTGGATTCTGAGGATTTAAGGACGTTCGGCCGCTTGGCAGACATAGACTATTTGGTCTTTGGGCGCATCAGCAGTCACAAAGCATCCAAGGTCTTCAGCCGCGAGGTTACTTATACATTCAATTGGAAGCTGGGTAATTGTGAAACGGGTTTGATCGAATGGTCGGACGAAGCAGAGTTCAGCAAATCAAATCTATGACACGCGATTTCACGGATCAGAGAGAGATTACCTCTACATGGGTCCTCTTGTTTAGTGTTTTGGCGTTGTTGACAACCGGTTGTGGTACAACGAACCAGCCATCCATCACGACATCGAGTGATCCGAAGGCAATTACTTTCGCAATAGATGCTCGTGATTATCGCGAAATAGGTGGGGTCCTTGCCCAGTCATTGCTGGCTGACGAAGAACTTGACTTGAAGCAAACTGAAGTGATGGCTCTCGGGCCCGTAGAAGACGACAACTGTTTGTATCGGTTCGACGCGCGAAAGCTGCAGGAGAAGCTACAGACTGTTCTGTTTCGCGCCGGAAAAGTGCAGGTTAGCTTTGCGGTTGATGCGATGAAGGAGAACTCGGCCGCCCGCGCCCGATATTCCATCATGCAACTCCAATGGGAGAAAGCGAACACAGTAAATGCCGAAGACCTGCAAGCTTTCGGCCGGTTGGCTGATATTGACTATCTTCTTTTCGGCCGTGTGGCGTCACAGGTTTCAACCAGGAGACGCGCGGAAGAAGTCACCTATACTTTCAACTGGAAGCTTGGCGATTGCCGGTCCGGACTTCTCGTCTGGACCTATGAAGAGGAGCGAGCCAAAAGCGGCCTTGCCCCCACATTGCCTGGATGGGTGACGGATCCACGCGGTGATAGTAAGCACTACCTTTACGCTTTGGGACGCGCTCAACGGTCCGGAACGAGACAAGGAGTGCTGGAATCCGCGAAACAGGACGCTGAGAAGGTATTCGCGGAACGTGTTAACGCTCAGCTCGATTCCCGCAAAGGATTTGTTCGGCCTGTGAATGCGCGCCGGGTTGATGCAGAACAGGCCCCACAAGGACAGCATGTTATCCGCTCCGCCTTTCGGTACTCCGCCTGGCGGCTAATGCGCGTTCCTCGCAAATGGTATGAGGCGGAAATAGCGAAACGCAAAACGGCATTGGAGACTTGGAACCATGCTGAGAGCGCGTTCACGCAAGCGACAACAGCGAACGACCCTGAGAAGAAGGCCATCCTTTCCAGACGGGCGTTAGCCCTGCTGGAACAAATTGTTGATGAGTATCCCGTCGGTGCCCAGACGTACGTCTTTTCGGAACGTGCCTTGTTTCGCATTGCCGATATCTGGATGCGGTTCGACAATCCCTGGGAAGCGCGACGATGCTGCCAACGAATTCTCGACCATTCTGCAAATGAACGCTTTCGTGAAACGGCGGCAGCGCGTCTGGAAGAGATGCCTATTACCAAGGAATCTCGGTCGAGAGCAGCTCTGATGCGTATCTTCTTTGGCCGCACAGTCCGGCTTGCATGCACGTACAGCCTCGACGGTACTCTATCGCGGTGGCGAAGCATGGAAGAGAAACTGGCCTCTTGCATTCGACAGGCACATGCGGTGGTCTTGGACCCGCCCGACCTGGAGTTGCAGGAGATGCTGGACACTGCTTCAGGGAAACGGAAAGTGTCGGAACCTGATGCCGACATTGTTATTGCCGCCGCATTCGAAGGGAACGCAATAACTCGAGCTAATCCCGAAGTACCATCCCGACATGACGCCCGTCTTGAAGGGAGTGCCTACATGAGAGGTATTGCCGACGGAAAGCCGTTTTGTTCATGCAGTCTTTCCGGTGCAAGGAACGGCTGGAGCTCCGGTGGAAAGAACGAACGCGTTGCGAATATGGCCTCCAACCTTTTTGAACGCCATTTTCGTGACGCTATGTTGAATGCCTCTACGGCAAAGACTAGTGAGGAGTGATTCGTATGGCAGTATCCTACAGAGCAGTGACCGTTGTTGTCTGCGGTGTGTTCTTCTTCGGCACAACCGGCGAGAGTTTGGCTGCGAGCCGGGGCCGTGCCATGGTCTCCGGCAAGAACGTTGCGGTGGTGGCGTGTGCCAAGAACAACCAGGCGGCCGACTATGTCAGCACCGTCCAAGCGCACCTGGAGTCCATCGTGGCGCGGCACAATGACGGCGTTGTTCTCGATCAGGAACAGGCGAAGAAAATGAAAGCGGACTGGCAACAGCTCGAAGACCCCGACTACTTTGTTACCGATGAGGATTTCGCGAAGCAGGCGGCGAAGTACGACATAGACACCTTGGTACGTGCTCACGTGCTCGCCGAATCCTTCAAAGGTCTGGCAGACTACTATTCTGCGACCGCTCACGTTACTCTCCGTTGCATAGGCCCTGATGCAAAGGTATCTTCCGCTACGAGCGCTCCTATGGGTTCCCCTGGCTGCGCTCCGTCTGATGGCCTAACGAAGACGAGTGCAGCCGTAAACGCTGTCCAAAGGGCGACTGACGACGTTGCCCAAAGAGTCGGGCTACGTGTGATTCCTGTATCCCACCAAGTTGTTCCGTTGGATATTGAAGGGCCGCTTCGTGACTTCGATGTGGTCGTATCTATGCCCAAGGGTGATCCAATGAACGATACTCAATTGCAGCATTTGGCTGAATTGGAGAACAAGACCTGGCTGAAAGAGAAAGTGACTTGCATTGCCAAGGCGCCCGGCGGCGAGTTGGCGGCCGTTGCCGGGCATCTCATTGACATAGATCGTCACCGCCGCCCCATGAGACTCGAAGGATCTCGAATCCACTTGATAGATCTGAAGGAAAAGCGGCAAAGGAACATATTTGAATGCGCGCCGGTGAAGAAGAAGCGAAACGAGCGCGGAACAAAGAAGGTCTTGGATACAGTATTCCTTTCAAGCTGGCGTTTTCTGGCAGCTTGTACGGGAAATCACATTCACCTTTGGGATACTGAGCGAGGGAAGGAGATCTGCAAGAAGAATCTCGCAGCCCCTATCAAAGAGGGGCGCCTGGTCTTGGCAAAGGACGCCAAAGACGCCTATCTTGTAGTGTTCAGCGGTGATGGCGGAACGCACCCCTATCGTATTCGCGTTCTCGAATGACCGTCGTCGAACAATCCAGCTACGCGAGGCCCAGGAGCAAGAATCATGCACGTTCCCGGGCCTCGCGTTCTGCGGGACGCATATTCCTCAGAAGTATGTCGATAGCCCCACGGAGAGTACAATGTCACCCGCGCCGATGTCTTCTGCTCGGGTGGTGTAGCTCAACTCATAGTTGACGGACACGTTTTCCAGTACAAACTGCTTCACTCCTGCGTGCCCGTCCAGGCCCAGATCTGTTTCATCTTGCATAATGGATATTCCGATGCCGCCCCCCACATACGGGAGATACTCCGTATCGCCTGGGAAGTAGTAGTCAAGACCCCCCAGAACATACCCGTACTCATTGTCACCGAACTTCACGAAAATGACCCTCGATGACAACTGCCAGATGTCCGTCAAGAAAAGACCGACATTGCCCATTGCCATCAGCGATTCGTCACCTTCATCTGGTATCGTCAAGGATATCTGCCCGCCTACTTCCATGTCTCCCGCTTCTGTTGCGGCAAAACCTTGTACGACCAAAACCAACACACACAGCAAACCTACAGTCAAGATCTTTGCAGAACTCATGCGATATTCCCCTAGTTCAGTTAATTGTACAACGAAACTACCGAGAAGATATGTTACTTTGCAGACACACCTCCTTTCTCCCTGCGTTTCAGGGGAGCCATTCTGTTGCGTGACCCCCACAACTGATGCCGCTCATATAAGAGAAACAGAGACAATGCTTCGACATTGAGCGAACGGTAGCCACCCACCAAGCATCGCGAAGCCTTGGGCATCCGAGAATCATTCCAGAAGAAGACATTCCTTACAAGCCGGATCTTTCGTAACCGTGAAGCTTGGGTGTGCTGCGCACCAAAATTGCTTTGCTGCCAGCATGTACAACTCGGTGAGTACGCGCTTCTTCAGCTCCCGCCAGTCTTCCTGCTGCATGTCCGCCGGCATCAGCAGCGTGGCGTGCAGGTTTCCGTCCCCGGCATGGCCGTAGCACGGAATTCGTAAGCCGTGTTTCCCGGATAGCGCCTCGATATCCCCCACCAGCAACTTGTTCGACCTTTTCCCTGCCGAGACCGGACCAGAACTGAAGGCTATGCGTCACCATCACCCGTATCCGACGGCAGACACGTCTACGTGAAACACGGCACATGTCGGTACCCAACCTCGGCTCCGGAACACCCGCCGCTGTGAGCCTTGGCAAGCGTGAAGTCATCGTCACAACCTGCGGCAACGTCCTGGCGGCGGAAGACGGCAGCGTTCTTGCAGAGGGGCTGTGGAAGAATGCATTCGGAGCAACCGGCCCGATCGTCAATGGCAACGTCGTATTCCAGGAAGTCGGGGGCCGAATTGTGGCAGTCGAACTGAGTGTCAACGAGGAAGGCGGTGTAGCATTCAGGAAGAAATGGGAACAGGCCGTCAGAGCAGAGAGCTGTATCCCCGGCTGCGGCAGTCAGTTCTGTTCCCATGTCGCACACAAACCAATTCCCGATGACAAGATCTTACGCACACCCATTATCGCGCCCCCGGTATGTCATAAGCAACGCATCTACGCCGCGGAAGAAGGCGGCTTCCTATGGGTGCTCGACGCGGCGAACGGGAAGGTCCTCTATTCGGACAGCCCATTCCCCATGGACAGGCGAGAGCCAAGGATCTACGTCTGGAACGCTCTCACAATCGCCGGTGACCACCTGTTCATGTTCGACCGCGGCGACAGAGGTGATCGAGCACTCGTCCTCGAACACACGCCCAAAGTCAAACTAACCGCCTGCAACCCGACACCGGCAGTCGCGGGCGCACCCGCCTTTGCAGGGAAACGCATGGTCATCCACACACGCTGGGGCCTGTGTTGCCTGGCGCCATAGGCTGGGGCTGACGCATCAGCTCGCCCACGAGTTGCTTCGCCTCATTCCGCGCGCATGTCATAGCAGACGATTCGGGAAAACTCGCCGTCCCCGGGCTCCGCGAACACCTTCTTCTCTCCTGAAACCTTGTTCGTGCGCACAAAAAGGAATCCGTCGACGTAGGTCGGCGAAATGCTGTTCGACAGGCCTCTGTCCCCGGCAGCTTGCTGCCCAGGCGCTTCCAGGTACCCGCGCTGAGGTCAAAATAGTGGAGCCGGATGTTTTGTAGTGCCAGTACTCACTTATCGAAGGCGATGGCATGATACCCGAAGGCCGTTTTGCCGCCGCATTTTTCGGTTGCGATCAGTTCCCCGGTCGTCAGATCGCGCGCGATGTAGGCCCCCGCCTTGTTGTATTGCTTTTCGCCGGCACGGCAGTAGAGCGCCTTGCCGTCGGCGATGGTAACGCAGCCGCGGTAGTACACACGTTCTTGGAAGCCCCACACGCGTTCGTACTTCTCAGGCGTAATCCTGAAGCATAGCGGACCGATCGGTTCCTTCTGCTCTTGCTTCTGGATGGACTTGACGATGAGCAGGTCCCCCGCGATCGCCCCGGCCTGTTGGTTCACCGTCCCGGGCAACGTGGTCCCGGCAAACGCGTACCAGAATGCCGGGGCCGGCCGGTGCGCTATGTCTGAGGCGTGGCCGAGAAGTACAACACCGTGGCCTGGGCAACCCCCATCGGGCGGTTGGCTACCGCAACACTCCCAGAATCTCGCGCGCCTTGGCGCCGGCCGGGGTTTCGGGACATCGCGCGACAGCATTCTCCAGGTGCGGACGCAGCCGCCGCATGGCGGCCGTCCACTCGGCGCGATCGCGCTCGACGCCGCTCGCCGGACGCAGCACGGGCCGCACCAAGTTGACCGTCTCGGGATCGCTCAACTCCACCACCACCACGAACGGAATCATCCCTGCCGGCACCGTAACGGCTTGCCCACTCCCCACCTCGACCCCGCCGACCCAGGCCCGCCGCACCCGGCCCAGGCCGGCATCGAAACGCACCGTCTGGAAACAGTGGCTGTGGACCAGCGTGGCGAGAATCGCTACCTGGCCTGGCTTGCCGCGGCAGACCCGGGAAACCGCCATCCAGTTGCCGAACCAGCTCGGCGAGCCGGCGGTGGGACCCCGCTTGGCGCGGATGTTGAAGTGATCGGGCTCGGCCCACTCGCCCACCTTGTCCAGATGTCGGAACGTCACAGGCTCGCCGCCCTCCGCTACTTCCAGACTGCCCTCGCTGCGCCAGCCGGTCCAGTCGGGATTGCCGGCGGCGCCCGCCACCCCGGCCGCGCGGTCGGCCGCCAACGGTCCGGCAAGAAGCCAGCTCCAATAGGGCGGGAAGAGAGACTGATTCTCAAGCCGTAGCGTGGTGTCCTTTGCGGTGCCGGGCACGCTCGCCGTCCCGACCAACGGCTTCTCCCCTGCAGGCGGATCAACAGCATAGTTCGAGAGAATCTCCTGCGCCACGATGCGCGCCTCATAGGCGCGCCCCTCGTCTCCGGTATGCCCGTAGCAGGTGAGCGACCGAATCGCGCGCACGTACAAGCGGTCGCCGTCGCATGCCATGCCTCCGTGCAACGGCTCGATCCAGTTGCGCGCCAGCACCAGGCATGGCACGCCAGGCTGCAGGACCGACATGGCGCCCGCGTCCCGACGCCGCTGCGGCCGGTCGGTCGGCGCAAACCAGGTGGCGTTGTCGGCCGCATACAGATGCCCGCCCGCCAGGGTAATGGGCGGATAGCCACGGCCCTCGCGCACGACGAAGATGTTTCCCGATTGCCACTCCAGCGCCCCGGTTTTCAGGTCCGTAACGTCAATGAGGGGACGGCTGTAGTAGAGCTTGCCGTCCAGGAACAAACCGTAGTTCCCATCCTGGCCCACGCCCGGATGGTGGTTGTACCACCGGTAGCGTACCCCGACGGTATCGCGGTCCAGCATCAGCAGATCAACGGCGGCCTTGCGGGCAGCATCGGCAAAGACTACACAACTCCTGCTCGTCCTGATCGGCGAACCGTATTGCTCGCAACAGCCGATGTAGGAGCGCAGGATTTTGCCGTCGTCCACTCGCAGCACCGTGCCGTTGGCGGTTACCAGCACATCCATCGTTCCTGCGCCATTGGCCAGGCGCACCGGCACCGGGGTGCCGCAGACGATCGCCTTGTTCTCTTTAATGGACAAATAGGCGCCGTAGGACCAGAAATGGGTGGTCCAGACGTGCTTGCCGGTGGCGGCATCGAAGGCTTGCACCTGATTGACGTCCCACCCGCGCAAGGCCGAGTCCGGACCCGGAGCGGCAGCCACAAGCTTCCGGCGGGCGCCGGCGTCCACCACCGGCCCGAAGACCAGCACCTTGCCGTCGACCAGATTCAGCGAGGCGGTCGTGCCAACGTCCCCATGCGCACAGGCGTGCTCGACCATCCAGCGACGGTTCCCGTTGAGATCGATGCAGGCCAGGACGCCCGTGTTGAACTTGACCCAGAGATGCTCCCCGTCGCTGACCGGCGTGGAATAGGCGTACCCCACGGACGTACCCCATGGCGCACCGGGCACACCGCACGCGCGGCGCAGGAAATGGATGTAAGCGCCTTTCGCGGTTCGCCTGAGTTGCTTGATTTTCGCTTCGGCCTCCTCGGCGTCCAGCCCCTCTTCTGTCAACGTCGCCAAACGCGCGGCATGATCCGTGCCCAGGCGCTTCAGTTCCGCCCGTGCCTCTGCCTGACTCTCACGTGCCTGTTTCGCGCCGGCTTTCGTTTCCGGGCCGCGCAGTTCCACAATGTCGAGATCCTGCCGCCAGCGTTCCCGGCCGTCGAGCTTGTCGAAGCAAATCACGGTGTGCGGCTCCGCCAGCACGAACACGCTGTCTCCAACCACCACCGGCGTGGCGTGGCCGACCGCCAGCGGCACCCGCCAGCGCACGTTGATGCGGTTTTCGTTGTCCCAGGCAAGCGGCGGGTGGCAGTCCGGGTAGCGACCGGTTCCGTCAAAGCGCCAGCCGATCGAACCGGCGTTGGGCGGTCCCGCCTCCGCGAGCCGTCGCGCCGAAGCAGCCACGGCCGCCGTTGCTTCGGCCGCGGGGCGCGGGCTGCCCTGCACGCATACCCGCATCCCAAACCAGGACGGACCGAGATCGTTATCGCCCCGATATGTCAGCCGGTTCAGGCCCTGCGCGAATCGCAGCCGGAAGCGAAAGGTCCGCTCGATCCGCCGGTCGGGCTTGGCCGGAGGACTCGTCCAGACCAGGCGGTCATTCACCCAGAGCCGACCGTGGTCTTTGACTGTTACCGCGACCCACAATTCGCGGTCCGTCGCCGCGCGTACCGAACTGACCGCATAGAAGGTGCTGTTGACGCAGGCGCTGCGGGCAGATCTCGGCCTCCCGCGGTCATTGG
>Ga0272442_10007971_pt1 | contig 13570 bp, 9 predicted proteins | sample SSMForm2O_FD_200262 | JGI IMG/M metagenome (GOLD analysis project Ga0272442, IMG submission 200262) | Marine sediment archaeal communities from Little Sippewissett salt marsh, Falmouth, MA, United States - SSM-Form-2O | ecosystem: Environmental > Aquatic > Marine > Wetlands > Sediment ...
TTGCCCGACGATCTGTTCTCGCGTACACCCGAATATCTCGCATGTCTTGGAGTTGCAGTGGACGACCTGGTCGCCCTGAAGAATGACGATGGCATCGTTGGTGGTCTCGAAGAGGGCGCGATATCGCCGTTCGCGTTCCTGGAGTTGTTCCAGATTGGACTCGGCTTGTTTCCTTGCTCTGTTGATTTCATAGAATGCGAGGAAGTTTCCTCCCAGGAGAAGGCATATGCTCCCGATCAGCAGGACGATCTCGAAGGCCCGTTTGGGCAGTGTCCGCCTCCCGAAGAGCGGTACGGACTGGAAGACGGCGAATTCCTCGGTCAGCTCTGTGATGTGAAAGACAACGAGGAACACCATGGCCGCCAGGAAGACGGGGGTGGTGTTGGTGGAGCGAATATGCTCTTGCCCTAAGACGAAACCGACTGCGCACAGGGCGATCGTAAGTCCCAGCTTGACGAGGTCTGTCACGGCATCATTGGCGTACTTCTCGACATTGGCGATGCTGATCGCTACGTAGGCTGCCCCAAGCAGACAGATCAGGAGAAGAATGCGCCTTCTTCGTCCGGCCGGCAGTTTCATAGGTCACCCCGCAGGATTGTCCAGGCGGTCAATCGTCTTAACGGAAGGTGGATTCGCTCGAACCGACATCGATTCCCGCGTGGCGGGACCGCCTGGGATCGACGTGCGAATCCCTTGCGGCGTTTCCGGCTCACAGACCGCTCTCGCTGCGTCCTCGAGGTGTCCGAATCTCGCACGTGCCTATCCCCAAATGCGAAGCATCTTCCCTTCCAGCCCCGTCTTGGCAGGCGTGCCTTCAAGACGACTACGGGCTCATCGGCGCCACGATGCCTCTTGTCTAATCGATTCCTGGCGTGGGGTCAACAGACTATCGGCGTGGGAGGACGTGTGCCGCCGAAGGAGCGAAGCGGTGGATGCCAAGGTGCCGAGAGGGTGGTCACGGGATTCGAGGCGATTTCGGCCCGGGTGGAGGCGGGGCACTGGGGGCTTGCCAGTGGCCATCGAGGAGGGCCCTCGGCGTGTCCCATTCGGGACGCTGCCGGGGGCCTTTCGGGCCGGGGTGATCGGCCTGTGCGAACTGGGCGGCCGGGCGTTCCAGTCGCGGGGAAGGCTGCGGGTGGTTGCGCTGGTTGCGGAGGGGGGCGGGGTGGCTTATGATGGCGAGGGTAGTGAATGCGGTGGCGCAAGAGTAGTAAGGAGTGGTTCGTATGGTATGTCGCCAGCAGAGAGGGTTGATCGGATTGGTTGTGGTTGCGTTGTCGGCGTCGTGTTTGGGTGTGGAGCTATTCCCGACGGCGGCGCGGCGGCAAGGGTTTCTTCGGGCGCTGGCCCGGCAGGACGCGTTGTACGATCCCAACGAGAGCATGCTGCGCAGCGCGTTTTCGTCGCCCGGCTACCATACCACACTGAGCGACGGGTACGTGCACCGGACGCGTGACTCGCTGATTTATGCGGTGGCGCTGCTGGATTCGGGCGATCCGAACAACGCGGCGCGGGCGGCGGCGATCATCGAGCGGGTGATTGGGTTACAGGACCAGGACCCGGGGAGCCGGACGTATGGGATCTGGTCGTGGTTTCTGGAGGAGCCGCTGGATCAGATGTCACCGCCGGACTGGAACTGGGCGGACTTCTGTGGGACGCAATTGCTTCAGGTGGCGATCGATCATAGGGACCGGTTGCCTGTGGACTTGCGGCGGGAGGTGCGTGAGTCGATTCTGCACGCAGCGCGGTCGATCATGCGGCGCGACGTGGGGCCCGGCTACACCAATATCGCTCTGATGGGGACGTATGTCACGCTGGTGGCAGGCGAGCAGTTTGCGGTGCGGGAGTTGTTCGCGTATGGGAGGGAGCGGCTGCAACGGTTCTACGACTACACGGAGGAGAAGGGTTCGTTTAGCGAGTACAACAGCCCCACCTATACGGTGGTTGCGATCAGTGAGATTTCGCGGATGCGTCAGCACGTTCGGGATGCGCAGTCGCGGGCGCTGCTGAATACGCTGAACGATTTTTCGTGGCACCATCTGGCTCGGCGTTTTCATGCGCCGACGCGGCAGTGGGCCGGGCCGCACAGTCGTTCTTACTCGACGCTGCTGGGCAATCGCACGCTGGGGTTCATTCAACGGGCGACGGGGGAAGAGGTGACGTTCATGCCGGAGGCGGAGGCGTGGGAATCTATCGATGCGCAACGGATCAAGCTCGAATGCCCGGCTGAGCTAGACGACAACTTTCTGGAACTGGAGGAGCGGCGCCAGGAGGTGGAGGCGTTCGTCCGCAATCCGGGCGACCAACACAGTATTGTCGGCACGACGTTTCTGCATCCTCGGTATGCTTTGGGGTCGGTCAATATTGGGGATCTATGGAACCAGCGGCGGCCTTTGGTGGCGTATTGGAATGGGGCCGGTGGGGTGGTAGCGATGCGGGTGCGTTGTCTGCACGATGACTACGACTATTCGTCAGCGAGCATCTTCACGGTTCAGGATAAGAACGACGCGCTGGGTGCGGTGGTGTTCGCGACGGATCGGGGGGATACGCACATCTCGCTAGACCGTATCGGCAACGCGACGATCATGGCGCGTGACCTGCGGGTGCGTCTGCAATTCGAGGGGGCTATCGGCGGGCTTGTTCTGCCCGGCGAAGCGGCGCTGGAGGAGCCGATCATGTTCAGGTCGGGGCTGGTGGCCGGGGCGTTCTGCGTGCATCAGGCGCTGTTCGGTGGGGAGCCGGTCAGGCTCAAGACGGGTCGCGACGGGGAGAAGGCGTGGATCGATGTGATTCTCTACGAGGGGGTGCCGAGACGGATCGATTTCGGGGAGATCGAGGAGGCGGTGGTGGTCTTTACGCTGTCGGTGGCGACGCCTCCCGGGCTGCTGCCGGCCGAGAAACCGGCGGTGGCGATGGGTATCGGCTATTCGGACCCAAGTGCCACAGAAAGGACGACGACGCGTCAGCGATGGACGTGGCAGCGGACCAATGACACGACGCTGAGCCTGGGGATTCCGATTACCCCCCTGCCGAGCAAGGAGCAGAAGAAGGTGACATCGGCCAAAATCGGGTCGGATAATCCGTGGAATGCGGATAACTTATAGGTTTGTCTAAGAACCATACCCGGGCGGGGGGAGTATTTTGGAAAAGTGTTGCTATTTTTGGGTCGATAGGTAGACTGGTAGTATATATGAACGGCAGAGGCACAATTCGTTCCCTCCTCAACGGGCTTCTAGGCCTGCACATCCTGCTGCTGCGCCGCTAAGGCGCAGATAACAGAACCACCACAACTCATTGTATTTCCCACAGTTACGCAAAACCGTAGCAATTGAGCGGCGCTTGCGGCATAATTGCCAGCGACCGACCTTTTTGACGGAGAAGCACGATGGCCAATGAGAAAGTCTTGATTTTCGATACGACGTTACGCGACGGGGAGCAGTCGCCCGGGGCTTCGCTTTCGATCAAGGAAAAGCTGGAAATCGCCGAGCAACTGGCGGCGCTGGGCGTTGACATCATCGAGGCGGGCTTTCCGGTGTCTTCGCCGGGACAGTTCGAGGCGACGCGTCTGATCGCGGAGAAGGTGCAGGGCCCGGTAATCGCGGGACTGGCACGGACGGTGAAGAAGGACATCGAGTCGGCGGCGAAGGCGCTGGAGCCGGCGAAACGGCGGCGGATCCATACGTTTACGAGCAGCAGTCCGCAGCACGTCGAGCACATGTTGCGCATGACGCTGGAGGAGGTGTTGACCAAGGCGGTCGAGGCGGTGAAATTCGCCAGGGGCTTTACCGACGACGTGGAGTTTAGCGCACAGGACATCGCCCGCAGTGACATGAAGTTCGTGCGCGAGCTGTTGACGGCGGTGGTCGAAGCAGGGGCGACGACGTTGAATATTCCGGACACTGTCGGCTATGCGATTCCGTACGAGTACGGGCAGATCATCGCGGACATCAAGGCGAATGTCCCGGGTGTCGACGGTGTGGTGATCAGCACGCACTGCCACAACGATCTGGGGTTGGCGGTGTCGAACTCGCTGGCGGGAGTGCGGAACGGGGCGCGTCAGGTGGAGGTCGCGGTGAACGGGCTCGGTGAGCGGGCCGGCAATGCGGCGCTCGAGGAGATCGTGATGGCGATTGAGACGCGGTCGGACTTCTTCGGGCTCACGACGAATATCAATACGAAGGAGATCTACCGGACGAGCCAGTTGGTTTCGCGGTCGACGGGGTTTGTGATTCAGCCCAACAAGGCGATCGTAGGGGCCAATGCGTTCGCGCATGAGTCGGGCGTGCACGTGGACGGGCTGTTGAAGGACCGAAGCACATACGAGATCATGAGTCCGGAATCGGTTGGTGTGCCGGGTATGAAGGTTGTGCTTGGCCGTCATACGGGCCGGCATGGTTTCTTCGACCGGTGCCGGAGTCTTGGGTTTCACCTGACAGATGAGGAGGCCGAGCAGGCGTACAACCGGTTCCTGGAGATCGCCGACAAGAAGAAGGAGGTTTTCGACGAGGACGTGGCGGCGATCATCAACGACGAGATTCGGACGGTCGAGCGTGTGTATCACCTGGAGTATCTGCACGTGGCGTGCGGGACGGGTACGTTGCCGACGGCGAGCGTGAAGATGCAGGTCAAGGGTGAGACGAAGCTGGCGGCTGCTTGCGGCGATGGGCCGGTCGATGCGGCGTACGAGGCGATCCGCGGCGCGACGGGGTTGTCGCCGAAGCTGGAGAGCTACTCGATTCGGGCGATCACGGGTGGCAAGGAGGCGATGGGCGAAGCGACGGCGCGGATCGTGGAAGGCGGGCGGACGTATATCGGGCGCGGGGTTTCGACGGACATTATCGAGGCCAGTGCGAAAGCGTACGTCGATGCGATCAACCGGATGACGGCCGCGGAGTTGAGCAACGGCCAGGCGCCGATGAAGGCAGAACTCTAAATGTAAGGTAGGTAGAAGGGACAAGAATCATGGGTATGACGATAACGGAGAAGATCCTGGCGCGGGCCAGCGGTCACGAGAAGGTCGTTCCGGGTCAGTTGGTGGATGCGAATATCGATCTGGTGATGTGTCACGATGTGACGACGCCGCCGGCGATTTCGATGCTGGCTGAGCGCGGCATCGATCGCGTGTTCGACACGGAGCGGATCGTGGTGACGCCGGACCATTTCCAGCCACCGAAGGATATCAAGAGCGCCGAGCTTCACAAGCGGCTGGATGCCTGGGCCAAGCATCATAAAATCAAGTGGTACTACAAGCTGGGGCAGGCCGGTGTGTGTCACGCGCTGCTGCCGGAGCAGGGTCACATTCGGCCGGGCGAGGTCATCGTAGGCGGCGATTCGCACACGTGTACGTACGGTGCATTCGGTGCCTTTAGCGCGGGGATCGGCTCGACGGACCTGGCGGCGTCGGTGGCAACGGGGAAGCTGTGGTTCAGGATGCCGGCGTCGATGCGGTTCGTGTTGAACGGCGAGCTGGGGCCCGGGGTCTACAGTAAGGACGTGATGCTGACGGTGATCGGCCGGATCGGGACGGACGGGGCGTTGTATCGGGCGATGGAGTTCGTCGGGCCGGCGCTGAAGGGCATGTCGATGGAATCGCGGATGACGATCACGAATATGGCCATCGAAGCCGGCGCGAAGAACGGTATCATCGCAAGCGACGAGGTGACGGATGCTTACCTCGAAGGGCGTCTGAAGGATACGAGCCCTTACACCGCTTTCGAATCCGACGCGGATGCCGAGTACTACGTGACGGAGGAATTCGACTGCTCGAAGATCGAGCCGGTGGTGGCGTTGCCGCATCTGCCGAGCAACACGGTGCCAATCGGCGAGTGTGCGGGGAAGGCGATGGACCAGGCGTACCTCGGCAGTTGTACGAACGGGCGGATCGAGGACTTCCGTATCGCCGCGGCCATCATGAAGGGCAAGAAGGTGGCGATTCGGACGATTGTCGTACCGGCGACGCCGACGGTGTGGAAGCAGGCACACGACGAAGGCCTGTTCAGCATCTTCCACGATGCCGGTTGCGTGATTTCGACGGCGACGTGCGGGGCGTGCCTGGGCGGTTTCATGGGCGTGCTGGGTTCGGGCGAGAAGTGCATCAGCAGCACGAACCGCAACTTCGTCGGGCGGATGGGATCTCCGAAGGCCGAGGTCTATCTGGCGAACCCGGCGACCGTGGCGGCCAGTGCGATAGAGGGCAAGCTGACCGATCCGAGAAAACACATGAACTAAGATGGATGCTATGGATGCGTTGAAGCGGCCATCGAAGTTTGTTGCCATCCTGTTCACTGTCGCGGCGGTGTGCAGTGTGATGACGCTGCTGCTGATGGTGGTGGGGAGGCGCACCGGCACGGGACTGATTCTGTTTCAGATTCTGACGGTGACGCTGTTGGTCATTTCGGCCGCCGGGAATTGGCACACTTACGTGCAGAGATACGTCAAGTATGAAGTCGAGCGCAGGCTCGACACAAAGAAAGAGGGATAGTCATGGCTAAGGCACTTGTGTACAAGCGGGATCATATCAATACGGATGAGATTATTCCGGCGCGTTATCTGAATAGTGATGCGGAAGAGGAGCTGGCGCAGCATTGCCTGGAAGACCTTGATGTGGACTTCGTGAAGAAGGTTCAACCGGGTGACGTGGTGGTGGCGGGGCATGATTTCGGGTGCGGTTCGAGCCGGGAGCATGCGGTGTGGGCGATTCGCGGGGCGAAGGTGCAGACGGTGATCGCGGGGTCTTTCGCTCGGATCTTCTACCGCAACGCTATCGACTGCGGTTTCTACCTGATCGAGTCGGAAGAGGCGGTGGAGAAGATCAAGGACGGCGACGAGATTGAAATCGACTACGATGCCGGCGTGATCAAGGACAAGACGACAGGAGAGGCGATCAGCTTCCAGCCGTTGCCTGACTTTGCTTTGGAGATTATCAAGGCCGGCGGGCTGCTGAATAAGATCGCGGCTGAATTGAAGGGATAGGTCCGATGCGACGGGACGGTGGACGACTGGTCTGGAGTGCTCTGGCTGTCGCGCTGGTGCTAACGATGGGCGTTGTGGGTTCGGTGCGGGCCGAGGTGGTCATCTACCCGGCTGCGGAGGGGGCGCCGCGGGCCAACGACTTTCTGGTGCGCATCGACGGGCGGGAGGTGTTCGTCCACGACTGCAACGTGGCGGCGTTTGCGACCTTCTCTTTCAAAGGGAAGATCCACCTGGCGGTCACTCCAGTGAAGACGTTCAATCATGTTGATATCCGTCCGAAGCATCGCGGCATCGAGTTCACCGTCGATGCCGGAACGATTCATTTCGAGCTGGATGAGCCCTGTCAATTGAGCATCGAACTGGACGGCGATATCGAGCGGCCGGTGTTTGTCTTTGCGAACCCACTGGAGAAGAAGGCTCCGAAGCCTGGGGCCAAGAACGTTCGCTACTTCGGGCCGGGCAAGATTCACGAGGCCGGTGAGATCGTCCTGAAGAACAACCAGACGGCGTACATCGCCGGCGGGGCTATCGTGCGCGGCCGCATTCGGGCCGAGGGGGCGAAGAAGATTCGCGTGCGCGGGCGGGGTATTCTGGATGGCAGCCACCGCGACTATAAGACGCAGATGGTCAAGATGTCGGCGTGCCGGGGCGTCGAGCTGGAAGGGATCGTGATTCTGAACAGCTACGGCTGGACGGTCGTGCCGGTCAAGTCGGACAATGTCAAGATTGAGAACGTTAAGATCATCGGATGGCGTGACAACGACGACGGGGTCGACATTGTGGGCTGCCACAATCTGGCGATTGTCGATTCGTTCCTGCGGACCAAGGATGACTGCATCGCGGTCAAGGCCTCACCGGCGTATTTCGAGGGCGGGGAGAGCGGGCTGCGGAACGTCAAGAATGTCGCGGTCGTTAACTCGGTGTTGTGGAATGCCGAGTGGGGCAATGCGATGGAGATCGGGTTCGAGCTGCAGACGAAGTCGATCAGCGGCGTTACGTTCAAGGACTGCGACATCATCCACGTCGAGCGCGGCGGGACGTTTACGATTCACAACGGGGATTATGCGACGGTCGAGAATATTCGTTTCGAGGACATTCGCGTGGAGGATTCGCGGGAGAAGCTGATCGAGTTTCGGATCGGTCTGTCGATTTACAGCGGGGATTGTCCGCAAGAATATCACCGGCAGAACCCTGATCGGAAGCGTAGTCCGTTGGGGCAGTGGATGCCGGTGACGGCGGAGGAACTGGGGCAATACGCGGAGAAGCGGGGGCGGATTCGGAACGTTCATTTCAAGAATATTGAGGTAACGACGGAGAAGGCGCTGCCATCGTTTCTGATCGGGTACGACGAGGACAAGCACAGCGTGGAGAACGTTCGCATACAGAATCTGCGGATCAACGAGGAGGTGGTCACGAGTCCGGAGGCCGGCAACTTCACCATCGAGAAGGCCAAGAAGGTGCGGTTTAGCCAATGAGCGAGGGGACAGTCATGAACCGACGGGGATTCTTGAAGGCGGCCGGCGCGGTTGCGGTGCTTGCCTGGGGCAACGGCGCATCGAAAGTCATCGGGCAGGAGCGGAAGAAGCCGAATTTCGTGTTCTTTCTGATCGACGATCTGGGGTGGATGGACCTGGGGTGCTACGGCAGCAGATTCTACGAGACGCCGAACATTGACCGGCTGGCGGCTGGGGGGATGCGGTTTGCCGATGCGTACGCGGCGTGTCCGGTGTGCTCGCCGACGCGGGCCAGTATTATGACGGGCAAGTATCCGGCGCGGCTGGGCATCACGCAATGGATCGGCGGGCCCAACGAGCCGACGGCCTATCGGCACTATATGCCGCTGGAGGAAGTGACGATTGCGGAGGCGTTGAAGGAGGCGGGTTACGCGACGGGGTTCGTGGGCAAGTGGCATTTGTCGACACGGGATGAGACGCGGCAGACGTACTATCCCGATCGGCAGGGGTTCGATGTCAATATTGGGGGCGACTGGTCGGGGGCGCCGCCGACTTACTTCTATCCTTATGAGAAGCGCAATCGCAGGTTGGAGTCGATGCCACCGGGCGGGGAGGAAGGCGAGTATCTAACGGACCGGCTGACGGATGAGTCGCTGAAGTTTCTGGAGGCGAACAAGGACAAGCCGTTCCTGCTGTATCTGTCGCACTATGCGGTGCACACGCCGGTCGAATCGAAGGAGGCACTGACGGCGAAGTATGAAGCGAAGGCCAGAGCGAGGGCGGAGGGCGAGCGGCCTGAGGCGAAGCCTGTTTACGGGCGGTACAAGACGCGGATGGTGCAGGACCACGCGGCGTATGCGGGGATGGTGCAGAGCGTCGATGAGAGTGTCGGGCGGGTGATGGGGAAGCTGTCGGCGCTGGGTCTGGAGCGGGATACGATTGTGATCTTCATGTCGGACAACGGGGGGCTGTCGACGGTCGGTCGGGAAGGGCCGACGTGCAACCTGCCGCTGCGGGCGGGGAAGGGATGGTTGTACGAGGGGGGGATTCGCGAGCCGATGCTGATGAAGTGGCCCGGGGTGGTGAAGGCGGGCAGCGTGTGTCGGGAGCCGGTGACGAGCACGGACTTCTATCCGACGATGCTGGAGATGGCGGGGTTGCCAGCGAAACCGGAGCAGCACGTCGACGGGGTGAGTCTGGTGCCGCTGCTGAAGGGAGAAGGGAGGCCGAAGCGCGAGGCGATGTACTGGCACTATCCGCACTATCACGGCAGTGGCAACCGGCCCAGTGGAGCGGTACGGGCCGGGGATTACAAGCTGATCGAATGGTACGAGGACGGCCAGGTGGAGTTGTACCATCTCAAGGACGACCTGGGCGAGCAGAATGACTTGGCAGCGAAGCAGCCAGAGAAGGCGGCGGAGCTGCGGCGGATGCTGCATGCGTGGCGCGAGGAGATGGGCGGGAAGATGCCCGTGGGGGAGCCGCGCGATGACTTCGCGGTGTGGCAACGGCGGAGGCAGGGATAGTGGGCACGGCCGGCGGGCGAAACAAAGGTGAAGGCAGATGATGAGGCGACGCGACTTCTTAAAGATGGCGGGGGCAGTGACGTTGCTGTCGGGGCGTCTCGGCGTGTCACGCGCGATGGATGAGGCGACGGGCGAACGAAGGCCGAACTTCGTGTTCTTCCTGGTGGACGATTTGGGTTGGAAGGACCTGGGTTGCTATGGCAGCACGTTCTATGAGACACCTAACATCGACCGGCTGGCCTCTGAGAGTATGCGCTTTACGAACGCGTATGCGGCGTGTCCGGTGTGTTCGCCGACGCGGGCGAGCATCATGACGGGAAAGTATCCGGCGCGGCTCAGGACGACGGACTATTTTGGCGGACCCCAGCCCGATACGGTGGGGCGCCATTGGACGCGGAACAAGCCCCTGCTGCCGGCGCGCTATATCGACCGGCTGCCTTTGAGAGAGGTGACTTTGGCGGAGACGCTGAAGGGGCATGGCTATGCGACGTTCTTCGCGGGAAAGTGGCACCTGGGCGGGGAAGGGTTCTATCCGGAAGACCAAGGTTTCGACGTGAACAAGGGAGGGATCGAGCGCGGCGGGCCGTATGGGGGGAAGAAGTACTTCTCTCCCTATGGGAATCCCAAGCTGTCGGATGGTCCGGACGGGGAGCACCTGCCCGACCGGTTGGCGACGGAGACGTGCAAGTTCATCGAGGCCCATCGGGAGGCGCCATTCCTGGCGTACTTGTCCTTCTACTCGGTCCATACGCCACTGATGGCGCGGGCGGACTTGCAGGCGAAGTATGAGAAGAAGGCCAAGCAGGTGGCGCACGAGGGCCCGTCGTGGGGCAAGGAAGGCGACCGCAAGCTCCGGCTCGTGCAGAATCATGCCGTCTTTGCGGGGATGGTCGAGGCAATGGATCAAGCCGTGGGCAACGTATTGGCGACGCTGGATCGGCTGGACCTATCGCGGGAGACGATTGTCTTGTTCATGTCGGACAATGGCGGGTTGTGCACGGCCGAGGGGCACCCTACGTGCAACCTGCCCCTGCGGGCCGGCAAGGGCTGGCTGTACGAGGGCGGGATTCGTGCGCCCATGATGGTCCGTTGGCCTGGGGTCGTGAAGGGAGGGAGCGTTTGTGAGGAGCCGGTGATCAGCACGGACTTCTACCCGACTATGCTGGAGATGGCGTCGTTGCCGATGAGGCCGGGGCAGCATATGGACGGGCGGAGTATGGTGGGCCTGTTGAAGGGCGGCGAGGGAGAGCGCCGGGCGCTGTACTGGCACTATCCCCACTATGGCAACCAAGGGGGCTCGCCCGGCGGGGTTGTGCGCGTGGGCGACTATAAGCTGATAGAGTTCTATGAGGACGGCCACGTGGAGTTGTATAATCTGCGAGATGATCTCGGCGAAAGGCATGACCTGGCCGCGACGCACCGAGAGAAGGCGGCCGAATTGCGGCGCATGCTCGATGCGTGGCGACACGAAGTCGGGGCGAGGATGCCGGCGCCGAATCCGAACAGCAGAAGTTGAAAGCGCGTAATGCAAGTTTGAGTTTCTGGAACAAGGAGAATTGACGGTGTACAAGATTGCAGTGATGCCCGGTGACGGGACGGGGCCGGAAGTGACGGTCGAGGCGGTGAAGGTGTTGAAGGCCGCGGCGGACAAGTTCGGCTTCAAGGTGGATCTGACCGAGTTCGATTTCGGCGGTGAGCGATACAAGCGTACGGGCGAGACGCTGCCCGATAGCGGCGTGGAAGAGTTGCGGAAGTTCGACGCGATTCTGCTGGGGGCGATCGGGCACCCGGATGTAGCGCCGGGTATTCTGGAGAAGGGCATTCTGCTCAAGGCGCGGTTCGAGCTGGATCAGTATATCAACCTGCGTCCGGTGAAACTGTATCCGGGCGTTGAGACCCCACTGAAGGGCAAGGGGCCCGAGGATATCGACTTTGTGGTCGTGCGCGAGAACACAGGCGACGCCTACACGGGCACGGGTGGGTTCACGATGAAGGGCACGCCGCATGAGGTGGCCGTACAGTCGGCCGTCTATAATCGCTTCCAGGTGGATCGCTGTCTCAAGTACGCCTTCGAATATACCAAGAAGCACGGGAAGAAGGCACGGGGCAAGGGCGAGAAGAATACACTGGCTCTGTCCGGCAAGACGAACGTGCTGACTTTCATTTACGATCTGTGGGAGCGGGCATTCCATGAGATGGGCAAGGCCGAGTATGCCGACATCGAGCGCGAATACTATCACGTCGACGCGACGTGCATGTGGTTCGTGAAGAACCCGGAGTGGTTCGACGTGCTGGTGACGGGCAACATGTTCGGTGACATCATCACGGACCTGGGCGCGATGATCCAGGGCGGGATGGGTATTGCGGCCGGTGGTAATATCAACCCCGAGGGCGTGAGCATGTTCGAACCAATTGGGGGCAGCGCTCCGAAGTATACGGGCCAGGGCGTGATTAATCCGCTGGCGGCGATTTGCGCGGCGGGGATGATGCTGGAAACGCTGGGCGAGCAGAAGGCGGCGGATGCCATCGAGCAGTCCGTGATGTACGTCACGGGCGAGAAGCTCGACTCGCTGGCCGCCGGACGGATGGGGTATTCGACGTCCCAGGTTGGTGACCTCGTTGCTGAGAAGGTAGCGGGGTAAGTATCTGAAGGTGACGCGGGGGCGGTCGCAGTCTAGGGGAGGATTGTGACCGTCCCGCGATCGGCATCGACGCAAATCTTTTGACCTGTCTTGATGATTCGGGAGGCGGGTCCCACATTGACGACGGCGGGGATGCCGTATTCGCGGGCGATGATGGCGCCGTGGGAGAGGATGCCGCCCATGTCCATGACGACACCGGCAGCGGGCAGGAAGTAGGGTGTCCAGGCGGGGTCGGTGAAGGGGGCGACGAGGATTTCGCCGGCTTGGACGTGCTGGTCGTCGTCGGTGCGGAGGATGACGCGGGCGAGGCCGGTGACGATGCCGGGGGAGACGGCGATGCCGTGGAGGACTTCCACATCGGTGTCGATTTGCGGCGCGACGTGCTTGTCGGGATCGAAGCGTCCGATTACAACGGGAGGGGGTGTGAACGTGCAATTCCTCTCGTATTCGGCCCGGCGCGTCGCGATACACTGAGCCACGTCGAACTCGGCGGTGCCGCTGGCAACAGGCTGGACCTCGGGGATCTTCAGGAAGAAGATATCGTCGCGATGGGCGAGGGTCCCCTTCTCTTGCAGGCGCTGGCCCAACGCCAGGAGGATGCGGCGGAAGGCCGCGACTAGCCGGACGGCCTCGTTCTTCCAGTTCTCGCGGTCGCGGGCCACCTTCTGGGTGCGTTTGAGCGACCAGTTGAAGATCCTTCGCTTGATGCGGCTCTTGAGCTTCTGCCGGCATTGCTCGGCGAGTTCGGCACCTTCCTGCGCCAGTTGTGTTTGCTTCTGGATGGGATCGATCCGGTCGACGCAGCGGAGGTAGTTGCGTACGAGGTCCAGAACGTAATCCGGCGTCTCAGCCCAGCGGGCGTTGATGAACTCCAGTTCGCCACGGCAATGGTGGCCGTGTTCGTCCATGAACTGGTCCCAAGCCAGGAGGAATTGTGAGCCGAGCTTGGGACGGATGTGGGCCCAGATGTCGTCGG
>Ga0272442_10007974_pt1 | contig 13564 bp, 10 predicted proteins | sample SSMForm2O_FD_200262 | JGI IMG/M metagenome (GOLD analysis project Ga0272442, IMG submission 200262) | Marine sediment archaeal communities from Little Sippewissett salt marsh, Falmouth, MA, United States - SSM-Form-2O | ecosystem: Environmental > Aquatic > Marine > Wetlands > Sediment ...
TTCTTAAAATCGTTGAATTAGCCGAGCATTTCAGTTGCAATCTTGAAGTTGGTCTTCCGAATCCTAACGATCCTAAAGACTCAGAAATTTGTGGGCGTTTCTTTGGAGGTCGAAATATTGCACAAGCTTTTAAACATGCATTAGGTTGGAGTGACTCTGTTACATCGGGTAATGATGATATATGGGTGCCTTATTTTGGGCCTTATATGGGAGAGAAAATTGTACGGCTAACTATTGATAATATCTCAATACCTTATAAAAGTGAAAATCCGCCTTTGGAAAATCAGGATGTTAATGAGCCGGCTGATTTGCCGGATGTTGAGCAATCGGCCGTATCGATGGAGCTTACTCATTTCGAGATTACCGATGCAAATCTTGAGTTAGCCTGGAACATCAAAAACAATACAGACCATGATGTCTGGGTCTGCGATAGCATTGCCACAAGTAGGACATTTCAGTTTGAGATATTTTTGGCTGAAGATTTCCAGACCCTTGTAATAAGAAGGCGTCTCGATGTACCAACGTACGTGATGTGGGCCAGAGGAGCGCCCTCTGGTAAGTACATTTGTTTACGTCCAGGTGAAGAACGGCCTGAATCTTTGTCGCTTAATTTGCCTGTACAATATAGTTTATTGTATGGGTTGGATAAATGGACATCGGTCGAGAAATGTGCCAGACGCCTGGAATTAGAGATTGGCTTTTATGACCAAGACCTGCCTGGGCTGGTTTATAGTATTCTTCAACTAGCAGATGCGCTCGTCAGTGGTATCGACCAAGAAACCGATTACGAAGCGGATTCCACCGTCAAAAATGAATACTTCAGAGGATTACTGGTTAGAGCTCGTTTGGGCTCATTGTCTAGTTTTGAGAAAGTTAATAAGGATCCTTATAGTGAGGGCGAGGTCTTAATTAATTATACGTACCAGGCCCTCAAAGGAGAGAAGATCTTACGGATTGTAGTCGATGGTATGTCCATCCCTTACGAAGGGTACGTACAATTGGCGAATGAATAATTGTAAAGAGACGTAATCTGGTAGTGTAGAGCTCCCTTGGGGATTTTTTACGGTATTATCCTGCCGAACTTTTTGTCAATAAATCCTGTTCTTAACAGGTTGAGAGAAATTTACCCACCCGTATCATTGCCTCGTCTATCTTATCGAGTTTATGAACAAGCGGGCCGTAGGAAAGTCGCACGGCATTTTTAAGTGTTTCGCCGAAACCCCAGCCGGGGACGACAATCACGCCGGTTTTTTCCGCGATCTTGCGTGATATTTCAGAGCTTTCAATGTCAATGCGAACCACCGTGTAAAGTCCGCCCTGAGGAACCAGACACGGCAGTTTCAGATGTTCATTGACTGCTTCGACCGTGCGTTTTGCGGCTGTCTCATAGAGCTTCGCTGTTTCGCGGACGTAAGGTTTGATGAGGTCATGCTCGATGCCCTTTTTGATGTAATCGGTCAGTGCCATCTGGTGCAGCGTATCGGGACAGAGAATGCTCGATCCCTGCACGGCTTCGAGTGCTTCGACAATCTCGGCAGGGGCTTCCACCCAGCCGAGCCGCCGGCCCAGTCCGCGGCACCATTTCGAATTGGAATGTACGGAGACGTAGTTCTCCGCCGGGCCCCATGAGAAGTACTCGGGCACTTCGCCGTTCCATGTCAATGATTTGTAGGCAAAGTCAATCAAGAGAAAGCTCCCGATTTCTGTTACGGCTTCCAGAGCGGCTTTGACGAATTCGACCGGCGGAATCTGGGACGTCGGATTATCCGGCGCGCATAACATAACCATCTTCGGCTTTTCAGCACGGATAAACTCCGTGAATTCAGTCGTTTTTTCCTGTGCTGTATAACGCCAGTTCTCCACGTCCAATACAGGGAAGCGAATGATACTTACACCTTCGATGGCAGAGACCTGTGACGGGTAATTACAGTAGGCTGGGTCTGTCAGCAGAAGCTTGTCGCCCGGGCTGAGCATAATGTGCATCAGGTTGAATGTCATCTGGGATGAGTTGCATCCAATGGCGATGTTCTCCGGCCGAAGTTTCATCTCCTGTCCGTAGAGGTGCTTCTCGAAGTCCACAATGGCCTTTCGACATTCAGGCAGTCCGATTGTGGGGGGATAACCACCGCTGAAGTGAAACCTTTGCCGGTCGCGGATAATATCGCCGTAGGCCTCACGAAGCTCGTCGGGCGCCTCGTGGTCCACCCAGCCGCCGGAAAAGGAGATTACCTCCGCTGGATTAAGCCCTACTTTTTTGAAAAATTGAGGGTTGGCCAAGTCCATAATTTCGCGGACCGGCGATTTGGTGCATTGGAACTTTCTTACGTTCTTCGAGATCGTGGGTTTCATTTACAGGATTTCCAAATTCATATTCGTTAATTTCATCGGCCGAACGCTGCTGACGGATGGATCGTCTTTCTTCTATTGGCGGAAACGATTATACTACTTATCATTCATCGTATCAAGAATGCAGAGCGGATGATAGCCGGAGAGATATAAGTCATGGATATTTTTGGCCGAAAATCACGGTTTTTCCTTTTATTAAGGGGATTTTTGGATACAATGATTAAGACGTATATCGTATGTAGTATGTCGTATATCGTAAAGCGGAGAAAGCAAATCGTATGGGATAGAAATTTGTTAGCCCCGGGTATCATCCGGGATTGACCTTGGCCATCCCGGCCACGGCTAAACGTTTCGTACGTGGGGAATTCGACAATTATAGAGCGTTCTCTACAAATCGACAAAAAAATGCAAAACGAACCCAATTTGGATAAATCCCAAATCGGCGTAAGCTCTTTGATGACAAGTGAATAGGTAAAATTCGGTGATTTTCCGGGACGAGAAAACGAACCCAATTTGCCGGCCTTCGGCCGGAAATTCGAAGTACTAAGCACGAAATTCGAAAGTTATGAACTTGACAAAAAAATGCAAAACGAAGCCAATTTTATAAAGATGCGCCCGAAGATGGATAAAATACCCGGTTGAGGACCAGGGATTAATCTTGTTGTGCTGTGTATTGCTCTTATTGAATTTGCCGACGGATTGCTTCTTTTATTAAAGTAAAGGGATGTTGTGGAAAGGAATAGATAAAGCTTTCTTCCTATAGTTCTATTTTTGATTGCAGTATCACTTTCGCGAGTTTTTCAAACTGCTGCTACTGAATCTACCTGGTTAAACGATGGCCGATTTCGTCACATAGATAATTTTAATACCGGCGGAATATTATGGTGTGCCCTGTTTCAAATTTATGCTTTAAGCACTTGACACATATACTGTAATACGCAATTATGTGTCATCAGCATTCGTTATGCATTAGTCTGATTGGATTCCTGCGGCAGGGCGACGGATCGCATTGAGTTAGAAAAAGAAACGGGCAAGGTATCAGGTTTATGGGAGACAGAAATTATGAGGATAAGAGTTTTCGTGATACTGATTATGTTTTCCGGAACAGTGGCATTGGCGGCATCGATGAGCGTCCAGGTACAAAAAAGCAAGGTAAGGGCAACTCCTTCGCAACTTGGCCGTGCCGTGGCTACCGTGGAATACGGTGATATGGTCGAGGCAGGTGTAGCGAAAAATGGCTGGTACCCGGTTACGACCGCCGATCGTAAAAAAGGCTGGCTGCATGAGTCGGTGCTTTCCAGTAAACCGGTCGCAATGCGTTCGGGAGTGACAGACGCAGCCGTCGGTGTCTCATCCGACGAAGTTTCTCTGGCGGGCAAGGGTTTCAACGAGCAGGTTGAAGCCAAGCTCAAGGCGGACGGGACGCTCGATTTCACATGGGTGGACAGAATGGCGGAATTTAATGTCGATCCCAAACAGATTGTAACTTTCCGCAGGCAGGGTAATTTGCCGGGAGGTGAACAATGAAAAAGAGATTCCACCTTCCGTCAATAACGGTAACGACATTGTTAGTATTGGTGCTGTTTTCGGGTTGCTCGGATGTTTCCGAGATAGGCTCGAAGATTGCCAGCCAGGCCGGAATAATTTCCTCCGACCAGGCGGACTCGATAACACGCAGCTCGAAAGCCCTGGAAAAAACGCAGCAGGAGCTTACTGTCGAACAGGAGCATTACATCGGGCGTGCCGTGACGGCGAAGATATTCCAGAGCTACCGGCCGCTGGACAGGCCCGGGGCGAATGCCTATCTGAATCTTCTGGGTCAGTCGTTGGCGGTTTTCTCCGATCGGCCCGAGACATTCGGCGGCTATCATTTCCTGTTGCTCGATTCCGATGAGGTCAATGCGTTTGCCGCTCCGGGAGGATTAATCCTCGTGACACGTGGGATGTTGTGCTGCTGCGAGAACGAGGATGAGCTGGCGGCGGTACTGGCGCACGAAATATGTCACGTTGAAATGAAACACGGGCTTCGTTCGATTAAACAGGGACGTTTGACGGAGGCATTCACGATAATTGCAGCCGAGTCGGCCAAGCAGTTCGGCAGCGAGGAGCTGGCGAAATTGACGCGTGAGTTCGAGGCCTCGGTGGGCGATGTTGTTATGACGCTTACGACAAGCGGCTACTCCCGTACGCAGGAACGGGACGCGGATGCGGCGGCCGTTCGGCTTCTGCGTCGGGCCGGTTATCCGGAAGCGGCGATGATTACCATGCTGCGGCGTATGGATGAACGCTTGGCTGATGCAGGGGGACTTGGTTTTGCAAAGACACATCCTTCGCCAAAAAGCCGTGAAAATTCTCTGCGTTCGACCGTCGCCGGTACGACCTTTGTTCCCGATACGGTCAGGCGGGAACGCTTTTCTGCGGCCATGCTGACAATAATGGCCGGCAGCTAAAAATCACCCGCAGACGAAAGGACGGCATGGCTAAGCATAGCAGCAAACCCCTGCGTGGAACGGTGATTGGTCTTATCGCCGGTGTGGTGGCGTTGCTCGTGTGGCAAATGGATTGGCTCGAATCGCTGGAGGCTCCGACATGGACATGGCGTGCCCGATTTTTCTCCCGGAAAGAGAACCTCTCGGAAAAGGTCAAACTTATTTTATTAGACCAGGGAAGTTTGGACTGGGCACAGCGTGAGAATGATTGGCCCTGGCCCTGGCCGCGTGAGGTATATAGTGCGATATCGGCGTTCTGTAAGCGAGGTGGAGCCAGGGTGCTTTCTCTGGATTTACTTTTTACCGAGCCGTCGGTTTACGGAGTGACGGACGATGAGGCACTGGGTCAGGCCCTGCGGACTGGAGTTCCGACCGTAGTGGCGGTTCAGCCGGGGGGAAGCCGGGATAAATGGCCGCAGTATATGCCGCAACCGGATATGGAAATAGACATACCGGATATTGTGGAGTCTGAGAATTTATTGTTCCCTGTAAAGGAAATAGCCGCTGGTGCCGGAGCCATAGGGCATGTAAGGGGTGTGCCGGACGGCGATGGTGTATTCCGGCGAATATCGCCGTTCTGCCGTTTCGACAACGTCACAATACCGGCCCTCGGACTGACGGCGTGGTTAAATTCCACGGATGTCAATTCCATTATAGCGGAACCGGGGCGGCTCTGCCTGGGAGATAAAATCATCCCTCTGGATCGGAACGGTTGTGCCATCCTGCGTTTCAGGGGCAATGGTGATTTGTCGGAGGCAGTTTCCGCCGCAGCGGTAATTCAATCCGAGCTTCGATTACGCGATGAAGAAATTCCTACGCTGTCGCCGGAAGTGTTCAAAGATTGCTATGTCTTTGTGGGATGCAGCGCGCCGGCTCTGCTGGATTTGCGTCCGACTCCTATCGATCCGAAATGTCCCGGTGTTGTCCTGCATGCGACGTTCGTTGATAACCTGTTAACCGATTCCTTCGTTGCCGAAGCGGCTCTGCCCTGGGTCATTGTTTGTGTTATGGTAACGGCGATAGCAGCATCCCTATCTTTGACCTACGGCGGCAGATGGTGGCAGAGCGGACCGCTTTCAGTGGTATGGCTCGGAGTGCCGATGCTTGTCGGTTTTGCCGCGTACGCAAAAGGATTGTGGTGGCCGATTGTTGTGCAGGAGATAGCTGTGGCATTGGGACTTGTCGGTGCTCTGGCGGCAAATTATTGGGCCGAAGGACGACAGAAGGCGTTTATAAAGCAGGCATTTCGACATTATCTGAGCGGCGAAGTTATCGAGAAAATCCTTCGCGATCCTTCGCATCTGCAACTCGGTGGTGAGAAACGTGAGCTGACTATACTGTTCACGGATTTGGCCGGTTTTTCCACATTCTCTGAAAAGCTAAATCCAGTCGAGCTGACGGCTTTGCTAAACGATTACCTCAGCGAGATGACGGATATAATTCTCGAAGAAGGCGGTACGCTCGATAAATACGAGGGTGATGCGATTATTGCATTCTGGAATGCACCGCTGGAACAGTCGGATCATGCGGTGCGTGCCTGTCATGCTGTGTTACGCTGTCAGCGAAGGCTGGCCGAACTTCGGGAGGACTTCCAAAAGCGCACCGGTGCGACACTGCACATGAGGGCGGGACTTAATACCGGCGAAGTAGTTGTGGGCAATATGGGTTCGCGCAAACGTTTCAATTATACGATTCTCGGAGACGCAGCAAACCTGGCATCCCGCCTGGAGGGTGCAAATAAAGCTTTCAGTACCCGGACAATGGTTTCCGAAAGTACATGGCGGCAGGTATCGACCGAGTTCCGGGGCCGCAAACTGGCGGACTTGCGTGTGGTTGGCAGAAAGACCGCCGTCCCCGTCTATGAGTTGACAGGATTTGCTGCGGATGACGTACCTGCCGGTTGGGATAAATTTGCTGCCGGATTGGAACGTTTTAACAAGGGGGATTTTGCCGGAGCGATTGATATTTTCGAACAGTTGCCTGATGACCCGGCGGCGATGTGTTATATTAACCGCTGTCGGAAGCTAATTGCCGCCGCCCCGCAGTCATGGGATGGGGTATGGGAAATGACGGAGAAATAAACATGCGACTTTTCATTGGTGGAATGCGTGGGAGCCGGCCCTGCACCGGGAGTTGCTTCGAGGAATATGGCGGTGACACTACGTCATTGTTAGTAATAGGTTCTCGCAACGAACGACTTGTGCTGGATGCCGGTACCGGTATGCACGCGGTGGCCGGGCAGTTAGCTGCGACCGAGCCGGGAGAAGTAACCGTACTATTTTCGCATTACCATCTCGACCACATGGCCGGATTGATGATGAATCCGCTTTTCCACAACCCGGACTGGTCTTTCAATTTAATTGGACCGACCTTTGCCGATGGGAGTGTTCGTGATGCAGTCACTCGCTTGCTGTCGCCGCTGTATTGGCCGGTATCCTGCAGTAGTATGGAATCGCAAATCGAATTTGCCGAATTCGATATAGACGGAATCCATGTAGGGACTTTTTGCGTGCGGGGATGTGAGATGCCGCATCCCGGCGGGTGCATGGCATATCGTATCGATGAGGCCGACAGCGGTACATCTCTGGTGTATGCTACAGATATCGAGTGGCAGGAACGAACCGATACACACGAGAGGGCGTTCCTGAAAATGTGTCGTGAACCTGAACCTGCGGATATGCTTATTATCGATGCACATTTTTCACGGGCCGATGCGGCTGCTTTTGCCGGGTGGGGACACACGTGCTGGGAAGACGACCTTCAGTTAGCAGAGTCAATCGGCGTTAAAAATGTGCTTCTTGGGCATCATGCCCCGGAAGCGAACGACGAGACTTTGCACAGTTTGGAACGGCAGGTGAAGAAACGAATGCCCGGTGCCGCATTTGCACGGGCCGGACAGTGGTTAACGGTTTAACAGGAGATAATGGAAAGGGACAATCGTGCTTAAAGGGCTTGAATCGGTACTACCTTATATTCAGAACATCGCACTTGCGGCGGCGATAATATTTGTTGCTTATCTTCTGACTATGCCGCTTCGTCGTCGATATGCTCCCACATACGCAGCCGAACCAAAGAAACGCTCCGGTCGGCAGTTCACCGGAGCATTGCTGAGTTATCTGGCGTTCTCAATTCTGGTATTGGTACCTTCTGTTCCTATTATCTACTGGTTCGGTCGCACCGCAGAGCAGGAAATCTGGTCGAAGTACTATCAGGCCTGGCTGTCGTTCTGGATTATTCACTTGATAATAAGATTCGCCGAAGGGCTATTTGTCGAGATTTTTGCGCAGTTGGGCAGGGAATGCCCGCTTACCCGTCTTACAAGGGGCCTGATGCGCCTGGCTATAATGCTCGGCGTTGCCTTTATATTAATTAAGTACCAAATCAATTCAAATATCAGCGTACTGCTCACATCGACGGCGATTGTGACAGGTGTTATCGGTTTCGCTATGCAGGGAGTGCTCGGAAATCTTCTGGCGGGTATGTCACTCCATGCCAGTCGTTCGGTCTCTGTCGGTGACTGGATCGATGTGGACGGTGAGATAGGCAAAGTAATTCTGGTAAACTGGCGCGAGACCCGCCTGCGCACACTCGGCGGTCACATTGTTATCGTCCCCAACGGCAAACTTGCGGACCTGGTCGTAAGAAATTTTTCCTCGCCCACCAACTTGCGACGTCATAAAGTGGCGGTGGCGGCCAGTTACGGAGATAAGCCGGGAGATGTTATCGAAGCATTGCTGGAGGCCGCACAAAGCGTGCCGATGGTCGAGAAACGTCCGGCGCCGGATGCTTATGTAACGGGATTCAAGGATTTTTGTATCGAATATGTATTGCGCTTCTGGTCGAGGCAATACGAACAGCAGGTAATGATCGAAGGCAATGTGATGCGGATGATCTGGTACAAGTTCAATCGTCGCGGAATCGAGATTCCATTCCCGATGAGCGGCCGTTTGCTCGGTAATTTCCTGGAGGCGGTTCATGCTCAGAAATTCGAGAAGCCCCTGGCATCGGAGATTGAAAGTATTGTAGATGATCTGCTTTCCAGTGACTTCGGGTGCAAACTTTTAGCCGATTCCGAGGGCAACTGTTTGCTCAGCCGTGAGGAGCTAAGGACGGTGGCAAGAAGTGTCAAACGAACTTATTTCACACATGGCGAAACTCTGATGCAGCAAAACGACCATGGGGAATCATTCTATGTCCTGGTCCGTGGTAAATTACATGGCAGTATTGCCGATACCGATACCGCCCGCAACGTGGAATTCGATTTGCAATCCGGGGCGCTGTTCGGCGAAATGAGCCTTTTGACCGGCTTACCGAGAAGCGCAACCATGACGGCGGCCACGGATTGTGAATTGCTCGAATTCGACCGTGGTGCTTTCACATCTCTGCTGTCTGTCCGGGAGGAGATTCCAAAAGTGCTCTCGGAGCTTGCGGCGGCTCGTGCTGCAGAAAATGCCGCTGCTTTTGAAAAACTGCGTGCCTCTGCCGTAGAGCCGCCTGATCTGGGAAGTGACGGCATTTTGCGTCGTCTCAAACGGATGTTGGGTGGTTGGCGAGCCAGACGAACAAAGTAATTATTATGCCGTCGATTCGGAATATAACGCGCCCGGCAGGACTCGAACCTGCAACCTTCGGATTCGAAGTCCGCGACTCTATCCAATTGAGCTACGGGCGCAAAGAACCTTTCGGTGTCGGTATTATAAAGAGATATTTATTAAGTTGTCGAGGATTTTTCGAATAGATTCTTTACCCTAAATCTCCTGCTTTAGGCCGAATCTTCCATAATCTTGCTCAATGCAGTTTGTATCATATCGATATCCTCGGAACTGATGCCATAATGAGTTACAATCATGAGTTGGATCGGTGGAAAGGATATTCGCATGATGGACGTTCATTTTAACCTTGAATAGTCGGATTTCGGCAGGTATATTCATTTCTTTCAATGGAAATAAAATTTCCTGTCAGTAATATTAAAGAAAAATTTCATATATATAGGTAATTTTTAATGAATCAGGAAGTAAAAACGGTTGAAGAACTGGAAGCAATAGCCAATCGATTACGAATTAAAATTGTTCAAATGATAGCCTATTCCGGTGTAGGACATGCAGGCGGAGCAATGTCCATTACTGAAATGGTCACAGTTTTGTATTTCCGCGAGATGCTAATTGATAAAAATGATCCTGATTTTCCGAACCGGGATCGGTTAATACTTTCTAAAGGTCATGCAGTTCCTGCGCTATACGCTGTTTTTTCTGAACTGGGATATATCTCGGAAGATCTGTTATATACGTTGCATAAGATTGACAGTCCGCTTCAAATGCATCCGGAGTATGGTGTATGTCCTGGTATTGAAATGAGTACCGGGGCTCTTGGTCAGGGACTTTCTGCGAGTGTTGGGATGGCAATCGGAGCAAAAATCAGGAAAAAGCCTTTCCGTATATATGCGATTCTTGGGGATGGAGAATTGGCTGAAGGCCAGGTATGGGAAGCTGCGATGGCGGCTTCTAAATATAATCTGGATAACCTGGTCGCATTAATCGATTACAATAAACTGGCCCTGACGGATAAGACGGATGTGGTCATGCCGCTCGAACCTCTGGTGGCTAAATGGCGGTCATTTGGCTGGGAAGTATTCGAAATCAATGGGCATTCTATTAAAGAATTAATCGATGTGTTCGATAAAGCCGGATCTGTCAAAGGTAAGCCGGTGGCAATTATCTGTCATACTGAAAAAGGTCACAAAATTCCTTACTATGCCGGCAAACCATCATGTCATTCGGTTTCTTTTACCGAAGATCAGCTTATCGAAACACTTGAAAGTTTGAATTGTGAAAAGGATGAGATTGAAAAGACGTTAATGTGTGTTAGGGAGAAAAATAAATGTCGAAAATGATTGCGCCGAGAGATATCGTCGGGGATGTACTTGTTAAATTAGGCCGGAAGAATCCCGATATAGTTGTCCTTGACGCCGATTTTAATAATTGTTCGAAAACTGAAGCCTTTAAAAAACGTTTCCCCGAAAGGTTTGTACAGGCGGGAATCGCCGAACAAAATATGATTGGAATGGCGGCAGGTTTGAGTGCGCTTGGTTTTACCTCTTTTGTATCAACGATAGCTGCATTTTGCTCACGCCGGGCAAACGATCAGGTTATGGTTTCTGTCGCACTGACTAAATTAGACGTTAAAATTTTAGGTGTTTATCCGGGTTTATTTGTAGGGAAAAATGGTGCATCGCATCAGTCTCTTGAAGATATATCCATAATGAGAGCTCTTGCTAATATGGTAGTGATCCATCCTGCAGATGCTTATGAACTCGAGCAGGTGCTACAATTTGCAACTGAATATAAAGGGCCGATGTACATAAGAATAGCAAGGGATCCTGTTCCGCGATTTATCCCTGACGATTACGAATTCAAGCTCGGAAAATCAGTCAATCTGAAAGACGGTACAGACCTTACTTTAATGACCTATGGAGAACTCATTTCCGATACACTGGAAGCAGGCAAGCTTCTCAAAAAACAAGGTTATAATGCTCGTGTGATTAATATGAGCAGTATCAAGCCGATCGATGAGCAAACGATTGTAAAGGCAGCCAAAGAAACGGGGGTAATTGTTACAGTTGATAATCACAATATTTATGGGGGTCTGGGATCGGCTGTTGCAGAGGTCGTATGCGAGAATTTCCCGGTTCCTGTAAAACGAATCGGTGTCCGCGATGTATTTGGAAAATCCGGGTCTAATGAAGAAATGAAAAAACACTTCGGTTTGCGGGCCGAAGATATTGCAGAACAAACTCTTACATTTTTACAGAAAGTATGAGAATACACTATTGCCCGGATAGACGGTACACTTCAAGGCATCTTAAATGAATCAACATTAGTTAATGAACGTGTTTTCCATTCAGATAATCGAGATTACGTTCTTTTAAGCATATATTCTTAAAATGATAAATAATGCTGTTTTTACACATTGAATGCAAAAAAGGTGTTGTTTTCCCTATTTTGACTTGACGGAATAGCATATTATTTGTTCTAATATACCTGTATAGGTATATCTTTAAGGTAGATGCACAAGTTAGAAATTTGATAGAAGAGAAGTATGAGTATTTTCTTATGTGTTTTCTAAGAAAAACGTTACATTCCGGAAAAGATCTAAATATCTTTCCCTGTACGACAACAATAGAGACTTGTGTAAACTAACTTACTAATAGTCTTGGAATTATACTTGGAAGGAGGTAAACATAGACCGGTTCGGATGTTTTAGACGAAACGGGGCAAAAGTATTTTTAATCATGCCGATATTTTGAAAGTTAATTCTTTGTAACCTTGTATAAATTAAAATCTATTACGAAGGGGGAAGATGATGGCTAAAGGATTTATATATTTGCTCTGTTTTTTATTATCATCGCGCAAGACGTGAACGCTTCCGCGTTCGTTGAAATACTCTTTAATTCAATGATTGTGAGGGTAAAAAAATGTGTAAGAAACTTCTAATGAAAAAGAGTAATTTGCAGGTTATTATGGTAGTTGTTGTGCTGTGTTTGACCGCTCCGGTGTTGGCCGTCGACCACTGGTGGCACGGCGGAGTGAGCGCTAACATGAACGATCCGGCAAACTGGACAGATCGCGACACTGCGACGGATCCGACAGCGCCTACCGGCACCAACGTACGCGATATCGTACGTATAGGTGGAGCGTGGGGCTCTGAGGATCTCGATGGCGACGGCGTGTTGGATCCGGGTGAAGATTTGAACGGCAACGGCGTGATCGATGATCCAGTCCCGCCTAATGTCGTAGGTTACGGCGGATATTATTCTGGCTTACACGATGAGAATCCCGGTGGTGGCTATGACGTGCCTGTGGATCCCGTGTTGAGCGAGACGTATGTATCTCGTAACGGTACCCCGGAAGCAGGCTGGTGGTTTATCCTCAATGCGCCAAATATCCTGACGCTGGAGGACGGGGCATTCATGATTATGACTGAGGCAAACTGCAACCTGCGCAATGGTGGCCGGCTCGAGGTGCAGGGGCGTTCCGACACGGGCGGACCGAGCCTAATTACAGCGGGTAGTTTCCGGATAGCAGAAAACGGCAGCATCGCAGTGGCGGCACATGAAACCAGCCAGGTTCGTATCAAAGGTACGGGCTATATGCAGGTGAATCCATCGTTGGAAGGTAGCACAAGCGAAAAATCCACCTGGTTCAGGATAGGCCAATGGGAGCTCGATGCCGACCAAACCCCGCGAGGTGAAGTTATCATCGAGGAGAGCGGGCTTTTGGAGGTGCTCGGGCGAGCCGCTGATGACGATTCGGAGGAACCGTATTTGTATCTCGGCCATAACGATCCGAATGTCAATCAGATCATCATCCGCGACCTCGGCGAACTGTGGTTACCGGGTGATCCAGAAACCATGGGCCAATGGGGTCTCGATAACACGGTTATATCCCTACAAGAGATGATTGACATGGGTTTGATTACAAATGATCAGGGGGGGACATTGGTTTTGAGCGGAATAAATCCCACGATGATTTCGGTTGCTCAGCCATGGCCTACTAAACCGAGTCCGACAGACGGCGAATCGGATGTGGACAGAAAGGTGACTTTAAGCTGGAAACCAAGCCTGTATGAAGCCGTTTACGATGTTTACTTAGGTACAGACGTTAATAATGTCACTGATGCGACCAGAGCTAATCCGATGGATGTCCTGGCTGCTCAGGGCCTGGAAGGAACTT
>Ga0272442_10007975_pt1 | contig 13561 bp, 9 predicted proteins | sample SSMForm2O_FD_200262 | JGI IMG/M metagenome (GOLD analysis project Ga0272442, IMG submission 200262) | Marine sediment archaeal communities from Little Sippewissett salt marsh, Falmouth, MA, United States - SSM-Form-2O | ecosystem: Environmental > Aquatic > Marine > Wetlands > Sediment ...
GCCCGGAACGAGCGGTGATTTTTTCGGCTCGAGCTCTCCCTCGGCAATATGAAGGTCCGTATGGCAGGCGCCGCACACAGTGACCCTGATCCGGATCTCTCCGGCTCCGGGCTGCGGCACGGGCAGTTCCGCAGTTTCGAGAGGCTCGCTCTCGATGGGGGCGGGGGTTTTGAGGATCTGTGCTTTCATTGCGCTGAATTATGCAGAGTTTTTTTCAAAGCGCCGGAATCCTGACACCTGAGCGGCCGGGGCGGTCCGATGCTGTTCGAGCGTATCAGCCAAGGCCCAGGCCGAAAAAATTTCCCACCTGGTAAACGACCAGGGCAACCAGATAAGCCATTGCAGTGAGCCATCCCCACTGAAGCAGTGCCCAGCCCCAGGATTCGGACTCCTTGCGGACGACTGCCAGAGTGGCCATACAGGGGGTGCCGATCAGCAGGAAAAGCAGGACGCAGACTGCAACCAGCGGTGAATAGTCCTCGCGTATTTTTTCTCTGAGCGTGTGCTCGCCCTGCTCGCCCTCCTCCACAGCATAGATAATACCGAGCTGGGCCACTACCAGCTCCTTGGCTGCCAGCCCGCCGAGCAGGGCCGTGGAGATTTTCCAGTCGAAACCCAGGGGCCTGACCACGGTTTCAAGTGCCCGTCCGATCTTTCCCGCTATTGAATAGGAAAGCTGCTCTCTCTGTTTGAGCCTGTTGATATGCGCCAGGCGCTCCTGGTAAGGATGCTTTACCTTTTCCAGGTAATAGGAGGCGGCGGAATAAAGGTCTGCATCTTGCGCCTGCGCTGCGATACTTGTTCCGGAAGCCCTGGCGCGGGTTTGTTTCTCGAGCCCGTCTACCACGCTCAGAAATTCAGAGATCAATGCCGTCTGTTGCGCAGAGCCGTTTTTGTCTGCCGGTGGCCGGGAGCCAGGATGGTTTCTTCTCTCTGCCAGTTGAGCGCTTAAGGTTTCCGAGCCGGCAGCAGAAAGACCGAGGCGCGGACCGAGTGAGTCGAGGCCGCTGTTGAATGCTGCTGCAGCCTGGAGTCTCTGGCCGGAGTAGTTTTGTTCGAACTCTTTTTTGTGGGGGAAAGCGGCCAGGGCCCAGAGGATGATCGAAGCCCCGAAAATCACGGTGCCGGCCTTTCTCAAATACTGCCAGCCCGGCTGCCACATGTGAAAAAGCACGCTCCTGGCGGTCGGGATGCGGTAGGGAGGAAGCTCCATCACGAAAGGATCCGATTTTCCCTTAAGGGCGGTTTTATTAAGGATGAGCGCGGTAATTACAGCCAGCACGATGCCGATCACGTAAATCATCCAGAGCACCGGGGCCTGCCAGGTTTTGCTGAAAAAAGCGGGGATAATCAGCGCGTAGATCGGAAATCGCCCGCCGCAACTGATCAGCGGGATGATAAACATGGTCAGCAGCCGGTCCCGGCGGTTTTCCAGAGTCCTGGTGGCAATGATCGCCGGAACCGAGCAGCCGAATCCCACGAGCAGGGGGATAAAACTTTTGCCGTGCAGGCCGATCTTGTGCATCAGCCTGTCCATGATAAAAGCGGCCCGGGCAGTGTAGCCGGTATCCTCCAGCAGAGCGATGCCGAAAAACAGGAACAGAATATTGGGGAGAAAAACCACCACGCCCCCCACACCGCCGATAATACCCTCGACGAGCAGCGATTTGAGCGGATTGACCGCCCCGGCAGCCCAGAAAGAGGAAACGAAAACAGACAGCCTGTTGAAAAGAAACTCGATTGCCCGCTGCGGTCCCTCGCCAAGAGTGAAAGTCAGGTAGAATATCGCATACATCACCAGAAGCAGGATCGGTATCCCCAGCGCGTCGTTCATCACCAGGTCATCCACCCTGTCGGACAGGTTATGTCTGGTTTCGACAGTTGTTCTTACCGCCTCCTGGCACGCTCCTGAGATAAATCCGTAGCGGCGCTCAGCCATTATGATTTCAGGCCGGTCACCCAGAAGGGTCTCCAGGTGCCGGGCCGCCTCCTCTGCAGCCGCCAGGATTTTTTCATTGCCGAGCTTGCCGATAATATCCCGGTCATTCTCCAGCAGTTTAGCAGCCAGCCAGCGGGAATTGTATCTGCCCGTGAAATCGCCTTGTTCCTGTTGGATCAACTGCACAAGGCTCTCCAGCGCATCCTCGATATCCCGGCCGTAATTCACGGTGACCGGCCCCCGCTCCTTTGATTTGGAGGCTGATTCCAGGGCCTGGGAGATGAGCTGTTTCATTCCCTCGCCCCTTAGGGCCACAGTGGGAACGATCGGTGTGCTGATAAGCTTTGAAAGCATGCCGAGATCGAACTCGATACCCCTGGCTTTGGCCTCATCGCTCATGTTCAGCGCCAGTACCAGGGGAACGTCCAGTTCCATGAGCTGGGTAGCCAGATAAAGGCTGCGCTCCAGATTACTGGCGTCCAGAACATCCACTACCACATCAGGCTTTTCTTCGAGGATAAAGCTGCGGACAACGAGCTCCTCTTCAGAATAGGGAGTAAGCGCGTAGGTCCCGGGAAGGTCGATGATTTTTATCCGCACGCCGTCAACAACAAAGGCCGCTTCCTCTTTCCTGACAGTCACCCCGGGGTAGTTGCCAACAGGCCGCCGGAGACCGGTGATCTTGTTGAATATCGTGGTTCTGCCGGAGTTCGGATTGCCGGTCAGAGCGATCTTGATCATTTCTGAAAAGACCTCAAGGCTCAATTGAGTCGACTATTATCTTGTGCGCCATGCCGCGGCCCAGAACCAGCCGGCTGCCCCTGATTGAAACGATTACCGGCCCGCGCCCGCTGTTTTTAACCACTTCCAGCGTGGTCCCCTGCAGCAATCCCATGGACACCAGCCGGGACCGCATGGAAGCGCCTCCCGCAATGGACATAAGGCGGACATTGCTGCCTGATTTGATCAGGCTTAAGGGTTTGGCTTTTTCTGAAGGTGAATTAATCATAATTATTTGAGAAGTTTGAACTTGAATGTTTATAGATCGTGGGGGTTTGTTTTGTCAGCCCACTGTGATTTGAAATTTTCAATCAGCCTTCTCTGCTCCTCATTCGTGTCTTGAGTCAGATATTTCACAAATCCGATCAGCCGCTCGAAAATTTTTTTCGGAACGGAGTGCTCCATGCGGCAGGCGGCTTTTTCGGCTACTTCCGGGTCCACGTCGAGAACATCCACAAAAAATTTGCGCAGCACCCGGTGCCTTTTCACCACCTCGCCGGCCAGTGCTCGCCCAGTGCCGGTGAGAGTGATCAAATCATAGGGCGCGTAGTTGATAAGCTTGCGCTTGGCCAGGGCTTGGAGCGCACCTGTTACCGATGACCCCTTGACATCCAGGCGCTCGCCGATATCCTTGGCCCTGGCTGCCTGCTTCCGGTTTTCGATGTGGTAAATCGCCTCTAAATAGTCCTCGAGGCTTGCACTTAATTTTTTCTGGCTTGCGTCCATTCCAAGGGCTGCTAATCGTTCGGATGAAAAGAATTGACGGCAGAAAAGGAATAAATTAGGCACACCTAAAAAGATAAGCTATTACGAACTGTTAGTCAAGAATTGCTTTAAGAACCCGCAGAAATTAACATTGTTCAAGCCCGGCGCACCCGGCATGGGCTTGTTATCCGGATCGAGTGGAATTAAACAACCGAGAGATGCAACAACTGATAAGGTATTGCTGCAAAGCAAGGATTGACATATCTGAAAAGGTACACCATTTTTAATAGTCAGGATTCGATTTTTCAGCAAAGCCCGCCAGACATATGGTGGGGCCAAGACCTTATGTTTTACCTGTTCCTGATGAGATCTGCCAACTGAATTATCATTTTTTTGACAAGCAGGCTTTATTCAGATGGCCGAGCAGAGTAAAGACGGCAAGTACGAACCTGGCCAGATAATCCTGCGGGAAAACACTCCCGGTGACAGCGCGTATATTATCCTTTCCGGCAAAGTCGAGATTTCAAAGATTATCGAAGGCCAGAGGGTAGTGCTGGACCGGCTGGGGCCTGGCAGCATTTTTGGCGAAATGTCTCTTCTCGACGGCAGGCCCAGATCAGCCACGGTAACGGCTGTCGAGCCCAGCCGGCTGAGCGTGGTCACCAGCGCCCGTTTCCAGGCCATACTGAACTCGATCCCCAAGGAAGTCAGGCCGCTGTTCAGCTCCCTGAGCGAAAGGCTCAGGCACACGAGCCGGATGGTCAGCGTTCTGGGCCAGCGCGAACGCCTGCTTTACAGCACCTCCGTGTTGCTTCACACCCTTTCAGCACTCAAGGGCATTCCCCGCGGCCGGGGGGTCGCCCTCCGCAAGCGCGATGTGATTCTGGAGGCTATCCGCGTGCTGGCCGTTGTGCACGAGAAGGTCGAGGAGGTTATCGACTCCCTGGCCGAGACCGAGCTTGCAAATCTGGAGTCCGGTGAAGTGGCCGAGGACGAAGTTTTCGTAATCGCAGACAGCGAACAGTTCGGCGCCTTTATCGATTTCCTTTCCGAAAAGCTGAGTCATATTCCGGGATTTCCCCTGCCCAGCCACAAGTACTCCGTGCTTTCCGAAAAAGCGCAGGAGGCGCTTTTCTTTCTTAAAAATGCATCCGGAAACCTGCCGCGGGATGAAAACGGCCGCAGCCATTACGATTTCGACCGCTATGTGAAAGAGAGCGTGGCGAACCTGGGGTGGGGGGTGAAAGATGCGATATTGAGCCTTCAGAACCTGGCAGCCTCGGGCCACCTGGAGCTGGTTAAATTCAGCGGGCTGGTGCAGAACAAGGCGATAGTCTACAATGTGAAGGATGTTTCCCAGGCCCAGATGATCCTGCTTCAGGCGGATGAATTCGAAAGAATCTACAGAAAACTGATTAAAGGATAACCCGCTTTTCTCTCTCCTGCCCGTTCACTTCATTTCAGCTTTCCCGCCTGTACAGTTTTTGCTTTTTGTCGAAAGCCCAGCGGGCGCCGAGCCTGCGGTCGAGTTTTTTAACCGGCAGGTTCGAGCTGTCCAGGAGCCTGCCGCATTCATCCAGGCTTTTCAGCCCGCTGAAAGAATCCACGGTCTGGAGGTTCAGGTAGCCGGCAAGGGCGGCAGCCTTGAGGCAGCGCTCAACCGGCCAGCCTGCCAGCAGTCCGGCCAGGAATGCGGCGATACTGACATCTCCGGCCCCGGTGGCGCTGACAATCCTGTTCACTTCAAATGCCGGGCACCAGAGTTCTTGCTCAGCCCAGGAGTCCGGAGCAGCCGGAGGGGCGCTTGCGAAGCGGGCCAGTCTTTCCGCTTCTGCCGTGCGAAGGTAGATTCCCTGGTGGCCGGCCTTGAGCATGCAGACCCCGCAGCCGTAATCCAGGAATTCCCCGGCGATCCGGCTGAAAAGATCGCTTTCGATATGTTCGATCAGATCGCCGCCGATCTTCTCGCGCAACTCGCCGTAAATCTCCGGGTACATGCACAGGAGGCTCTCTTCGATACTGGGCAGGAGAAGATCCACATAGGGCAGAAGCCTGCTGAAAATCGCCCGCCAGTCGATCCGGGATTCCTCGCTGCGCGGGTCTGCCAGGGCGAGGTCCAGGCTGGTAGTCACCCCGGCCCGCTTGGCCCTGCGGAAAATCTTCACCAGCTCTGCCCCCTGGTTTCGGTAAAGAGCCTGCATCACGGTGGGGTAGCCCAGATGAAAAAGTCTTGAAGATGCTACAATCCCGTAATCGATATGCTCGGAACAGAAAAGGTTGTTGGCTCCGGGGTCGTGAAGGAAAAGGCGGTCGATTCCGGGTGGGGAGATAACTATCGAGTAGCTTGTGCTGGCGCGCTCAGTGACTGCGATGCCGCTGCTGGTGCCGTGACGCGCCAGGATCGAGGAGGCCGCCCGGCCGAAATCGTCCCGGCCGACCAGTGCCATAAAAGCTACGCTCAGGCCCAGGGTTTTGAGCCCGATGCCCGTGTTGCTTACCGAGCCGCCGGTGCTGAGGTGGGCGGGCCCCACATTGACCAGAGTGCCTGGTTTGAAAAGCTCCTCGATTGACAGATTGCCTCTGTCGGCAAAGGCAGGTGTAATATCCAGGCAGAGATGGCCTGCACAGGTGACGTCGAATGCGGGATTTTGAGAGCTGTCCTCTTGCATCTGAAGGTCGTTTTTATCTAACCCCTCACCCTCTGGATCCCGGGATCGGTAAACAGGTCCAGTTCGTCCCTGCTGTAAGTGGAGAACTCGCTGATTATCGCGCCTTTTTTCCCGGCCTGGAACCAGTGCAGGGTGTCGGAAGGCACGGTGTACTGCGCGCCCGGGCGAAGAATGACCTGGTGCCACACGGTGAAATACTTTCTTTTATCTGCCGGGATTGTTGCTGCGGAATCCGGGGTGGGCTCGCCCGGAACGTACAGGCGGGCTTCTCCCCACCGGCAGCGGAATGTTTCCTGTTTGCCGGGGTCCGTATCGTGCGGGGGATGGCGGTGTTCCGGACAGGTCTGACCGGGAAACAGCACCAGCTCCTTGGCGCAGTAGCGCTCGTTATTGATATAGACGAGGATCACCGCACCGAACTCGTCGAACCGGCCCAGGGCGAAATCGACTACTTCCAGAGATGTTCTTTCAGCCTGGGTGATAACTGTTCCAGCCGCCAGGAGATATTTTTCGGCGCGGAGGCGTACAAAGTTGATATCGCTGTGTTCCATGAAAAAGTGCTCCTGAAATAGACTGTTTTTCAAGATACCGGTTCGGGCTGTCAGGATCAAGGCCTGTCTTTGTTGGCGCAGGAGAAAATCAGCCAGCCGGAAGCACCAAGAACGAGACCCAGGCACAGGTTTATCAGCCGGTCGCTCAGGGATGCGGGAATCAGAGCGCTGAGAGCGATTATCGCTCCCAGGATAATCGACATCAGGCCCACCAGCCGCGGCATTTTGAAGTTGTCGATCTCGCTTTCTGCGATCTCTGTATCCACATCCACGGGAGTGCCGAGCTTTGCGAAAAAGTTCCCGATTCGCATTTTTTCAGCAGGAGAGGATTTGAAAATCAACGGCGAGATAAAGAAAGCTCCCAGCCCTGCGAAAAATATGGCGAAAGTGGTCAGAGTGAACTCCATTGCGCTGCCGAGTCCGGCGAGATAGGCGGTTACCGGTGGGGAAAAAGCGCAAAGCAAAGCGACGAAACCGCTGCAGGCGAAAGAAAAGACGTAGGCCCAGCCCGGAGCTTTGCGGTAGATGAATCCCAGCAGAAGAGGGGTGGCGAGCGGTGTGCCTGTCAGGCTGCTCAGTTTCATCATGGTTTTGAAAGAGCCCTGCCCGGATTTTGCCATCTCCAGGCTGAGAGAAATAACTATCAGGCCTATGGCCAGAGTAGCCAGTTGCCCGATCCGCAGCAGTTTCTTTTCGTCCAGATCGCGCTTGAAAAGTTTCTGGACTATATCCTTGGTAACCACGCCGGAGATCACGTTGTACTGGGAATCAATCGCGGACATCGCCGCTGCGAAGATTGCCGCGATCATCAGCCCGATCAGGCCGTGGGGCAAAACCCGCAGCGCGATAACGACATAGGCGCCCTCGTGCGGGTTTGGCAGGGGGACTATCTGGCTCAGGTCCGGGTAAAGGTAGCGGACCACCATCGGCGGGACAGTCCAGATCATAATGCCGGCAATAAACAGAAGCGAGCACATCAGGGAAACTTTTCTCGCTTCAGCTTCATCACGCACACTGAAATATCTCTGGGCTATCGGGTTCGTGTTCTGGCCGTGAACCAGGATCACCAGCAGGGCGGCCAGCCAGTACCAGGGATGCTGCTGCGAGGGCACGGAAAAGTAGCCCTCGGGCATGGATGAGAAAAAATCACCGAGGCTGTCTATCTGGGCCAGCGAGAGGGGTATCAGCAGCAGACATACGGGAAGCAGGACCAGAAACTGCACGGTATCGGTTACGCTCACGGCCCAGACGCCGCCGAAAAGAGTGTAAGCCACGATTACCAGGCCGCAGATCCAGATCACGCTGAAAATGTCCAGTCCCAGGGAGGAGGCGATAAAGATAGCCAGTGAATATAGGGCGACAGCGCAGTAGAGGATATTGAACGGAATATAGGTCCAGCTTGCCACCTGATGGGAGGTGAGATTGAACCGCTGGTCGAGAAATTCGAGTATCGTGGTCACCCGGCTTCTGCGCCAGAGCCCGGCAAAAAGGAAATAGCCGCTGGAGATCGCCAGACCCGTAAAGGCCAGAATCACAGTGCCTGTAAGCCCCTCCTGGTAGATTACCCCGGCGCCGCCGGTGAACATGTAGGCGCTGAAAGAGCTCATGAACGCAGAGAGCGCGGCGATCCACCAGTTCAGCCTGTTGCCCGCCCTGAAATAATCACTGCTGCTTTTGATATATTTGAAAAAATACAACCCGATTCCCACCATCATCACCATATAGACCACTATTACGAGATAGTCATAAAGATTCAGGGTTTTCATGTCTCACATTCCGGCGCGAGAGTGATATGTCGGCTTTCCGGCTGACGCTTTACAGAGCTTTGTGGCCGGGGCAGATGATAAATTTTTGTATATCATCCCTGTCAAATCAAGGATAATCTTGCCGTTTGAAAAAAAAGTACGACCCCGGCCGCCATTATTGAAGGCCAGGCAGGCTGTTGATGACCGGATTGATCAGAAATGCAGCCGATTGTTGACAGCGGCTTCTGGAGGTACTATCCTGTTTCAGCAATACGCAGGGGAACCTTTTTTTCCCGGTCGATCATTCAATAACAGCTAAGCCATGAAACAATTCCAGCTCAAAAGGCTGATCGAAGAGATAGCGCCCGAGATCAGCAATGCCAGGCTGCAGAAAATCTATCAGCCTGATGAGAGTTGCCTACAGCTTGTGCTCTATTCAGATAAGCTCAAGCATTTTTTAACGATCCGCACTGCGCCGGGTCTTGTATCTTGCTATCTGGCCCCGGAGAGGACCGGGGAGAGGGGGGAGGTGGCAAGCGATTACTGCATGAAGCTGCGCTCCTTTCTTCATGGCGCCTCTCTCGATGCTGTCGAGCAGGTGGAGGGCGACCGGATAGTTCATTTCCGCTTTGTCGCCGGAAGCGGGGAGGCAAGGGTACTTGTGGCCGAGCTTTTCGAGGCAGCGGCAAATTGTTTCCTGCTGGATCAGGCAGGCAGGATCCTGGCTGTGATGAAACCGGCTGCGGCCAGGAGCAGGGACAACTTTCCGGGCAGAGAATACACCGCATCGGAGCTTTCAGCAGAAACTGCCGCGAGCAAAGCGCAGCAGGACCCCCTGGCAAGGCTTATGGAGGAAAAGGGGCTGAAAGATTATAATGCGGCCGCACTGGAGTATTACGAGCAGCTTGCAGCCGGCAGGCGGCTGGAGGGGGATAAAGCAGTTGTGAGGCGGGCGCTGAGCCGGGAGCGCAAGCGGCTGAAACGCCTGCAAAGCGCGCATGAACAGACAGCCGCCCAGGCAGCCAACCTGGAGTGGTACCGCGAAAGTGCCGAAATCCTTGCCGCCAATTTCCGCAGCCTGAAAAAGGGACAGAATATTATCCGCCTGCCGGACCTCTATGCACAGAGCCGGTCTGTGAACCGCGAGATACCGCTTGAACAGGCTCTATCGCCCCAGGAGAATATCGAGCGCTACTACAAGAAGTATAAAAAGATGAAAAGCGGAGCTAAATTCGCCAAGGCGCATCTGGTTGAGGTGAGGCGCGAGCTGGGCCGGCTGGAGGATTTAACCGCGCGGCTGGAGGGTGCTTCCAGCGAAGAGGAGGTCAGCGGGATTGCAGGCGAAGCGGGCGTTTCTCTTGATTCGGAGAAGTCCGCCGCCGGGGGCGGCAAGGCCCGGGTTCGTCTGCCCTACCGAAAGTTCAGGGCCGTTGACGGCAGCCTGATCATGGTGGGCAAGGGGCCCGGAGACAACGACGAGCTCACTTTTCGAATCGCGCGGGGCAATGACCTCTGGCTTCACGTATCCGGTGCTCCCGGCGCTCATGTGGTGCTGAGCTGCCAGCGGGAGGGGATGTTCAGTGAAGAGGCCCTGCTGGATGCAGCTCACCTGGCCCTGTTTTACAGCAGCCTCAAGGGCCAAAAGGCCGCGGAAGTTGACTACGCGCACCGGAAATATATCAGCCGGCCCAGAGACGGTACTCCCGGCAAGGCAGTAATGTCATCCAGGAAAACCATTCGTCTCAGGCTGGATGCGAAAAGGCTCGAACGCCTGCTGGGCCGGGGCAAAACACCCGCGGTCTAAGACGGTCGCAGGCAGATGTCCCGGCGACCGAATTCCGGCCTTTTAATACAGCTACCCATGCTTGCCAGTCATTTTCCCTTTGGTTTCAGGAAATTCAACCGGAGTCTGTCAATGCCCGAACGGCTTTTCGCACTGGCGCGGCACGATAGTAAAGTCTCCACGGAAATCCTTGCTGGCGCAACCACTTTCATGACCATGTCATATATTATTTTCGTCCAGCCGGCCCTGCTGGCGCAAACCGGAATGGATTTCGGCGCGGTGATGATGGCCACCTGCATTTCCGCCGCTGCGGCCAGCCTGGTGATGGGCCTGCTGGCGAACTACCCGGTGGCCCTGGCCCCGGCGATGGGAGAGAATTTCTTTTTTGCCTATACAATAGTGTTGGGCCTTGGGGTGTCGTGGCAGAATGCGCTGGGTATGGTGATGTTGAGCGGGCTGCTGTTTATTGCCCTGAGCTTTTTCAAGGTGCGGGAACACATCCTGGATGCGGTTCCCCTTGGACTGAGGCGGGGCATAGCCGGAGGAATAGGCGCATTCATTCTGTTCATCGGACTGGGGCATGCCGGTGTTGTCCTTCGCAACCAGCAGGCATGGCAGGAGCTTTTCTCGGTCTCCAACCTGTGGGGCGCTCTGAGAGCCGGGGAGTGGTCTTTCCCGCTCAAGCTGTTTGAAATATACGAGATCTTTCCGGACTGGGGCATGCCCCAGCTCGTGGCGGCTGTCGGGCTGTCCGCCTGTGTTGTGCTGCTTTTGCTCAGAATGCGCGGGGCGCTTCTTCTGGGTATGTTTGCGGCGACCGTGGTGGCCGTGGCCGCTGGCCTTGTGCACTGGAAGGGCCTGGCTGCCGCTCCGCCGTCCCTGGCTCCGACTTTCTGGGAATTCGATATGAGCGGGCTTTTCACCTGGAAGCTTTTCCCCCTGGTGCTGGTTTTCCTTTTCATGGACCTTTTCGATACTATCGGCACATTGATCGGCGTCTCGGAGCAGGCCGGCCTGACGGACAAGTCAGGAAAACTGCCGCGCGCGCGCAGAGCTTTGCTGGCGGATGCGGTAGGCACGACCATAGGGGCTGCACTCGGCACGAGCACCGTGACAAGCTATATCGAGAGTGCCGCCGGAGTCCAGGCTGGCGGGCGCACCGGCCTGACCGCGGTGGTCTGTGCTTTCCTGTTTCTCGCAGCGACCTTTTTCTCGCCGGTAGTCCAGATGGTCGGCAGCGGAGTGGAGACAGTTTCGGGGATCATTCTTTATCCGATCACCTCCGCAGCCCTGATCGTGGTCGGGGTGATTATGCTTAAATGCGTAGGCAAGCTCGCCTGGAGGCAGTGGGAAAAAGCCCTGCCGGCCGCACTGGTGGTGCTGGGGATGCCTGTCAGCTACAGTATCGCAGACGGCCTGGCATTCGGTTTTATCAGCTATCCGCTGCTCCACCTGATCAGAGGAAAAGGCAGGGAGGTGAGCCTGCTGATGTACCTGCTCGGGGTTGTTTTCCTGTTGCGGTATTTATTCCTTTAGTGCGGATCTGCTCAGCATACAACCGGCAGCGCCGGTTCAGGATGTGAAAAAAGGATGTAAGACAGGGCTTCCGGAGTGTATAATCCGTATATGAACAAATTTCTCACAGTTTCGATCAAGGCTTTCTGCCTTGCCGTGATACTGAGCACGGCGCTTCTTGCAGGCGATACAGGCGGAGATGACTGGCTGTATAAAGCCGGCCCCCGCCTTCGCGCTGAATGGCTTGCCGGGTCCAGGCCGCACACTGCGCGCCTGAGCGCCCGGGCTGCGCAGGGGGAAACGCTCCGGCGCAGGGTGGTGGTGACAACGGCCCCGGGCGCGGACGGCCTTTCCCTGCCCGGCCTTCGCCTCACAGCCCGGCGGGGCAGGATCGCAGCCGGTGTTCTGGACCTCGATGCTCTGCCGCTGGTTGCAGCCAGCAGTGCGATAGAGTATATCCGCTCGGAGCGCTACTATTTGCCGTATGACGATCCGGGCGTAGAGTCGGTTCGCGCGGCGCGCACCTCGCAGAGGCTCGGGCTTACCGGCAGGGGTGTGATAATCGGCGTGCTGGATTCGGGACTCGACTGGAGCCACCCGGATTTCCTGCGCCGGGACGGCACGACACGGATAGTTGCCCTGCTCGACCTGAGTGAGACTGTCGACTCGGTCCAAGGCAGCGATTTCGGGACACAGAGCACCTACGGCGGGGTTCTGGTCACCGGGCAGGAGATCGATCGCGCTTTGAGCGGAGAGGGCAATATCCGGCAGAAAGATTTCCTGGGCCACGGTACGCATGCGGCAGGCACTGCCGCCGCCTCGCCTGCTGAACTGCCTGACACTGTGGGTATTTACGGCGGGGTGGCCAATGAAGCGGACCTGGTGGCTGTCAAGGTGAGCCCGTCTGCGCGGGATTCGATGTTCAGTGAGGTGAATATCATGAACGGCCTGGCCTTTATCGACTCACTTGCCCGGGCGCTGGGCAAGCCGTATGTGTGCAACATGAGTTTCGGCAGCACGCTGGGCTCCCATGACGGCAGCGACCCGTTCGAGGAGTTTATTGCCTCGTTTGCCCTTCCGGGATTGCCGGGGCGGGCGCTGGTGGCGGCCTCCGGCAACTCGCGTCACCGCGGGGTGCACGCCCGTGGGGATTTCACACCTGCCCCGGCTGACAGCATCGCTCTCGAGCTTAACATCAGCAGCCGGGGTGCGCCTGAGAGCGAGTTATGGCTGGAGATCTGGCTTTCCAGCGGCCATCCGGGGCTGGAACTGTCTCTCGTGGCTCCGGACAGCCGGCTTTACGGCCCTTACTCCGACGGGTTCGCAAGCCCGGACACGATCATGACAGAGAGCGGAGTGCTGTTTGTGGACAACGCTTACGGGGGGCCGAACCTGCACAGCGGGGACCGGCTGGTGGCAGTACAGTTCTTCGACCTGGCTGTCTGGGACACGCTTCGCCGGGACGACAATATCGAGATTGCCACCGGAACCTGGCAGGTGATCATGAAAGCCGCCAGCGGTTCCTTTGACGCCTACCTTTACAGCAGCAGCGACCTGAGTGCCCGTTTCGGCTCCCATGCCACCGAGCTGGGCACTGTCAATACACCGGGAACCAGCCCGGAGCTGATTACTGTGGGAGCATATACAGCCAGGGCGGATTGGCTTTCTCTGGAGGGCCCTGCCGGCTCTAGCGGGATCTTTCTCGGCTACTCTCAGCCTGGTGCGCTGACCTATTTCAGCGGTCTGGGGCCGAACCGCAAGGGGGTGCTGAAACCGGAGATCACCGCTCCGGGGCGCTGGGTAATGGCCTCGCTGAGCCGCTGGGCCTGGCCTGTGGGAGAAAAACTCTCGATTTTCGAAAGCCCTGTCGGCGG
>Ga0272442_10007978_pt1 | contig 13558 bp, 11 predicted proteins | sample SSMForm2O_FD_200262 | JGI IMG/M metagenome (GOLD analysis project Ga0272442, IMG submission 200262) | Marine sediment archaeal communities from Little Sippewissett salt marsh, Falmouth, MA, United States - SSM-Form-2O | ecosystem: Environmental > Aquatic > Marine > Wetlands > Sediment ...
CTCGCTTGGGGGAGCCTGCGGATTGCAGTGTCTCGGTACGTTGGCTGTGCGCCCGAGACGATTCATCTTTCTCGCGACCCACACGGCCGTCCTCAGGTTGAGCAGCCAGGCGGTCTGTTCGTCAGTCTGTCTCATTCCGGTGATCTGGCGGTAACTGCTGTGACGCGGGGAACACGCGTTGGCGTCGATGTCGAGCGGATTCGGCCGTTGCGCGAAATGGCATTGGCGAGGCGGTTCTTCGCGCCCCTGGAGGCGGACGCGTTGGCTGCACTGCCCGTCGAAGAGAGGGGGGCCGCGTTCTTCCAGACCTGGGTACGCAAGGAGGCGTACCTGAAAGGGGTCGGGGCCGGCGTGCCTGCGGCACTGTCACAGTGCTCGTTCTTCTTGGAGACTGCGGAGCTTCTGGAGACGTCCATCGAACCGCGCACGGCCTCGAGCTGGAGTGTCCGCGACGTTACTGCTTGGTCGGGGTACGCCGCCGCCGTGGCGATAGAGTCTCGCACCGCTGCCATCCACGTTTGCGCGTTGTAGTACAGAGCGGCGGGACATCGCATGTCCTGGCGTCTGCAAAGCGGGACTAAGTATGGCGATTCACGCGAACCCACTCGTACAGGAGAACGCCGCCGGCGTGACATCGCATGTCCTGGCGTCTGCAAAGCGGGACTAAGTATGGCGATTCACGCGAACCCACTCGTACAGGAGAACGCCGCCGGCGACCGCCACATTCAGGCTCTCCGCCGATCCTGCCATTGGGAGACCGACGAATGTGTCCATGACCTGTCGAACGTCTTCACTGAGACCACGGGCTTCATTCCCGAGGAAGAGACCGACTCGTCCGGCCAGAGCGTCGGTGTTCCACACCGGACGATCGACGACGTCAGCGCCTACGGCGTGTCGCCCTGCTCGTTTCAGCCATGCGTGAAGTTCGTTGACGTCTTTCGTTCTGACAAGCGGAACGGTGAACAGCGACCCCATTGTGCTGCGTACGGTCTTCGGATCGAACGGATCGACACACGGCTCGATCAGAACCACAGCCTGCGCTCCCGTTGCGTCGGCTGTGCGTATGAGGGTGCCAAGGTTTCCGGGATCTTGCAGTCGATCCAGGATGAGAACAGGACCGTCGTCGTCTGCACCCCCGGATGACAGGTCAGCAAGCGATCGCTCGAGTGCACTGAGGCGAAACGTAGCAACTAGTCCTTGCGATGTCTCCCGTTCCGACAGACCATCGAGTACATGGTCGGCCACGGCAATTGCCGTGGCCCCAGCCGCAGTCAATCGATCGAGAAGACTGTCGGCGATCGGGCTTCGGAATCGTTCACGGCAATACAACGTCTCCACCGGGATCACGTGCCGCTCGATCTGCTGATCATATGCGTCCATCGCCATGGAGAGGATCTGCAGTCCCTCGGCCAGGAACAAGTCCTGATTCAGCCGATGCTTCCGTTGGCCGAGCTTCCGAACGGACACGATTCGTGGATTTCTCGTCGACGTGATCATCCAGCGTTCACAGTATCGTGTCCGCTCTAAGGGAGCAAGCAGTGCCTTGTGTCTGCTACTGAGAGTAGCCTTGTGCCTCACTCGAAGCAATGGGCGATGTCCATATCTTCGAACGGTCGTGTGTAATGGAAGTCACAGAACGAAGGGCAGTCCGTGAAGTACGATGCCATGTGGCTTTGTAACGTGCGTGACATGCTATGCCGAAGGAGGTAGGGCGACGTGAAACGTGCTCTTGTGCTGGGTTTGGGGATATTGCTGTGTGTCGGTACAGCATCGTTAGCGCAGACGTTTTCCGGCGAGTGGACTGCGACGGTCAAATTCGATCTGTCGCAGGGTAGCTTCTCCGACGCGATGACGTTCTACAACACGCTGTTGGCAGAGTACAACGTGGGGGGATGGACGTTCGGTTCTGCCACGGAGTTTGCGGGAGGCGGCTGGGCGTCGCAGCTGTTTTCTGCTGGTGGATCGTTCGGCGCGTACTCGTTCGACTCGTCTCTTGCCTTGGGTCCCGGAGGTTCATTCGATAGCTGGGCCGTTGACGCCGGGATTACCATGGGAGGTGTTACGTTCGGAGCTCTCATCCGTCTGGACGACACGGATAGTCTGACGCTTATTCTGTCAGCAGAGGGGTCGACAGACGTAGTAGACCTAAGTGTGTATACAGCGTTCGGCGATACATCGACTGCCGATTGCGATTTCACCTGGCAGAACATTGGAGTTCTTGTTCAGTTCCCATTCTGCTGTGCCGATGTTGTCGCGATACTGCTGTTTGATGGTAACGGGTTTGACGCCATCATGCTGATGGTCCATGGGCTGGAGATTGAGAACATCCCGTGGCTTGCAATCAGTGCATCCCTCGAGTTCGAGCTTGAGTCAAAGACACTAACGCTGGCTCCGGATTTCGATTTCGGCGAAGTCTCGTGTGACTTCGATTTGTACTTCGACCTATCGAACGTATTCGCCGGTGGCGAAGGACCGCTTTCCTCGCTTGCGATCAATGAGATCCGGATCGACGGGATCTCGCTGGGCTGCTCCGTGGCAGGTGTAGAGTTCCTTGGGGTCTCGTATTGGGGGTCCGAGGACAAGCCGAGCATCCTTGAGGACACGAAGTATTGGGAGGCCGTCCAGATCTCGACGAGCGACGATGGCTGTTGCGGTCTATTCTCGTTTGACGCGGCAGTGTTCTTCGACGTGGCTTCGGCAAACCTGTTCGACGTTGCCGCCATTGAAACGAACATGTCGCTGGTGGTTTCGGCCCAGTTTACGTTCTTGATGGGGCTTGAGATCGACGTAAGGGACTCCCTCCGATACTGGACCGTTGGATTCGACGTAGTCTGGTAGCGCGAAACCACCACCATACGAAAGAACGCCGTGAGGGCGCCTATGCGGCCCCGTGAGCCGCTGACTACTCCGCTTTGCTCTGCGTCCTTTGCTCAACACCCTCTCTCGCAGAGTGCGCCAAGGCCGCCGAGAACAGCAACAGGCTTCTTTGGGTAACACCCTTTAGTACTAGTCTTTGCGACCTTTGCGATCTCTGCGAGAGACTGCCGCAAGCCCTGCGGGCTTGCTAACGGAGAATCCGCAGGACATGGCGGCGCGGATTCTCACTACGTGAGCGTTGTCTGCAACGCGAACGGCCCCCGCGCAGAGCGCGCCAAGGTCGCGCCGTTCGCGTTTCCAGTACCACAGGAAACGCTCACTAACTGAGAATGCGCGCGGCGGCGTCGTAGCATTCTCGCTAAGTACGCGTTGTCTACAACGCGAACGGTGTTCAGGACGAGCATCTGGACTCCTTTGTGATTTGTATCACCGACCTGTGTCCCCATGCAACGTAGGGAACTTCTGGAGGGAATCGGGGTCCAGCGTAATCTGGATCACGGAACAGGCAAGGCCCTTGTCCTACGATCGAGATACCTGTTTCGACGGATGGTATCCAAGTTATTGAGGAGGCTGGGGACGGTGAAGAAGCTACTGGTATTGGGGGGAGTGCTACTGCTGTTGGCCGGCGGTGCAAGTGCTCAATCTCTGAGCGGACAGTGGTCTGCAGAGATGGAGTTCGACTTCACGCAGGCAACGTTTTCCGACGCACTGACGTTCTACAATACGTTGATTGCGCAATATGCGGTTGGCGGGTGGACGTTCGGTTCTCTTTCAACATTTGCGGACACAGGATGGTCGGCCCAGTTGCTCACCGCGGCGGGCGTGCTGGGAGCGTACTCATTTGATACGTCTTTGTCGTTGGGAACGGAAGGAACGTTTCAGTCATGGGTGACGACTGTTGGCACGTCAATGGGGGGGATGACGTTCGGGATCACGACGACGCTGAATGCCAACGGGCTGGGTGTTCAGCTCAGTCTGTCCGGTTCGACGGATCTTGTGGAGTTCGATGGGGGTGTCTCGTTTGGCGATCCGTCGACGTCGGATTGCGATCTGTATTGGCAGGGAATCTCCATCGACCTGGAGTTCCCGTTCTGCTGTGCTGATCTGACACTTGAGATTGATTTCGACTGCGACGGTTTCGACAGCTTGGAGATCTCGGTTGTGAATCTTACGATCTCGTCTATTCCATGGCTGTCCCTTGATGCGTCGTTGAAGTTCCAACTGGAGAGTAAGACACTGGTCTTGGCACCCGATTTCGACTTCGGCGAAGTCAGCTGCGACTTCGACCTGTACATGGATGTTACGTCGGTATTGGGCGGAGAAGGGCCAAACGAGCCGCTCTGGATCTCGCAGTCGATTCAGATCGACGGTATCAAGCTTGCCTGTTCTGTAGATGGTATCCAGTTCCTCGGTGTGTCGTATTGGGGGTCCGGCTCCAAACCGAGCATTCTGGCGGGAACCGACTATTGGGAGGGGTATCAGATCTCGACAGTCGATGATGGTTGCTGTGGCGCGTTCGCCTTTGATGTTGCGGTCTTCTTCGACGAAGAGAGCACGGCATTGCTGGACATTGCGGCATTTGAAGCGACTGTCGAGCTGGATGTATCGGAGCAGTTTACGTTCTCGTCCGAGTTCAACGTCGATGTGCTGACCTCTACATCGACGTGGTCGGTTGGGTTCAGCATCGTCTGGTAATCAGGTATCAGAGACCACGTAGTACGCGCGTCGGCCGGTGGCGAAACCGGCCGACGCGTGCTCATTTTCGGCAATGCATTCGATCTCGGTCGGTGGCGCGTTCAGTGGATGTGAGGAGCACGTACGGATGCGTAGTCAGTGGGTTGTGGAGTGTTGGACGGCGCGGTATGGTCTGACACGAACGTTCCGTGAATGCGAGGTGTCGAGCACGTGGGAGTTTGGTCTTGTCTTCGTGAAGGGGTTTCAGCGTTCACGCGACGGCTGCGGTTTCTTCTCGGGGCTTGGCTGATCATTTACGCAATCCAGCGACTGCTGCTTGTTGTCGTACCCTCGGAGTATCTGTTGGTACAGGCGATCCTGCAGGCCGTCATCCTCGCGCCGCTGTACGCAGGGCAGTACCTATTGGCGCTCAAAGCGGTTCGTAGCGAACCGGTTCGCTTCAGTGAGTTCCTCGACGGATTCGTGCGGGTGTGGCCGGTGGTGGGTGCCTCGCTACTCGTCAGTATTGCGGTGTCCGTCGGCCTCCTGCTGTTCGTCATTCCCGGCCTTGTGTGGGCAATGATGTTTGCGTTCTCGCCGATTCTGCTGGTTGACCGAAGCGTGCCCAGAGATCGGCCAATCGGCGCGATCGAATCGCTCTACGAAAGCGCACAACGCACCAAGGGACATCGCTGGACGCTGTTCGGTGTGGCAGCAATCCTTTCGATTCCCACGCTGGTGTACATGGCGCTTGCCTACGGCATGGTCTACTACCCTGAGCTGATCTGGCTTCCGCGGTGGGGGTTGGAGCTTCTCCTTCTGTTCAGCGAGTTCCTGTTTCTTGGACCGGTGTACGCAACGAGCTTCATGGTCGTGTACGACCGGGCGACGCGGCGAGTGGACGAACCATCGACGGATTGAATCCGGCCACGACGGGAGATCGTACGTAGAGGATTCGCCCTTTCGTCCTGAATCGGTCGCAGCGCAAGGGACTACTCAGTGAAGCAGTCACGCAATGGCGAGAACGCGTTGAGACATCGGTCAGAGAAACTGCTGCCAGCGCACAAGCGCGTGCACGAGAAGCGTAGTGGCGGCGTGGGCTTTCGTGTTTGAGTTGCCTTTCCCGTGTCCTCGCGGTAGCGCGCTGTGCTGAGCAGTCAAGGCCGTCCGGTCAGTTACTCAACAGCTTCTCCAAGCTACAAATCCGATGTCACCATACGCTATACTTGCAACTGTCATGGATGGACGTCACAGCAGCGCTTCTCCGGAGACAAATCGGAAGCGAAGAGAGCGCAGAAACCTACGAGGGCTCTACGGATTTGGGCGTTACATCCTGATTCGTACGGTCTCTGTGGGGATCACGGTTATTGTGGGCATTTACATCGCAATCTGCATTTCGAACATCGGAGGGTACGCCGATGAGTGGCGCAAGGACGAAATCTACTACACCGTTGTCCTGAGTATCCCTGGGGCGACGTATTCGGAGATGTCTCTCGAGGAATGGGAGGAATACGTGGACACGACCGTTGAGGCTGCATATGCAGCGTACGGCCTTGACAAGTCGTTTTTCTATCGGAGTCTTCGCTACCTCGCAGAGGCTCTCTCGCTTTCCCTTGGGGACACGAGAACGGCTGGTATTGGCATTCCTATGCGAGCAGGTATCACCGGGTCGACTAAGGTACGTGATATCATCTTGGAGCCGCTGCCTCGAACGGTGATGCTATTTTGCTCGGCAAGTCTCGTTTCGCTTCTTCTCTCCCTCTTCGGTGCGCTGTTCCTCGCCAGACGGTACGGGAGCCTCATCGACCGGCTATCTACGCTGTTGATCCCAGTCTTTGCCATCCCGCCGTGGCTTCACGGAGTTGTCCTCATCGTGGTTTTCGCGTCCGTACTTGGCGTTCTGCCGTATGGGGGGGTTGTCAGTACGCCGCCGCCCGACGGGACGCTTGCCTACCTTCTGAGCGTCCTGAAGCACATGATTCTACCTGTTACGGCATGGATTCTGGCAACGGTGCCGCTCGGTCTCTACGCAAACCGCGCATTCTTACTGATCTACTCAAGAGAGGACTACATCGAACTGGCAAGGGCGAAGGGCCTCCGATCCGGGAGAATCCAGCGCCGGTATCTTCTTCGCCCAGTGTTTCCAGCGATAGTTACACAGTTCACGTTAACACTTATTGCATCCTGGCAAGGATCGATACTTGTTGAGACCGTCTTCAGTTGGCCGGGGATTGGCTCATTGCTGTTCGAGGCGGTCCATCGAGGCCAAACGCCGGTTGTCATCGGAACGATTACAGTCTTCGCCGTTCTTCTGGGGATCAGCGTGATCGCTCTGGATCTTGTGTATGCACTGGTCGACCCGCGTGTACGAATCGGAGGAGCGCGCGAGGGATGAGACGCAGATTGCTGACGGCCGCTTCATTGGTTCGCCGATATCCAACAATCGGGGTTTCGTTGCTGATCATTCTGTTCCTCTTGGGAGTGGCCGTGTACACGCTCATCCATTTGCCGTTCTCCGAGGCAGCTGATCTGTGGAATGCAGGGACGGAAGCATGGGGCAACTATCCGAAGCTCGCGCAACCTGCGTGGACGAACTGGCTACGACGCGAGGATCTGCCCGAAACAACGATTGTCTACACGGAAGATATAGAGAGGACAAGCGAGGTACTAAGCGACACAATGAGGCGGAATACGACCGCACTTGCCTTCGAATACGAGTACACCACGTACCCTGGCGAGGTCACGTTCTTCTTCACGTTTGCGTACGCTGCGAAGCGGCCTCTCGTGACGTTGACGTGGGTGAAGCCGGACGGTAGCGAGATCCAGGTGTTCCGCGACACTCCGCAGCGGGGCTCTGCACGGGTCGTTCTGTCCGACATGCTCGATCTTGAAAGCTTGTTCGGTGATGGGTCAAAGGAAGGCGCGTTGCAGGGCACGTATGTCTTTCGCATCGAGGCCGTGACCTTTGAGGAGGAGGGGTTCTCGATGGATGGGCGACTCGTCGTGTACGGGCGCGTGTACGGACTCGCCGGGACTGACGATCAACGCCGAGATCTCTCGCTTGCCCTTCTGTGGGGTGTGCCGATTGCCCTGATGTGCGGTGTGCTGGCGACGATCGGAACGACGGTTGTAGGATTCATTCTTGCAGCGATTGGCGCGTGGTTTGGCGGATGGGTCGACTCGACGGTTCAGCGGGTTACCGAGGTGGGAATGATGCTTCCGTTCCTGCCGACAATCATGATGATCGGGAGATTCTACACAACGAATATCTGGCTGATCATGGGGCTCGTCATCGCTTTCAACATATTCACAGGGGCTGTCAAGTCGTATCGCGCGTTGTTTCTACAAGTACGAACGGCATCGTATATTGAGGCAGCGCGCATCTACGGGGCAAGCAGTCGGCGGATCATCTTTCGGTACATGATCCCACAGATTGGCCCGGTTCTTCTTCCACAGTTCATCTTGGGCATTCCTCGCTTTGTGTATCTGGAGGCCTCGCTGGCGCTGCTGGGAGTTGTCGATCCTAGGCTTCTCACATGGGGAAAGGTCCTTGCCGAAGGAAGGGACGGCCTGTTTGCCGGGCACTACTACTGGGTGTCAGAACCGCTTTTCCTGCTCATTCTCACCGGGGTGGCATTCTCCATGCTTGGATACGCGCTCGATCGTGTGCTGAATCCCCGGTTGCGAAGCATGTAGATCCTCTCAGTGGCGGACGTCCGGCTTGGCAACATCGGGGACGCCGAGCTACTCCTTGACACAGATCTCCTCTCTTCGGACTGCGCGGAGCGTAAGGAGGAGAAGCACAGCGATCAGCCCCGTGAGGAGGCACGCCTCCGTGATCGCCAAGTAATGGTAGAACGGTTGTCCTGTCAAGTGCAGCATCAGAATCGTCGCCAGCGTGTGTGCGGCCAGCGGGAACGAGTACGCCCACCACGAAAGCGCGAAGCGAAGGCGGGCGAACACGTGAATCTTGACAGTGACAAGTGCGAGCATGAACAGCGAGAAGTAATACAGCAACCGGCCGAATGCGTCGGGTCCGCCACCGGCGGCGGACAGTCCGGCAAGTCTCGTGTACGAGATGAAGGCAATCGCGGGTGGAGCGAACAGGATGAACAGTGTCGGCAGAAGACGCTCGGGAATCGGCACGTGAAAGATGACCCGGTACATCACAACGGTGAACAGAACGACCCAGAACACGAGCCCGACGGAGAAGAAGAACCAAGAGACCTCAACGAAGCCGTGTTCCACGCCGGCAATCGGAACGATGAGCGCCCCGACGATCGGGATGAACCATGCCGGCGTGACCTGCTCGATCGTGTAGTGTGTGTGTTGCATCCACGATGAAATGATGAGAAGCGATGCAGCAAGCTGGAGGATCGTTCCGGCGATCCATAACCCATACGACACAGGCAGGGTTCGTTCGAGGAAGACAACACTCAGGACCAGGAGGATCTTCGCTACGAGAGGGAAGAAACTGATCTTCACCGGGTGGCGCAGCTCCGACGCAACAGCGGCTGGGAAGCGGACGGCCTTGGCCGTGTAGATTGCGCCGATTGCAGCGAAAAGCACCACGGTTAGATACACGAGGACGGTCGCTATCCCTTGCAAGCCGGTAACGATGCCGGCGAGTTTCTGAATGACAAGCGAGAACCCAGCCATCCCGAGCGCGATGGCGAAGAATGTGATGTGGAAGTTCCGTAGGCGTTGGCTGATCGTCATTCGTCGACTCCTCTCGTGAGATCCGTTTCGTCACGCCCGCTGGTCGCACCAGCCTGTCCGACCGTGTCGACTGGAGCGGGGATTCTCGCTCGCCGAAGTGTGGATGTCAATGTGCGATTCCGGGAGTCGGTGATGCGGAAGCCCTTACAGATACTGGGAGGGGGACCTTCTCCAGGTTGGTGGTGGTATCGCGCCTGCTAGAGGTCAAGTACTCGGCCTGCTCCGCCTGCAAGATACTTGTCCGGGTATCGCGCTTCGATCTGGGCCTTGTACCGTGTGCAGTGGCACGGACAGATGTAGCGGAGATCTTTCAGCACAGGGAACCGGCGGAACCCGTGAAGCCCTCCTATCAGCGCGTAGGGCTTCCCGAATAGGGTGGCTGCGCGCAGGATGCGTTTGACGCCCGGATGGGAGCAACCGGCGATCACGACGCCGCCGTCTTCGGTACGAACGACCAACGACTGCTCAACCCCCTTCAGCGCTCCGGTGGAGAAGACATCCGGGTGAATCTCCTGAGGATCGCGTATGACAACTACGTTTCGAGCGGATTTGGGTTCGGGACACGCAGCGGGGATGTACACGCTAGCGTCGGGGTTCTCGCCTAGAAACTCGGAGAGCCCGCCTCGATGATCGTTGTGGCCGTGGGAGATGAAGACGATTGAGATCGTTTCCGGATCGATCCCGAGTCTCGCCATGTTGCTCCGAAGGATCTGACCGTCCGCACCGGTGTCGAACAGGATCCGTGGCGTGTCGGGCCCCTCGATCAGGCAGGCGAATCCCCAGTCGGCGGTCAGATCTTCTCGTGCGACTTCGTTGTCGTAGATCAGCGTGATACGCATCGGAAATCACATCTCCAGTCTGCCGAGTCACACGATTGCGGTCAAGCGCTTGTGCCGTGTGCCGGCGAACGACGCGTAACGACAGCCGAACGTGTGTCAGATCAAGCTTTCTCGTTCAACAGAGCGTGGTCCGGGTTACCGGATCAGCCACCGGAATTGTGGTGCCTTCATCCAGTACACGTGGATCTTCGCCAGTAGACTATCTACTGTCAGAAGGTTACGACCGCAAATTCGGTAGGACGAGACTCCCATGCGATAAGATGTGACAACCAGTGCCTCACGAGTGGGACGAACCGAGTTGAGCGACGTGAGCAGGACCAACTCTCGACATCGCGCGATCCGCCTTCTTATGACGGGTGAAGGCCGAGTCATGGCCGAGACAAGAGATGCTCTACTTACATGCCGGGACTGGGCGGTGCAGGTTCTTGATTTGCCTGTAGTCGGGACAATGACGAGGCGGAGATATCTGCTGGCTCTTCCCCGCTTGATCCGACAGATCGCACGAGCTGATCTGTGGTATCACACAGGGCTATGGCTGTCCCTCAGACAAGGACTCTTGCTCCGCATTGCCATGACCGTGCGAACGCGTGTTGTGATTCAATGGATCGGGAGTGACGTCCTCCACATCGCGCGACATCTAGGGAAGAGGTCGGGCGCGCCCTTCGTACTCGAGGACTGCATACACTGGGTTTGCGCTCCCTGGCTCGTTGATGAACTCCGGAACATAGGCATCGAATCTTCATATGTTCCCCTCCCGAGCAAGACAGCTATGCGGTTCCTTGCGCTGGATCCACCCGCTCTGCCGAGCAGCTTCTCAATTCTCACATACATTCCAAACCGCCGCGCAGCATTCTATGGTTGGCGCTCGATTGTTCGGTTGGCGCAGGAGTTCCCGGATGTAGAGATCCGAGTCGTCTCGGGAGATGGCTCGTTTGTGACCGACTGCCCCCCGAACATCCGATTCGACGGATGGGTCAAGGACATGTATGCGGAGTACAGCAATTGCACAGTTCTGGTTCGAATGGCGGATCACGATGGCCTCAGCATGATGGTCCAGGAGGCACTGATTCTCGAGCGACATGTAGTCTGGAACTACCCGTTTCCAGGAGCTCTCCATGCACCGGATGACTCAGCGCTCTGCAATCACATTCAAGACCTTCTCGATCGCCACTACAAGGGGATCCTACAGAAGAACGAAGTTGGGCGCGAGCAGATACGGAGTCATTTCGAGCCTGGCCTCCTGGCGGCTCAGATGAGAGAGAGGATGCAGAAGTGTGTAGGGTAGGCGCTGCCTGACAGGCCGCTTCACACCCCCTGCGGCTTCCGGTTCGGTAGAGGCCGAGGGTCAGTATCCCTGAAGCTGAGACTCAGAAGGTCGCGTAGTGATCACGAGTACGCCACGCCCTTCAGTAGCGGTTTCGAGTGACACTCCAGCGCTTTCTCGATCCGTCAACCCATGCGATCCATCGTCCCGGCGCGATTTCCATCCCGTCCATGTGATGCATGCCGAGGCTGTTCCATCCCGCACCACTGCCTTCAAGGACACGATCGATTCGCCTCTCTTCGTATCCATGAGTGGACAAGTCCGTGATCTCGTATACGTCTGTGGCCAAGCCGTAGTGCGGACTGCAATCCTGCGTAGATCGGAAGGTTCGCCCCTTCCACGTTATGACTCTCCCCGCAGGTCGAGCGCGATGACGATCCCCGTTTACAATGGGACTGCAGGGGTGCTCTCGATAGGGTCCCTCAAGCCGGGTCGCGTGGAAGAGCCTCAGAACTGCATTCCCAACCTCCCCCACGAACAGCCACCAGCCCGACGATGTGTGGAGGATCGATGGATCAACATAGCGTCCATCGAGCAAGTTGGCGCGGGGCAGCCAGCACATCGGAAAAGAAGCCGCTTCATACAGGCAGACGTAGCCCTTCTCATGGCTCTCAGGAAGCATGTAGTGGATGCCTTCATCCTGGAACACGTAGGGATAGGAAAGGTGAAAGGGTTCGCGGAGGACGATTCCGACGTAATCCCACGAGTATCCATCGAGGCTACGTGCGAGGCCGATGCTCCCGCGTTTTGTGCGTTTCTCCATGACTTCAAAGTACATGTAGTACAGGGCCCCGGCTCGAATAACGAAGGGATCCGCAACGAAGAATGCATCTGTGTCGGCAACGTCACGTCGTGTGAGAACAGGATTTTGGCGTTTCGCACAAGCAGGGGCCAGTCTATAGGGTGAATCGCCAGCAAAGACACCGATGGACCATTCGACATGCTGGTGAGTGTGAAGCCTGCGCCAGACGTGTCTTCTGGCTCGTCGCATCAAGCTCCCCGGGCGCGGGCTCACCTCTACGTCCTGAGAGGTCTCTACACACTCTGGCATCATGATGGGAGTGTACAATGACCGTCACACAGCAAACCCGTCCTTACTTCACGCTTCTGGGTTAGATGCTGTATTGGATACCACTTCTACGCCCGAAGGGACTCGATACCCCCAGGCAACTCAGCCCGATGGTCTGAGTTGCTTGCGAGAATGCGGTTTGGCACGTGCATTCTCGTGGAGCTTCTCGCCTTTCAGACGTAGAAGAGCCCCAGACCTAACGGCCTAGGGCTCTTCTACGCCCGAAGGGACTCGAACCCCCAACCCCCGGTTCCGAAGACCGGTGCTCTATCCAGTTGAGCTACGGGCGCATGCGAACTCAATGGGTCTCGACGACTCATTGAGTTCGTTGGAGTTCGCTTCCATCTGTCATACGCGAACTCCGCATCGAACCCAGAGGGTTCGCCGAACCCGAAGGGTTCGCGTTTGCTTCCATCCGTCGTACGCAAACTCCTGTTGTCTGGCAGAGAGACTGGACCGTCGAGACGTTGAGTAGGGTTTCCCTACCCCCTGTCCCCTACTCCCTATCCCCTGCTTCTCCTGGGAGGAGCGACGGGATTCGAACCCGCGACCCTCAGGACCACAACCTGATGCGCTGCCGCTGCGCCACGCTCCCCACGTATCTTCTCTGGCACGCCCGGGAGGATTCGAACCTCCGGCCGGCGGCTTAGAAGGCCGCTGCTCTGTCCCCTGAGCTACGGGCGCCTGCGAACTCAATGCGTCTCGATGGCGCATTGAGTTCGTTGAAGTTCGCTTCCGTTTGTGGCACGCGAACTTCGTATCGAACCCAGAGGGTTCGCCGAACCCGAAGGGTTCGCTGAACCCGAAGGGTTCGCTGACCCCGAAGGGTTCGCGTTTGCTGTCCGTATCATACGCAAACTCCAGCGGACAGCGAAGCCCGTCTTTCTCGCGGACCGCCTCCTCCTGTCCGTTTCACTCGCAGGAGGTGTCGGTCGATCGCAGAGGAACGTCCTTCCGGGGCACGCTATCGCGGACCCCCCACACACTCACAGCAGCTCAATCCTGCTCTGAGTTTATGCCTATCAAAAGCGAGAGACGGGAATCGAACCCGCATCA
>Ga0272442_10007980_pt1 | contig 13556 bp, 9 predicted proteins | sample SSMForm2O_FD_200262 | JGI IMG/M metagenome (GOLD analysis project Ga0272442, IMG submission 200262) | Marine sediment archaeal communities from Little Sippewissett salt marsh, Falmouth, MA, United States - SSM-Form-2O | ecosystem: Environmental > Aquatic > Marine > Wetlands > Sediment ...
CAGGTCGTTCTCTCGAAGCTGGGGGTCTCCCGGGCGAAGAAGATCCTCCGGCCTCGCGACCACGCCGACAACTTCCGCGTGAACGCGACGTTCGGCCTGGACCTCGTTCGGTCCGTGCTGCGCCGCGACGACGTGGTGGTCGTCGGGCCCGATCGGCTCGAGCTCGACGGGTTCGAGATCGACCGCTTCACGTCGCGGCGATGGGGCCACCTTCGCCGCACAAAGTCCGTCGCCCGCGCCACCTGCCGCGTGCCCAAGGGCGGGCGGTACCACGTGGGCTTCATGATGTACGACGACACCCACGACGAGCGTGTCGGAATCCGCATCGACGGTCGCCCGTGCGGCGTCGCCGTCGCCAACAAGAACAACCGCCGGATGTGGCTGTACTGGCTGGCGGAAGCCGTCGAGCTGACGGGCTCGCAGCGCATCGAATTGCGGGCACTGGGTTCGAGCGGCTCGCACGGCGTCTGCAACGTCCTGCTGCTTCCGAACCCGCCGAAGGTCCGGGCGGTCGGCTGCGCGGTGCGGTACATGACGGCAAAGGCCTGCCCGGAGAACCCCGGGCGCGTGACGCTCTCGTGGGTGACGACCTGGCCAAGCCGGACGCGCCTGGCCTACGGCAAGACACCGGCCTGCGGCACGGAAGTCGCCGGCGGAGCCGACGGGCGATGCCTGGTCCACCGCGTCGTGCTCGAGGGCCTGGACGCCTCCGCGACGTATCATGCCCGGGCCACGGGCGACGCGCCCGGCGGGGGGACGGTCCGGGGGCAGGAGTTCACCTTTCGCGCCTCGCCCGCGAGGTCGCCTGCGACCCGCACGGGCGTCCGCGCCGTGCCGCTGACCGTCCACAACGACCACGCCCACGCGTTGGACGCCTGGCCGACGACCCTGGGTGTTCCGATTCCCCAAGGCGAGCTGGCCGGCGCGGGGTCCGTTCGCCTGCTCGGCCCCGAGACCAGGCCCGCGGACGTGCAGGTTCGCGTCTCGGCGCGCTGGCCCGACGGGAGCGTCAAGTGGCTGCTGGCGACCTTTTTCGCGAGCGTCCCGGCGAAGGGCAAGGCGGCGTACGTGCTGGAATACGGCCGGGACGTCCGCCCCGCGCCGGCGCCGGCCGGGCTCACCGTGCGCCGCGACGCCGACGGCCTGGCCGTCGACACCGGGGCGATCCGCTTCCGGATCGACCGCACCGGCCGGATCGCCGACGTCCGCCGAGGCCAAGAGCCCCTGCTGTCGCCGGGCGGCGTGTGCGAAACGATCGGCACCGACGAGGCGGGCGCCCGCTACCGCCCCGCCGGCCGGGCCGAGTGCACCGTCGAGGAGGCCGGGCCCCTCCGCGCGGTCGTCCGCGTCGCCAGCGACCTCGCCGGGGCCAAGGGCCCGGCCCTGCTGCGGGTCGAGAAACGCATCGAGGCCTACCGCCACTCGGCGATGCTCCGAGTCCACCACACGATCGTCGTCACCCGGCCGGAGCTGTTCACCCGGGTGAAAGACCTGTCCTACCGCATACCGGTCGCCGGTGGGGCCACGTCGTGGCGCCTGCCCCGGGCCAACGGCCAGGCCGTCTCTCTCGCCGGGGCCGGCGCGAGCGCCTTCCAGCGATTCGACGACGAGTTCGTCGTCGGCGCCGAGGGCAAGAACGCCCCCACCAAGGGCCGGCTCGTCGGGGCGGCCCTGCCGGGTTCCGGCGGCACGGTGGCGGTGGCTGTCCGCGACTTCTGGCAGAACTACCCGAAGGCCTTGACGGTCCGTCCGTCCGGGCTGTACGTGGGGCTTTGCCCGGCCTTCGAGGCGGGCGTCTACGACCGCTTCCCCTTCGAGAAGCAAGGCCACCACCTGTACTTCTACCTGCGAGGCGGGCGGTACCAGCTCAAGCGGGGCGTCTCGAAGACGCACGAGTTGCTTCTGTGTTTCGCCCGTCCGCCCCGGCGTGCGGGTCTCTGTTCGGCCTTCGGACGTCCGCCGATCGCCATGGCCCAGCCGGCGTGGATATGCGGCACGAAGGCGTTCTACGACGTGGCCCCGCGGGACGAGCAGCGTTTCGCCCTGTACGAGCGGTCGGTCGACCGGAACCTGGCCGCCTACGCCGCGCGGCGCGAGCGGGCGAAGGACTACGGCCTGCTGAACTACGGCGACTGGTACGGCGAGCGGGGCTCGAACTGGGGCAACATCGAGTACGACACGCAGCACGCGATGTTCCTGGAGTTCATCCGCTCGGGCAACCCGCTGGCGTGGCGTCTGGGCGAGTCGGCCGAGCTGCACAACCGCGACGTGGACACCATCCACTGGGCACCGGCCCCGGGAGACGTCGGGGCCGTCTACGTCCACCAGATGGGGCACGTCGGCGACTACTACGATCGGTCCGTGCCCGGCACGTTGGGGTTTCCGCGCGGCGGGTTCACGGTCAGCCACGCCTGGGTGGAGGGGCACTTCGCGCATTTCTTCCTGACGGGGGACCGCCGGTCGTACAACACCGGCCGGGCTATCGCCGACTACTTCATTCGCCGGCAGATGTCGCGTCCGTACGACTTCCTGACGACGCGTGTGCCGGGCTGGCACCTGATCATGAACGCGTCGGCCCTGGCGGCTACGGGCGACCCCTATTACCTCAACGCGTCGCGCGTGATCGTCGATCGCGTGATCGAGACGCAGGACGTCCAGCCCCGCCCGTTGGGGGCCTACCAGGCCAAGGGCCGAAAACCGTACCAGGTCGGCGGCTGGTCGCGGATGATGCGCCCGGGCCACTGCCGCTGCGAACCGAGACACCGGGGCAACGCGGGGTTCATGGTGGCCGTGCTGCTCAGCGGACTGAAGTACACCCACGACGTCACCGGCGAGGATCGCATCAAGGAGTGCATCATTCGGGGGGCCCACTACCTGCTCGACGAGACGTACAGCGAGTCGGTCAAGGGGTTCCGCTACACATCGTGCCCGAAGACCGCCTACCGCGCGGGGGCCAGTCCGCTGATGGTCGAGGGCATCGCGCGGGCGTATCTCTGGACGAAGGACGCGCGGCTCGGGCGGGTGCTGACCGAGGCCCTGCCTCGCGGCGCCGGCGGCAGCGGCTACGGAAAGGGGTTCTCGATGTACTACCGCGCCGGGCCCCGCGTGCTGGCCGACCTGAAGGCGGCCGGACTTTCGCTGCCCGCCAAGTGAAACCGGTTGAAACGTCCCGTCGCGCGGGCATAATGGGCCCATGGGCGCGCGCTCGAGTGGATCGATCTTCTGGGATGAGGGATACGTCCGTTCGACGCAGCGCCCGTTGAACTCCCTGGTGTTTATCCTCCTGCCACTGATCGTCTACCACGCCTGCGCGCTGCGGTACGGGACGGCGCTGCTGGCCCCTCGGGACCTGGCGCGGCTGCTGGGGTACTTCGGCGCGACGGCGTGGATTCTGCCTCCCCTGCTGATTCTCGTGGTGCTGGCCCTTCAGCACGTGGTTCACCGGTACCCCTGGCGGGTGCAGATTTCGGCCCTGGCGGGCATGGGGGCCGAGTCCGTCCTGTGGGTCGTGCCACTGTTCAGCCTGAACTACGTCACCGGGCGGTTCCTGGTGGCGGCCACCACGCAGCCGGGCGTGGCCCTGCGAAGCGTACTCCAGGCCGTCGGGGCGGGCATCTACGAGGAGTTCATATTCCGGCTGGTGTTCCTGAGCCTCTCTCTGGTGATCCTGGTGGACCTCCTGAGCCTCCGGCGGGACATTGCGGCGATCGCGGCCGTCGTGGCCCAGGCGGTGCTGTTCAGCCTGTACCACCTGTCGGACCAACAGGTATCGGGCGGGGCGTCGTTCCCCTGGTCGCCCTTCATCTTCCGCACGCTGGCGGGCGTGTACCTCGGCGGGCTGTACGTCTGCCGGGGGTTCGGCATCGCGGTGGGGACCCACGCCTGTTGGAACCTCTGCGTGGCGCTGCTGGCCGACTGAGGGGCCCGCCCCGGGCTACTCCCAGGCAAACTCCTGGCCGGTGAGCCGGGTGTAGGCCTCGATGTACTTCGCGCGGGTCTTCTGGACGATCTCGGCGGGCAGGACGGGCCCCGGGGGCGTCCGGTCGAACTTGATCTTGTCCAGGTAGTCGCGGACGAACTGCTTGTCGAAGCTGGGCTGGTCGCGCCCGGGCTTGTAGGCGTCCGCCGGCCAGAAGCGGGACGAATCCGGCGTGAGGACCTCGTCGATGAGAATGATCTGCCCGTCGTCGTCGCGGCCCCACTCGAACTTCGTGTCGGCCAGCAGGATGCCCCGTTCGGCTGCGTGCCGCCGGGCGCGGTTGTAGACGGCGAGCGACCGATCGCGGACCTCTCGGGCGACGTCGGCGCCGACGGTCTCGCAGGCGATCTCGAACGAGATGTTCTCGTCGTGCCCGGAGACGGCCTTCGTCGCGGGCGTGAAGATGGGCTCGGGCAGTTCGTCGCACTGCTTGAGGCCGGCGGGCAACTCGACGCCGCAGACCGTGCCTTGTTCCTTGTATTCCCGCCAGCCGCCGCCGGCCAGGTAGCCCCGGACGACGCATTCGATCGGCAGGGCGTCGCACTTCCGGCAGAGCATGAAGCGTCCGTCGAGCTCATCGCTCTGGCAGTCGTCGGGCAGGTCCTCGAGGCTCACGGACAGCACGTGGTTGGGCGTGATATCGCCCAGGAGCTTGAACCAGAAGGCGCTGATCTGGGTCAGGACTCGCCCCTTGTCGGGGATGCCGTTGGGCATGACCACGTCGTAGGCGCTGATCCGGTCGGTGGCGACGAGCAGCAGCCCGCCCGGCAGCTCGTAGATATCGCGGACCTTGCCACTGCGCTTGGCGTAGGAACCGAGGGATGTCGTCAGCAGCGCGGTGCTTTTCATAGCGAACGTTCTACCTTCCCGGAGCCCGGGCGGTCAAGGGCCCCGCCGGGGGAATTATCGCCCCGCGAGATAGGTCAGAATGAAGGCGATCTGGGTCAGGACGTTGGCGCCCAGCAGCGCCCGGCGGCACGGGGCGCCGGCGGCACGGCAGAGGCCCACCCCCGAGGCGATCGCCACGGCGACGGTCCCGGCCAGGATCACCACCTGGCTGCCGAGACCGAGGTGATGGAAATAGAGAATCGACGCCAGCAGGAGCGCGGCCATGCACGCCGCCGCCGAGGCCGCGCCGCATCCCGCGGCGAACGCCGCCACCTGCGGCTCCGTGGCCTCGCTGGGCCGGGTGAACTTCACGGCGATGAGCATGGCCCAGCCCCCCCAGACGGGCATGAGCAGCAGGACGCGGTAGAGCTTGGCGTCAGGCTGAAGCCACCCGACGTACCAGGGCAGGCGGGTGAACTCCCATCGGTGCCAGTCGGGCTTGAGACCGAGCAGGCAGAACGCGACGATGAGGACCAACCCGGAGGCCGCAACCGCCCGGGCCGTCGCGTCGCGCGGGGAGAGGAACTCCGCCAGGGCGGCGATCCCCCGGCGGTACGGCCAGAGGCAGAAGACCCCCGCGGTCGCCATCGCCGGCATGACGAGCGGCTCGTAGTCGCGGAAGATACCCCACGCGACGCCCCAGAGGTTGACCAGCACGATGCCCCAAAGGACGGACAGGGCGATCAGGCCGATCCAGGAGCGGGCGAAACGTTGGGGCTCCTCGACCTCGAGGCGCTCGTCGTCGGCGGTCAGGAGCATGTAGGCCGGCCGGCGGCGCAGGGAGTCCAGCACGGAGCGGGCCACACTGCAACAGAGCTTGCCCTTGGCCGGTTCATTCACGAGGGCCAGCGTAGACGCCGGGGCGCTTGGGGGCAAGGGATTCTGCCTCTCCGGCGGCGACCGGCGGAGGTCAGGGGGTCAGGAACAGTTCGGCCATCCCGCGGACGGCCTCGTCGCGGTCCCGCGAGAGGTGCGTCACGACGGCCCGGTTGCCCCTCGGGTCGGCGGTGCCAAGCAGCTCGACGAGCCGGCAGCGAACCAGGGCGCTGGGGTCCTCGATGCTCGGCGCGAGCAGCGACAGGACGACGCGGTCGAGCGTGGCGTAGCGGAGGGCGGCGATCATTTCCTGGCGGACGACGGGGTTAGCGTCGCTCAGCAAGGCCCTCAGCAGCGACAGGTGGACGAGCTTGTTGACCCGTCCGGCGAGGGGTCGGGGCACCTCGCCGCGGCCGGTGTCGATCTGGCAGGCAAGCGCCAGCAGCGACCCGGTCCTTCGGGCGGCCCGCATCCGCTCGGGAAGACTCCCCCGCCGCAGGTCGCGGACGATACGGCCGAGGGCGAGTTGGTAGGCCTTGGGCCATTCGCCGGGTTTCGCCGGATCGAGCGCCCCGAGCAGGCTCGCCCGGCGGATGCGCGCGGTGGCCTGGGGGACGGACGGGGCGGCCTGCGCCTGGCCGGCCGGCGGCCTCAACGTGCCCGTGATCGTCAACGTCACGTCGCTCAGCGGGCGCAGCGCCAGGGCGCGGGCCAGTTCGCCGACGTCCAGGCGGACGGTCTGCCGCAGGCTCTCGCCGGACTTGAGGTAGCGTGGTGCCGCCCAAACCGCCATCGGCAGGCGTTTGACGGTGACGGCCGAGATGCCGTCGGAGTCGGGAATCGTGGCGGTCAGGGCCATCTCCGGCCGCACGAGCCCGCGCCAACCGAGAGGCACGGGCACCGGGCCGATGTTCTTCAGCGTCGCGACGACCTGGACGGGCTCGCCGCAGGCGACCGTCTCGGCAACGGGCCTGATGTGAACGGAGAGGAACCGCCCCGGCTCGTGGAGCATGTGGAGGTAGCTCTTGTCGAAGGCGCCCAGCAGCCGCTTGGCCTCCTGGATGCCCTTGGGCTCCGGCAGCACGATGCTCCTGCGGGCGGCGAGTTTGGCGAGTCTCCTGAAGGCCGGGCCGGTCCGCGGCAGTGCCGCGACGGCCAGCACGGCCTTGCGGACGGCCGGGGCGTTCCCCACCACGTCGTAGCGCTCCGCCAGGAACACCGACGCGTAGAGGTCTTTGCCGAGCAGCGTCTTGAGGCGGTTCTCGCCCTTGTCGGGTCCGGAGCGTCCGACGGCGAGTTCGGCGGCCCCGAGGATGCGCTGGTAGACGGGGTTGTTGGGGTCTTCCTTGATGGCCCGTTCGGCGTAGAGAACGGCCTGGTTGGGCCTTGGCAGGGCGGTCACATAGAACCAGGCGACCTCGGAGGCGAAGGCCTCCGACGCCTCCCCGCCGGTCTCGCGGTCCTTGTAGCTCTTGGCCATGGCGTCCAGGAGCGTCTTGGCCTCGGCGTCCTTGTTGGCGGCCAGGTAGGCCTCCCGAAGCATCGCCGTGAGTTGCGGCGCCCGGGCGTATCGCTTGACGGCCGGGGGAAGGACCTTGATGGCCTGGTCGTACTTTCGAGCGTCCAGCAGGGCGTTGGCGTAATCGACGAGCAACTGCTGCTCTGAGACATTGCCGGGCGGCACGCGGGCCGGATCGGCACCGGGCCAGGCATGGTCGAAGAACGCGACGGCCTCGTCGTACATGCCCAGCGCGCCGAGGTCGAGGCCGACGTCCCAGGCCTCCGAGGCCGCGTGCGGGTCGCCCCGCAGGATCCGCAGCCGAAGGTCCAGCCGCTGCGCCTCCGTCTCGGGCGCCTTCAACGACGCCCAGATCGCCAAGGCGTCGGCGCTGGACGGGTCGAGTTGCAGGGCCCCCTCGACGGCGGCCAACGCATCGCGGGGGCGTCCCTGGCCGTTCCGCAACCGGGCCAGTCGCCCGGCGGCATGGGCCCGAAGGCTCGGGGCGAGGCCCGTGCGGTCCACGAGCCCCTGGAGGAAGGCGGCCCGTTTGTCGGCCGTCTGAATTCGACCCAGCCTCGCCGCCACCCAACGACAGTACTTGTCGTTGTCGCGGGGAAAGACCTTGAGATAGGCTTCGAGGTCGGCCGCCTCGGCATTGGGGTCGGCTTGGGCGAGGTGGATGTCCGCCAGCAGGCGGGCGGTGCGCCAATCGCCCGGCACGAGCCGGTCGGCGAGGCCCGCGAGGACCACCAGCCGACCAGCCCGTGCGGGCGTAGCCGAATCGGAGCAGACCATCTCGATGGCGGCGTGGCGGAAGCTCTCCGCCGCCAAGTGGCTGTCCGAGGTTTTCTCAGCCGCCGGTCGGACCGTCGGAGCCGTCGTCGGGCGCGTCGTGGGGCCCCACAGCCCGCCGGCCACTAGGACCAGCCACGTCAACGCCCGCACTGCTGGCATGATCGCTCCTCGACGGTCCGCCGCCTGCGGCGGTCAGTTGCCCGGCTTGACCGTGATCACCTGGGCCTGGGCGTCTCGCCGGATCAGGAAGTTGATCGGGGCGGTCCGGCTGGTCGCCAGTGACTTCTCCACGATCTGCTGGAGCATCTGGATGGTCTTCACCGGTTGGTTGTTGACATTCGTGACAACGTCGCCGTTCTTGAGCCCCGCCACAGCCGACGGGCTGCTCTTGACGACGCCCAGGACGATCAGGCCCGGCACGCGGGCGTCCTCGCTCTTGTCGAGGAACTCATCCAGCATGACCTTCTCGCGGACAAGCAGGCCAATGGCGCGGTTGAAGTAGCGCTTGGCCTCGCTGGGGCGCTTGGGCATATCGCCAAGGGTCACGCTGACGTCCTTCGGCTTGCCACCGCTGAGGATCTTCAGCTTCAGCACGGTGCCCGTCCTCATCCGCATGAGTTTTCGGACGAAGTTCCGCACGCTCAACTCGGGGGTGGCGAGCTTCTCGATCGGCTTGCCATCGACCTCGATGATGATGTCGCGATCGGCCAGTCCGCCCTTGGCCGCCGGCTGGTTCGGGATGACCTCGTCGACCTTGACGGCGGGCTTGTCCAGTTTCAGGATGTCGGCCAAGTCCTTGGGGACCGCCTCGAAGCGGTTGACGCCCATCCAGGGCAGGCGAGCGACCTTGCCGTCCGACGGGATGTTCTCCAGCACGTGGACGAACTCCTCGACGGGGGTAAAGAACGCCGATTCCTGCTGGCTGCGAAGGCGCATCGGAACCATGCCGCGGCGGGTGGGCATCTGGAAGGGCAGGAACAACTGCCGCCCGACGATGCCGATCGCCCGCCCATCGGGGGCATAGACCGGCGAGCAGGCGCCGGTGAGACGTCCGGCCACGTACACGAGGTCGCCCGGCACGCGGAGCTTACTGGCGGCAAAGCCCCTGCCCAGACACACCGGCCGGGCCGGGTCGCCCATCAGCAGCCCGATCGACGCCACCTCCTGGCCCAGTGCAATGCCCGACGTCCGCGAGAACTGCACGACCTGCCAAGTGTGCTTCTCCGTCGCCTGGACGAAGCCCAGTCCGGTCCACGCGTCGACGCCGAGCAGCTTGGCCTTGAGTTCCTTGCGGTCCACGCCCGGGACGGTGATCTTGAAGTTCTTCAGCGTCTCCACGGGCAGCCGGGAGTCCAGCGAGGTCGTCAAGAACACACCGTTCGCCGCGATGCAGACGGCCTGCCCGGTGACATTGCGGCTGCCGGTCTCCATCTCCACCGTGTACTCCACGACGGCGAGCGATCCGGAAGCCTTGGCCGTGATATCGGCAAGGGTCTTCGCCGTGTCGCCCTGTGCGATGGCCGGCCCCATGACCAGGAGAACCAGACCCAAAGCTATGCATCGTTTCATGTCGACTCCTTTGCCCCTTGGGGGCGGCTCAAGATTCATCCACGGTGTCGCCGGCTCGACGCCCTCGCCGCGGCAAGACGGTCACCCCACACGGGGCCCGCCGAGGCCGGCAGCCAACGCAGCGACATCCACGCCACTATACCTATCGTCGTTAAAACCATGGAAGTGTACTGGTTATGTGTGAAAACTCCCGCCAGAAGATCGTGGGCGTTGTCATCGCGGATCATCTCCAGAACGAAACGCGTGATCGGATAAAGGATTACCAACATCGCGAAGACTTGGCCCTCCCTTCTCCGAAGCCGGTAGAGCCCCCCCAGCAACCCCGCCAGAAGCAGCGCATTGACGATCCCCAACGGCTGGGCGGGCTTGACCGGCAGCGACCGGACGGTCGAGGCCAGGGCAATCTGGTCGGTCTGGAGCAGGCGGTTGGCGGCCTGACGCTCCGCCGGAGACAGTCGCTCGTCGCGGTCGGTGTCGAAACGCCGGCGGCGCTCCATGAGGCCGTGCCATACCTCCTCGAAGCTCAGTCGCCCGCTGGCGTCGGCATCGAAGACCATCGCCTCGTCCCAGTGCTCGCTGCCACGGAGAAGCCCGTCGCCGGCCCGGAGCCCCCGGTGCCATTCGTCCTCGTCGAGCAGGTGGTCGTCGCCGGCCAGTTCCGCGAAGGCCACGCGGGCGGCGATCTCGCTGTTGGCGTCGGCCCAGACGGTTGTCTGGTCGCTCGTCAGCGGCCCGTGGAAGTATCGCGGGGCGTGGACCCATCGGCGGTCGCGGAAGGCCCCGTCCATGCGGACCGTTCCGGTCATCGCGGCGTTCACCAGCGCCTCGGGGGGCGAGATCTGGCAGCGGCTGAGTTGGTGAGAGTAGACCGGGCTGGGGGCCTGCGTGTCTTGGGAGAAGGGGTTCAGCCGCCCGTCGAGCTTGATCAGCGGCCTGGAGAACAGCGGGAAGGTGATCCCGAGGGGCCAGTCCTCGCGGCACGTCGCGCCGTAGCAGCAGCCGTTGAGCGTGCAGCCCATGCGCCCGAAGGCCAGCCCGATCATCAGCGGCACGGAGACCATGTCCAGGTATCGCCGAACGGGCAGGCGCTTGGCGAGAAGGTATCCCAGGACCATCACGGTGGCGAGAATGACCCCGCCGTAGTAGATGAGCCCGCCGCTGGTCACGTCGAGCATCGCGCCGAGCACGTCGGCCGCCCCGGCAAACTGCGTGTCCCAGTGCTGGATCACGTAGGCCGCCCGCGACCCGAAGATGCCCCCCACCAGCGACAGCAGGCCCACCGCCGCCATCGCCTCCGGGCTCTCGCCCGCACGCCGGGCCAGACGCTGGCCGACCCAGATCGACACCAGGAACCCCAGCACGAGCATCAGCCCGTACCCGTACACGCGCAACGGCACCTGCCAACCGAAAATGCCCACCGTGCCGAAATCGATGATGATCTGCTGCATTCAGACCCAGAAGCGTTTGGAGGCCATCACCTCAAGCCCATGCCCGCTCGCTACGGCACCGTAGGCAACTGCCTGGAAATGTGCCTGCGGAATCCGAGCGGCCGAGCCCAGCCGACAGGCGGGACATTGTAGCGCCACCCGTCGGGTCAGTCCACCAGGATGTTGTCGATCAGACGCGCCCGGCCGAAACCCACCGCCAGGGCGATCAGCACCGGCCGGTCCGTCCTTTGTACGTCCGAAAGCTCCCGGGGATCGACAATCTCCACATAATCCACCACGCCGGTCGGCGCGTGGGCCGCGAGGTGCTCGCGAATGGCCTCGATGACCGTCTCGGCCGGCGGGTGCTCCCGGCGAATCAGCCCCTCGGCCCGCTGCAGCGCGCCGTACAGCGCCGCCGCCTCGACGCGCTGTGCGCCCGTCAGGTAGCGGTTTCGGCTGGACATCGCCAGCCCGTCGGCCTCGCGAACGGTCGGACAGACCACCACGGCGACGGGGAAGTTCAGGTCCTCGGCCATTCGCCGGACGATGACCGCCTGCTGGCGGTCCTTCGCGCCGAAGTAGGCCCGGTCCGGGCCGACGATGTTCAGGAGCTTGGCGACGACGGTGCAGACGCCGGGGAAATGCTCGGGCCGGCTTCGCCCGCAGAGCCCCCGCGCCAGCGGCGGCACGGCCACTTGCGTCAGCGACGGGCGGGGGTACATTTCCTCGACGGGTGGCGCGAAGATCGCGTCGGCGCCGTGGGACTCGCACGCGGCCCGGTCGGCCTCCGGCGTCCGCGGATACGACCCCAGGTCCTCCGCCGGGCCGAACTGCGTCGGGTTCACGAAGAGGCTCACCACGACGTACCCGCATTCGCCGCGGGCCGCGTCCAGCAGGCTCAGGTGCCCGGCGTGCAGCGCCCCCATGGTCGGGATGAAGCCGATCGACTTGCCCGCGGCCCGGGCTTGGCGTACGGACCGCCGAACCGCCTCGATGGTCTCGAAAACGTTCATCACAGCCGTCGAATCTCCTCGATGATCTTCGCCCGCTCGTCCGGTCGGCGGACGTCCACCGTCTCGCCGTCGACGCGCACGACCGGACAACTCGCCGAGGCGACCACCTCATCGTAGGCGGCCCGCATGTCTTCGAGAAACGCCCGCGTCATCGCACGCTCGAACGCGCGACCGCGCCGGGCGATCCGCTCCAGCAGCGTCGCCGGCCGGGCGTCCAGGTGCACCAGCACGTCCGGCCGATGCACCCGCCGGGCCAGGTGCGCGTGGACGCTATCGTAGGCCGTCAGCTCGTCGGCCGCCAGCCGCTGGGTCGCGTACAGGCGGTCCTGGCAAAATCCGTAGTCGCTCACGAGGAGCCCCTCGTCCGGCCAGGTCGCCCGCGAAAGCTGCCGCACGCGGCTGAGCAGGTAGAACAACTGGGCCGGCAGGCGGGCCTCTTCCGGGCCGGCGTAGGAATCCGCCAGGAACGGGTTTCCCTCGTAGTCTTCTCGGAGCAGCTCGGCCGGCATATCCTCGGCCAGCAGCTCCGCCAGGGTTGTCTTGCCGGACGCCGGCGGGCCGATCACGCTGATGAGCCTTGCGGTCATCGGGCCACCTCGGCCTCGGCCAGCAGTTCGACGACGGATCGCCCGAGCACGGGGTGCAGGGCTTGCGGCGCGATGCTGGCCAGCGGGCGCAGCACGAAGAGGCGCTCGTGCATCCGCGGGTGCGGGATCGTCAACTCGGGGGTCTCGAGCACGGTCGAGCCCATCAGCAGCAGGTCGAGGTCGCACGTGCGGGGCCCGCAGCGGGGTTCGTTCTCGCGCCGGCGTCCGAGGGCGCGTTCGATGGCCTGCATCTCCGCGAGCAGCTCGTGCGGCGTTCGCGTGACGGCCAGCTCGGCCGCGGCGTTGAGGTACGCGTTCTGTCCCGCCGGGCCGCCCTCCGGCTCGGTCCGAATGAACTGCGAGACCAGGCGAACGCTGACGCCCTCGACCTCGCTGAGGCGTTTGATCGCCTCCATCAGCGTCGCGCCGCGGTCCCCGAGGTTGCTGCCCAGGGCGATATGTGCCAGGATTTCGCTCATCCGCCACCAAGGTACGCGCCGACGCCCGGGCGTCAACCGGCATTTGTCGCGCTGGACCCGGGGGGCCGGCATGTGCTATCGTACCAGGTCGCGTCAGGACCCGAAGAGCCGCTCTCCGCAAACGAGGATTCGCCCATGAACGCGCGCTCGATCTCTCTGAGTCTCCTGTTGTCCGCCGCCGCCTTGGCCTGCGGGTTGGCCCCCGCGCCAGCCGGTGCCCAGAAACGCCCCTCCGACTGGCCCCAGTTCCGCGGTCTTGGCGCCCGGGGCCAGAGCGGCGACCGCAACTTGCCCGTCACCGTCAGCGTCGAGAAGAACCTCCTGTGGAAGGCCGACCTGCCCGGGTCGGGCACGAGCAGTCCGATCGTCGTCGGCCCGCGCGTCTTCGTCACGTGCTACAGCGGCTTCGGCGAGCCGGGCGACTCGGCCCGCGTGATGACGCGTCTGCAACTGCACGTGGTTTGCCTCGGCCGGGACGACGGCAAGGTGCTCTGGACGCGCC
>Ga0272442_10007981_pt1 | contig 13552 bp, 21 predicted proteins | sample SSMForm2O_FD_200262 | JGI IMG/M metagenome (GOLD analysis project Ga0272442, IMG submission 200262) | Marine sediment archaeal communities from Little Sippewissett salt marsh, Falmouth, MA, United States - SSM-Form-2O | ecosystem: Environmental > Aquatic > Marine > Wetlands > Sediment ...
TTGTAACTGGTGCTGGTCGTCCCGATATTGGTTTTTCTATGTTGTACGCTGTTGAAGGACAGGGTATAGCAGACGCCGGGGCAGCAGCAGGGTTGTCAGAAAACGAACAAGAATACTTATATCATACGTATGGGCCAGCCGCAGCGGCGATTGAATATTTCCTAAGAATTAAGCCCGGCATTAAACTTGGAAAGCGAGCTTATAATCGTGTACTTTCCCGTACTGCACAGAAAATTTCACAACGTGGTATGCCCAGAACCTCTGGTGCTTGGGTAGAATTAATACAAGAAATGGTGGAAGAGCCTACACAACAAGCGTTAGAAGAGTTTGCTACACAAGGTGTTACCGGAGAGGATATAGAGGGCGGCGTTAAAGGATTTATAGACAGACAGGCACAAGCAGCGTTGATTGGTGGAGCAGCCGCATTTATTCCTTTAGCTGCCGGTGGTTTTGTTGGCGGTACTAAAAGAGTAGCTAATAAGCTCATGTTAGATAAGACCGGAGAACAAGCTGCGGAGTATGCAAGGGCATGGACTTCCGGTACGTTACAAGACACGGTAATGAAAGATGGCGTATCTAAAGCAGAGCCAGTTAAAGAACTACCTAAAGACTTTGAGCGTAACGAGTTAGGATTACAGGCACGGATGGATATGTTGTTAAAAGAGAGTCAGGTAGAGAAAGATACAGATAAGTTGGCTAAGTTAGCTGACGAGATGGAACAGGTTGATGCTGAGATTGAATCTATATCTGAGCAGAATACTGCTACGTTGTCCATAAAAGAATTACATAAACTAGCTAAAAGACAGAAAATTAAAGTACCAAAGGGTACTACTAAGACTGGTATACGTAGTTTATTGCGTGGTCCACAAGAAATTGTAGAGACAGAAAGTGGATGGGCTGTACGCGAAGAGTTAGAATCCGGTAAAAAAGCATGGTCTATAGAGCGGTATGATAGTTATGAGGACGCTCGTGATGCTCTACAACTAAAACAATACGGAGAGGCATTTGGTCGTGGTTATGGACAGACTAAGCCTCGCGTAAGAGTACAAGGTGAAATAGGAAAAGTAGAAGTAGCTCCGGTTGAATTAGTTAATGAAGAAGGCAAGGTAGAAGTTATCTCTCCTGCCGAGACAGACCAACAGCTTATTGAGGCAGTACGTCAAGCTAAGAGAATATCTAAAAAAGTCCGTAAACCACAGATCAAGAAACAAAAAGCTAAACAAGCTGCACGTGCTATTGAAGCATACAAAAAAGCTACAGGTAAAGATCAAATTAGCAGAGTACGTGCAAGAATTATAGCACGCGGTGCTATGAAAGTAGGAGAGGCCGCAGTACCGGAGTTAGAAAATCCTCCACAACTTACCGATGAACAGTGGGAACAGTACGAAGAGCGTATAGATAAAACATACCCAGAAGACCTTGTATTTACTCGTGATATGGCCTCTCGTGCGTTACGTAAATTAAGAGAGGGTTATCTACCGCAAGGTGCAGAACTAGCAGCACTAACCGATGTTATAGGTGTAGAAAATGCTGTGGCGTTAGGAGAAGCGTTACAAAGTAAAGTAGAGTATAGTTGGGCCGATGCCCCTGAACTTATCCTTAGTTTTATGAAAGCATTTAAATTTGGATGGGATGTTCAAGCTCCTCGTCAATTCTCACAAATATCAGGGATAAAACACCCAGCATTCAAACATCAAATACGTTACTTTAATCTCGGTGCATTATTTTCTAAAAAGTTTGCATACCGTACAGAAGGCGAGATACGAAGTAGAGATTCATACAAACTAGCTCGTAGGTATAAAGTACCGTTCTTATCTCTAGGTCCGTTTAAAGGACACATGGGCGATCCAACCAGACTTCCAGATTACGGTTCTGTTACCGAGTTCTTTATGGGATTAGAGGGCAAGAAGTTTGCTCCAATAAGATGGTTAGGTCGTAGAATGTCTGCATTTGAGCGTGGTGCAGACGTTGGTATTAATTGGGGCATGTTAAGATTATGGGAGATTCAAGAACAAGAGTTATCTGCATATCGAGGACGTAGAGCATTAAAAGATAATCCGTTGACTGCGGATGAAATTGATAAGATACGTACTAATAACGCTAAAAATATTACAGCTTTAGCAAAACGTTTTGTTGGAAGGGGACGACGTGCTAAACAACTTACTCATGCTGCTAGTTATATTTTAATGTCTCCCGGTACTACGTTTGGTAGACCTATTGCTACATGGCACGCACTCACAGACGTCTTTAGAACTGGAAGTGTAGAACAGAAAACGTATGCCGCACAGAACATAGCATTAAATTTAGCTAAATATTATGCTATTGGTTGGTTAATTAGTTTAATGGCAGCTAAACACAGAGAGAAAAACCCAGACAAGTCTCCGCCTATTGATGGCTCTAGTCACCCTCTTGATTCTTTATTTGGTAAAGTACGAATATTAAACGACGTTGTTGATTTATCTCATGGCGATGCACCTCAGTATAGAACATTAGGTCGTATTTTATTTAGTGGTTATGCCAGAGCTAAAGAAAAATTTACTGGTAAGACCATTTCAGAAATAGGGGATCAACGAGTACGCGATGTTGGTGAAGAGTTGATGAGATACTTTAAAGGAAGAGAGTCTCTTGCATTAGGATTAGCTCAAACATTAGCTACGGGTAAAGACTGGCTTGGTAGAGATATAGGAGGACTAGATGCTACGATACGGACGTTAGGGATGGAGCCTCTTGTTGCTATCTACGAAGCAGCCGAAGCAGATGGGCTGTTAGAAAGCTGGGAAAATGGAGATATGGGGGCAATCTATAAAAACGTTCTAAGTAATGCGTGGATATTAGGGGCTACTTTTAGTAGCTTAGGTGTATCCTCTTATCCAGAACGTGCTACCAAAACCAGACAATTCTTTAAAGATACTATCGCTGAACGTGGGTATGATAAGAAGTGGGATGAACTAAATCTTGGACAACAACACGCCTTACAAGGACAGTACCAACAACAGCTTGGTGTGTTGGATGAGAAGGTTAGACAAGAAAAGGTTAAAGACGGATATAACATGGAAAAGCTGTATGATGAAGGACGTGCGGCTGGTAAACTAATACGAAAAGGATTAAATAAAAGTAACGCTAAAAAGATGAAGGATATTGATATAAGCGTTACTCGTCAACCTAAAGACTTTTGGTTAAATGACGATAGGTATAATAGATACAAAGAGTTAATTATTAAAAATCTAAACGGCCAACTAAATAATATCAACGTAGAAGATTTTTATAACAACACAGAAAGAGTAGAGGTTCTTAGAAATTTAGTACGTGCAGCTAAAGATAGATCGTTCGGGCAACTAATGGCAGAGATACAGGAGTAAGGTATGTTAAGCAACGATGAAAGAGATCGGTATATTATAGAAACGCGGAATGATATGAAGTGGTTAAAGGCGAGCCACGAGAGACATATTAATACACACTTCCGATATAATATACTTGCGTGGGGTGCAGTAATAACGGCTATACTGTCTATGATAATTTCCTATCTATCGGTATAAACTACTACATCATAAAATCATAAAATCAAACACCAGTTGTTTACCCATTAATCGAACATTCGAGTAGTGCGTATTAATCGTATTCCTACCAATAAGTTTTTTATATTCAGTATCAAGTGTTACTTCTAAATAACCAGACGGACGATATATATATGTTATTGTTCCGGTAGGTTTAACGGCTTTTATACGCATATAACGTGTTTGACATTCTGAACAAGGACAGGTATTTGTTTCCTCAAATACACATACCCGGTCTCTTGTTTTATAGTGGTTTGTTTTCATTACTTCCTCCGTTTAATTATTATCTAACGTATCGTTTCCAATTGTCCTACATGAAAAAACAGTACTATTAATATAATCAACAACATGTAGTGGTTTTCTAAAACTGTTGTTACAGCGTGTTAAATATTCTTCGATTGACGACGGCCAAATATCCACGTTTTGTCCACACTTCGTTATAAATTTCAATCCACCGTGTGTGTTTATCTTAGCTGTATGCGGAATTTGCAAAGCTACAATATGCCATTTTTCTGGTGGTACAATTAAATCAAAATCATTAAATGTATTACACTTACCTAAAAGATATTCTGCAAAACTGCCTACGAGATAAGCACCACACGTACACATAATGAATACTTCTGTAGGCATTTGTTTAAGTGTATCTCTATTATGCATTATTCCTCTGTTTCATATTTTTTATAAATGTTTCTGACAACATCCACAAACACTGTATGTCGTTAGCGTTGATAAAAGTAGCTATATCTAAATAGAACTCTACGTGAAAGGTAGGAACATTCCAACCGTTACATCCCCCTTCAATAATCACTTTGAATTCGGCTTTATTATCTATTTTAACTTCTACTTTTGTATCGTTACCAAAACGATTTTGTAGTAATAAATCAATCAAAACACTTTTGATTTGTGTCCGCAGTTCTAGGATTTTAGACAACATATTCTTCCTCTTTCATTTCTCCACACTCCCGTATCTATCAACAACACAAATGTCCGCCGGTATATCTAAACTAAGCTTTACTGCATTTTCCATACACTCCTTCACCCACGCGACTCCCTGATCTACATAGTTAACTGGACATTCTGTAACAATCTCATCGTGTACTAAATTAACTACGCGAAGAACAGGGTTCGTTATAACTCTTGATGCAGCTATCTTAACCATATCAGCGGCAAAGGATTGGATTAGAAAATTAAATGCCTGACGGAAACACCGCATCTTCTGCCACTTACTCTTCTTATTATAATCAGGAAACCTTCGTCTACGCCCCGATATATTACACACCCACCCGTCTTTATTTAACTTCACTTTAACACTATCCATTCTTGTAAGTACAGACGGATATTTTGTGAAGAATTTTTCTAAAAACTCTTCTGCTTCTTTTATACTACAGCGGAAATCCTGTGCAAAACCGAACGGACTTTTCCCGTAGCTAATACCAAAGTTAATACGTTTAGCTCCAGTACGACTTACTCCACAACTCTCAGCAGTTATAGCATGTAAATCCTGTCCTTCTCTAAACGCTTTCTTTAATGCCGCATCGTTAGTTTCTTCTGCTAATATACGTAACTCTTGAGAAGAGTAATCGGCCACAATAAGTGTATTACCGGGTGAAGCAACATATAAATTACGGATATTACACACATCATTGTTCTGTGGTAACTGCTCAACATTAGGATCACTACAAGAAAGTCGGCCGCTAGAAGTAACCGCATTATGAAAATCACTTCGTATACGTTCATCTCCATCTATAAACTTCTCAAAAGGTTCTAAGAAACTACTTAGTAATTTAGCACACTTACCATATTTTATCCACTTATCTAAAAATGGATGTGTTCCTACTATACGTTCCTTAAATGCTTTTCCTACAGACTTGTTTCCTTTCTTAGTTGTTTCTGTTATCTTTATACCTAAGCTCTCAATTATAGGAATCATCTGATCGGAGCTATTAAAGTTGATGTGTTGATTCAGCACAACTTTACGGCTGCGGGGTGTTATAGTAAAATACCAATTACTTTTTGTATTTCCTAACTCTTTATACATCTCATCTTCAAGCTGATAATAAAGATGCCGAACACGTACCAACTCTTCTTTGGCTAATTGCCTATCGACGGCCGCACCGTTAATACGAAGTTGTGTTAGTACGTGCTGAAACGGCATCTCAATATCCCATACCAGCCTACCAAGATTCTGTTGGTCTATTTCTACGAGTGCTCTCTTGTAGAGTTGGTATGTCCATATTGCATCATTTAACGCATACTCACTAAATTTTGCTAAATTTGTATCATCTACTTTGTCATACTCTTTTATCTTCTCAGGGGGGACGTTAAGAATAGTACGGGCTAGATACTTCAAAGATTTAGACGGTAGATTTTCGTCTATCAAATGCCAAGCTGTCATCGTATCAAAAATATTATCAAACCTTATACCGTGTTTATATAACATCGCCATATCAAACGGTGCGTTGTGCATTATTACACACTCTGCCTCACCAACATAAAAGTCTAACACCTCTACCAACTCTTTTCTACGTTGGTCGTTAAAGGCGTGTGGCAGAGATATATAACATGCCTGTCTACCATCACACAAACTAAACCCCACAAGCTCCTGCGTATACCAATCCAGACTCGTTGTTTCAGTATCAAGACTAAATTCAGGAGCCAGTTTGCTACAAAAATGTTTAAGTGTGTGGGCGTCTGTTATAATCTTACGTTCCATTTTTACTTTTCACTTATTTAATCTTTTGTATAAAACATCTTTGCTGTTAATGGGTCTTGCCCAAAACCAAAAGTAAAACACAGAAACCCTACTATCAAAGGACGTTCAAGTGTGGGTAGTATAGAAAAACCTATAAACCAAGACGATAAGTCTAGCCAAATTCCTACGTACTTAGACAATACTAAACATCTACATAATTTAATTTTTCTCATAACAACCCCATATTTTAATATAACCAATACCAACCATAGTCTTTCTTACAATCTCCATTTATAGCAATCTTATTCTTCTCTGCTATAATTAATGTTCCATCTCCATCCCAATACCACGTAATTATTATATTTCCGTTTGTATACAGATTTTTACTCAAACTATCTTTTTCTTCATTTTCTGGTTCATAATTATAACTAGTACCATACCATTCTTTACATAACCTGTCTATAAAATCTTTTTTCTGTTTAGCATCGTTTATTTTATAAAATTCAGGATGTAGTTCAAACGTACTATAACAACCAAACCCGTCACCAACAAAACAATACTCTCGTAATGTTTCTCCAAAAATATTAGGATCGTCTAACTTCTGTGTATCTACAGTTATTATCATAACAACCCCTATAAAGATTTTTTAGATTCTTTTACAAAAGGCAACAACGTTATGTAATTATCCTCAAGCTGTTCGCAGTCACGCATGTTATGATCGAGGATATACTCTACAGCTTTCATGTGTTGTTCTTTATTACCATACTTAACATCCATCCAATAATCCTTATCTATTTTTGTTTTAACGTCCTTACCAAGTATGGCATTGGCTATAGAATTCTGTCTGCGAGACGTTATCTTCAACGTTCTTTTAGCAAACGTGTATGTATCGGACTGATACACCTCACCCCAACTCGGAAAGTCCTCTCCCTCATATAGCCCGCGAGCCTTCAACCACAAATACCTTGCCTTAATAAACGGTATGTCAAAACGTCCGGCATCTCCGTAATGTGTGACTATCCTATCATATTGTTTAATACTTGGTATAAGAGTTTCAATCAACCTCTTATCATAGTTTCCTGCGTCTAAATCTCTCTTAGTTATGTAATCATACAAATATTCATTTTCACCTATTGTTTTAATACAGTAAGATAACATAATATCGAAGTCTGCATTAAGACCACCAGCCTCAATATCTAACGCACCCTTCTTTTCTTGTATATCAAACTGCTTTATAAAACAATTAAAATGACGTGTGAATCTGTGACGGTGTGCATTACACCCATGCTCATACAACCACAAGTATTGAGTTGAGTTTGCTTTTTTAAGATTCGCAACACGTGCCATAAACTTCGGCAGACAATCAGTATATTTTAGTGTTTTTGGCATAAAATTATTCCTTATTATCATTATTATAATTACAATACTTTTTCTTAATTACCGTCTAAAGCGTATCCAATTAAACAACCTGCTACTAATATAACCCCTATTATAATAAAACTACAACCAAATATCCATAAAAAACTATGTGTGTTGCCGGGCAGTAAATAATAAACCACAATACTTGCCATAAACAACATTATTATTACACCGCATATTCCACTTAATATTCTCCATTTCATAACTAACCTTTCGCATAAGGACAAACACTACGAACCGGGCAGTAGTGTGAACAACGTCTCTTCTCTCCCGGACGTACTTCTACATAATCTCCCCGGCCTGTTTTGTTCATCCAATTTTCCGCATGTTCTTTACTTGTTAATCCTTTTACACGTTCTGCCCTCTTCTTTCCTTTAGTTTTAACAGCATAAGTAGTTTCTGACGCCCAACATTCTTCCGATGTACACATACGATGTGGATTGTTGTTATGATCGTCTAACCTTGATAATATATAATTTTGTTGTTGTTCTTCTGTCCACTTAGGTACGTCAATAGTTTCAAAAGGTATCTTTGGATAATTCTCTTGAGTCTGAGCATCACGTACCCGCCAATCACGATATATATTATAAAGACGTAAGTAACGTATAGGAATAGTATCTTTAGATTCCTTACGTTCTTGTGTAAGCATCCAGCAGTACGTATTTAGCTGTGCTATATACTCGTCTTTTATTGGATAAAAAGATGACGCGACGCTGGTACACTTATAATCGGCCAGCACATCATCATTAATTACATCTATCTTTCCAACAACATCATAATCATTTATACGATGTACCATCTTATGTTGTCGTATACTGTCTTTGTCGGTACTGGATGATATAAGATCGTCAACACCAATCCCAAGAAGCATCCACAGATAGTCCGATACATCTGTCTCTAACTCATCCCACTTTTCCATCCTTAATGTACGTATTAAAGGTGGGCCTATCAAGTCTGTGACAGAAAATCTGTCTATCTTTGGTGGATGCTGCCCCCGTTCTACTACGTTTACAAAACCCGGCGGTAGATTATGATGGTTTGTAATTTTCATCTGACTCCTCCTCACATAATTCTGGCATATTTATATTTATTCTCCATTAAACCCCATAATTATTAACATACTTGCTTTAAGTCCATTAATACAATCCTCAGACATATTAGGCATATAATAGATTGGGGTATCTGTTTGTGTCGAGTGCTCAATTTCTACTTTCATACCATTACTATGATACGTACCATAAGCGATAACAAGATTTGATCTGTCAATAATTTCACAATCAACACTAAGTATTTGTGATTCTGTAATCATCTTATTGTTGTATGCGATCTGTACAAACTCGTCATGCTCGGCTGGAACATACAAGTAGGATTTAGGAAAATCATCCATCTTCTGCCAATCTATCAAATAAGCTTTGATCTGCTCACCTACCCATATTGCACGACGTATATTTATTTCTATCTCTTTATCCGTAGCCTTGTTCCCGTTTTTACCACGTATGGTATGGGAGAGTCACTAAAGATAGATTCTAAATACATCATTCATTTTAGAATCTAACATTGGACATCACCTGCCTTTCGATGTATTTTACCATGACAAAACTTACATAACCACTGTACCTCTAAAGGCTTAGAATAGTCATTATGATGTCCGTCTGGCATACATTCAATAAAACACTGTGAACAATAATTAGCATACACTATAATCTTTTTCCTTTATTATATATCCCACTCATACTTTTCAACTAAAAGAGCATACAAAAGTATATAGTAGTTTATAACATCTCCAAACTTTTCTTCCCATAACTCACGGGAAGCATGTTTATCTACTCGTATATCGTCTAACATGTCAGAAATACTACATCTGTGTTTAAGGTGCATACCACGCAACGCTTCTATCGGAGTAGTATTATCTATAAGTGCGGCTCGTTTGAAGTTATGTAACTTATCTTTTCCACGAGAGTACTCTGCAGACTTGCTGCACATTACGCCTTTAATTCTTTCTTCTACAATATAATCTACTAATTTATTAAAATTATCTATATCCATAATTATCCTTTCTTTTTATAGTCGGACATAAAAGAAAATAATAATTGATTACCAACAACCTTCTCTATTATATCACTACACTCTGGCGTTAATTTCCAATGATAAAAACCATTGAAGTCATTATACACGTATCTATTTGAACCAGATATATATAAGTATAACATATCGTCATATATCCGCACTACTTTGGCTATCTTACCTGCATCGTCATTCCAACGACTATCGCATTTTATAGAAGCAAGTATCTTAACTTCATCACCTGTTTTGTAATCATATGGTATTCTATTCATAATCTACCTTCTTAGTTTACCGGATTCTGTATTACGTATAGCATTAACCATCTCATTAAACTCTTCTGGTGATACTCCCGGCATCTCACCCCAAGCATACTTTAGTCGTAATATTTCCTCTTCGGTACTTATCAGTTTTGGTCTAATAGTAGACCCCTTACCTGCCTCTCTACCCTTATCCATTTAATATCTCCTTCATAACATCTTTAGTTGCTGGTGAGCTTACCGCCATTCCGTTAGATAACGACAACGCAGAACCAACTGACGTCTCATTACGACCTCCCGCACCAACTATGTTGGTAGGAACATCCGTACTAATAACCATAACTACCTGCGACGGATTAATTAATACAATCTCTTCTTCTCCGCTATCTTTAACTATAGTTATTTCTTTTAACATATTTATTCTCCTTACTTTTCTCCGTTTAATTTACGTTTATCACTGGGCTTACTTAAACCAATCCAACCAAGACTGAGACCTGTCAACATAGGAAGTAATGTACCGATAGGACTTGACGGAGACAGTAAATTATTCTTCAACTCTACTGCATCGGCCTCGGCCAATATCAACGAGTCTGTAATAAAAGAATAATGTAATTCATCTTGTTCCGCCACATGTTTTAATGCTGACTGATTAAGTATATGTTTCTGCCTCACCTTTTCTTTAATACGCCTTAAATCCCACAACGACGTGTACGGCGTAAATACAGTTGGTGAGGCGTCCGCATAAACCGGAGCATTAGGATCAACATAAGCCGGTACTATTACATCCTGAAACGCACTACATCCTATAATCCCTACCGATACTAACACCAACACTGCTACTAATACTTTCTCTTTCTTACTCATTTCATGCCTCCATAAAATTAAATTGTAGTTGTTTATTTACTAACCGTAATTCACATCTTCTCCAACCGTAAGAAAATACCAAATGATCTAAAAAATAATACGGCTCACCATGCTTAGTACGTATGACCTCAACAACGCCTTTTGTACCAATATATTGACCATACCAACTATGTAGATTACGACTATCTCGGCGTGAAAAAGGTACAATACCTATTATCTCAACCTCATCACCTATTTTTATTTCCATTTTTTGTCTCCTTCTAACGCACGTTGTAAATACTTTATTAGTCCTTGTGTACGTTTCTTATCGTCCTTCAAATACTTTAATAACTTACGGTTACAGTACGGACATAACAGACCACGTATATAACCTGTCTTGTGGTTATGGTCTACATCTAATCGTTTTTTTAATTCCTGCTGTGGTTTACCACATATAGAACACTTACGCTTTTGTATACGATGTAGTGCGTTATACTCTTTAAGAGTAATTCCGTATCTACTTCGTAATAAAGAATCTCGCCGTTTATTTTTTAATGTCATGTACTCAACTTTCCATAAAAGAAAATAATAGTTGTTTTTGTTCTAATGATTCTAACCAATCAGACATAAACACCCATTCACTTATACCCGGTGGGCCAGATAATCTAATGAAACCCTTATTACGTATATATTTTATAACTGCTTCTTTATTACGAAAAAACCCCATATCTTTATTCCAATACAGTCCGGTAGGCCCGTAATTCCCTTCTACAGTAGGCATTTTTGAAAGCAGTACTCTATCACCAGCCTTAAACATGATCTTCTAACTCCAACCTAACATACTCTTTTCCAAATTTGTGTATATACTGTCTGATGTCCGAACAACCGCTGTCTTTTATACTAAAGATAGTTGGTATAATACTTGATTGTGAGTCTAAAATGATTCGGGTTTGTAATATTTCTGCACCGTCTATACCTACTTTATCATTATCGGGAATTATTACTACACGACTAATCATACTATTATACAACCAATTACTAAGTTCTTCTACCCCTGTATTACAGTTTATACGTCCGGCGACAAGAAAATCAAGATCGGCTACCGACAATAAATCTGATATACCTTCGGTAATAAACACAGTATCTTGGTTAGAGTATACTACTTGACGATCTATTAATATACCAATCTTAGAACCAGAGACAAACCCCTTATTACCATCTTCAAATCTACGCTGTATGCCAATACACATACCGTTAGAATCAAACACAGGAAATGTCCACGAGCATCCATCCCAACCGATACCGTCATACAACACGGTAGGTGCATTGTCTAAATTAAAAAGTGTTGCAAGTTGTGTTATTTTTTGTGGACATTCTCTTATTAATTTTTTATTATAATCTTTATAAAGAGAAGTCCAATCTATATTTAGTACCGGTCTTTTATTCTTTTCCACCTCACACCCTAATTCTTTCATCTCGTTAGAAGAAAGTCTGCCGGTCAAACCACAACCAAAACAACGGTAACACCCATAAAACTCCGGCCTTAAAGATATAGATAGGCTGGGAGTGTTGTCATTATGATTATTACAATAACATAATACATAATCACGATAACGTCTTTTTACCTTAAACATCTATTCCTCCATAAAACAAAATTGTAGTTGTTCATCATCAACCTTTTCTAACTCTCGAGGAAAAAATGGAAATTTGCTTGGATATTTTATATCCTTATTATCAATAACTACCCAAATATAATCCTGACCCCATGAATCTTTTTTTATATGAGAAACTATAAGATACCTTCTATCTCTCATTTTATATTTAAAACAATCTTCAATTATACGTACTTTATCTCCTGACTTAAACATTTTAACTCCTAATACCTATTCATTCATAAAAGAAAACTGTAGTTGTTGTCCTATTACAAATTCTAATTCTTTTGGGTAACAAGGCCACGCATCTTTTGTCTTTATATCACTATAACCAACACCACTCGGTACTCCTACTACACGTACCCAAACACAGTAATAATCTTTATATATCACCTTACCTATCTTGCCAGTACAACTCTCCGGACCATAATATACACGTACTTCATCGCCAATATTAATCTCGTCTTTATTGGTTATAGGGTGTTCAGGTTGAAGTCTCATTAAAATTCCTCTTCCATACCGTCAATACTATACCACTTCATATTCTCGCCAACAAAACCACATCTTAATGTCTTATTATCCCCACATCTTGCTTTAGCTATAATAATCTCTGCTTCTCCGTTATCTTCGGCATGACTACTAATCAATTTATCATAATAACTCTGCCTGTAAAGTAATAATACTGTATCAGCATCATTTTCTATACCGCCCGACTCTCCTAAATCACTCATCATCGGACGCTTGTTCTCACGTTTCTCCACCTCGCGGTTTAGTTGGCAAGCTGCTATAATAGGTACTTCATATTCAGTAGCTATACATTTAATCTCTCTACTTATAGCTCTCACTTCTTCTTGTCTGTTATCACTACGACCAGCGGTCATTAATTGTAGGTAATCAATAAATACACAACTAATATTTTCTTGTTTGGTATATTTATTTAATGCTTCATTAATATCACCCGGAGTTATACGAGTCTTTTCTTTACAAATTAGGCGTCTTAATTTTAATTCTGGTTGTGCTTTTCTTAAACGGGATATGTCTGATTTTGATAGTCTTTTACGTCGTGTGTCT
>Ga0272442_10007982_pt1 | contig 13550 bp, 6 predicted proteins | sample SSMForm2O_FD_200262 | JGI IMG/M metagenome (GOLD analysis project Ga0272442, IMG submission 200262) | Marine sediment archaeal communities from Little Sippewissett salt marsh, Falmouth, MA, United States - SSM-Form-2O | ecosystem: Environmental > Aquatic > Marine > Wetlands > Sediment ...
TCTTTTGTAGCATATAAGCAATGAGTTAATGGTGTTGCAGTTACTGAATTTGTATATGGACCAGATTGAACTTCTGCTGTATTTGTAATAGTAGACCCATTAGCTAAAGGCCATGATACATTAAGCCATATTGTGATATTATACCAATGGTTCTCGCATCCAGTCATATTAAGATATGGAATTATCCAAGTTGTATTATCTCCACTTTCATTTACTGGATTTGCTCCTAAAAATATTACATCACTATCATAGGTTTCATTAAGCCATACATTTGTCATATTTATTTCTCCAGTATTACTAAGATTTATCCATACTTCAATTGTATTATTTGTATGAACATTCATCGTCTTTGACATTGTTATTGCCTTTGCATCAGTTGTAAAGAAGAATTCTGCTGCACCAGCTGGATATCTTGTTATTTGACAGCTATCGTTTATTTCAGCGTGCCAATAATAAGTTGTATTAGTTACAAGATTTAATCCTGGAGTAATTTGCGCTGTTCCTCCTGTTGGCGTATTATCATCATATCCTATAATAGTATCGTTTCCCCAGAAGAAAGTAACATTTAAATCATCACCATCTGCATCAGTTACACCTACTGAAAATAGATTTAAAAGTGGGTCTACACTTGTAGAAGCTGATATTGGACTTATTGCTCCTCCTGCTGGTGCTGTACCTCCACCCCATCCAGTTGTAAAGTTATATGATGCATTTAGATGGTCTCCATTGCCGTCTATGGCTGTTACATTCCACCAATAGGTTGTTCCATGGGAAAGCCCTGTCATTGTTATACCAATTGATGTATTCGCTGCCATACTTAAAAAATGATGTGCAGTAGGTGCATTTCCTGTATGATTTATCCATGCTTCATATGTATGACCGCCTGAATTTATAACTGTTACATTTATTGGAACATTATATGATGTACAATTTGCTCTTTGGGTATTGTCTGCTGGAGTTTCTCCTGCATATGAAAAGTTAGTTGGGCATTTTGTTTTTTCAATTGTTTGACGATATGTTGCGCTTGTAATTCCAGTTGTTGTATTATATGACCAAATTCTATAATAATAATCTGTGCAATTAGTTAAACCAGTATCAGCATATAATAATGCTGAACCATTATAAATTACTGAATCACTTGGTCCAGTTGGATAAGAACCTGCTTTTCCACAAAGTGTAACATTATCTCCTCCTGTTCCTTTAGTCCAGCTTAAATTGATTTGTGTTTGATTCCAAGCAACTGCTAAAATTGATGCTGGGTCTTGTGGTGTTACAAGTACTGATATATTATTTTGAGTATTTATTGTAAAATCTTCTGTACCATCTCTTATATATACTTGAGTATCTGAGTGATTAAATGATTGATTTATCCAAACAAGTCCACAATTGAGCGCTGTAAAATTAATTAAACAAGCAGAATTATTTCCAGAAGTTCCTGTTCCATAATAAGAGCCTATTGAAGAAAGTACACCAGCTGTATTATCAAGTGTTGCATCAGCATATAAAGGAACATTCCATACTCCTTGAAAACTGACATTAATATTTGGTGCAGGATTTCCTACAGGTGTTACATTTACTCTAAATGCATTTGGACTATTATAAGTTATATTCCTTATCGCCCATACATCACAATCATTAGCTCCTGTATCAATATAAATAGTTATATCAAAAGTATCTCCTAATTCAACTTTTCCATTAGTAAGACCACTTGCTTCAAGCCAAATTGTAGCATCGTTATCCCAGTCTGCCTGAGTTTCATATGAATCTGATAATGCTGAACCTGCAAAGGCAGTGATTGCAGATACTATTAACATTATTATTACACTTGCATTTAGTATTCTTTTATTTTTTTCTCTCATCTTTTTCACCTTCATCTATTTGACCATATTGTACTTAAATCGCCAACGAAAATATTTCCATTAGCATCAACATCATAAACACCTAGATATCCTAATCCTCTATTTGCCCAAGTTGTGGATAAGTCTCCAACGAAGACATTTCCATTTAGGTCTACATCATATCTTGAGTGGTCAGTCTTATATTCATAAGTTCTATTAACCCATAAATTTCCATCAGTAACATTTACACTCCACCAGTAGCTTGTATTTCCCCATCTCCATTTTGTATTAAATCTATCTGAAAGATTAAATGTTACTCCTGCATAAAATGTTCCATTTGTAACTGAAATATTCTCTGATGTTTGATTCCATTCAGGATTCCAAGTATCAGTTTTATTAGTATAAAATAATACACTAAATGTATCACCATTTGGGTCTTCAACTGTCGCTCTCATATAATCTATTAATAGAGGAATTGATAATATTGTTCTGTTGCATCTTGGATAAGGATTAAATATAATTGGAGGAAGATTAGTTCCATATTGAATTGATACATTAGTATAGAAAGTTGATGTCTCATAAGCACTTGCATTTATATGATTTGTAATGATTGTTCCATTAGGAGCACAATCTTCAGTGATATTTACAGTTATATTAAATGATATACAATGTCCTACTCCTAAATTTCCTGTAACATTAAATACCCAAACATTTCCATATCGATTAGTATAATTTATTCCTGGAAGCGAGCATCCAGTTATAACTGCACAATCTGGCAGTGTATCATTTACTGCAATATAAGTTACTGGAGAATCACCATCATTACAAATTGTAATTGTATAATTTACTGATGCATTATTTTCTATATCTTCTATAACTGATACATTTGCTACCTTTGTGACATTTATTGTTGCAAGTGAATAGTTTAAATGGTCTACTTCAGTTCCAATTCTACCATGTGCCCAATACTGCATATGAAGTGAGTGTGTTCCATTCCAAGTTCCATCTTCAAAATCTACTATTCTATTCCAATTGGAACAATTCATATAAATATCCCAAATATCTTCTCCTTTGTTGTCATCCATTGTATAATAACTGCAATTTGATTCATTCCAGTTTTCCCAAGCAACACTATATTCATAATCATCATTTACAGTGAAAATATGTAATCCAAATGTATCATTGGTTTGTAAATAGTCTTTACTTCCAACATAACCTTTTTCAAGTTCATAAAGGGGAATATCTATAGTATACATTGTATGGTTAGAGAACCTGTGTAACATAGGTAGATAACTATAATGATAGATTTGCCAACCTAATGGTCCATTATCATAATAAATATTAAATTCTATTTCCATATCACCTACTGGTGGCTCATCAGTTCTTCCTTCATATCTAACATTAGTTCCATTGTAAACTATATAATCCTCATGCCATCCAATAGGTCCATTTATATATTGCCAGTAGAATGCCATATCATTGTCATCCCATTTCAGATTGTTATCTACATCAATACAAACTAGAGCACCATCATAATCGTCTCTTGTTCCATCTGTACAATCTTCTATTTGAATATACATTGAATTGTTATATGGATATCCAAATGATTTTTTATTAGTTAGAATTGATGTATAATAATAAATTGTATCATTTTGATTTAAAAATTCATTTGTACTTTCTGGTCCTCCGCCACCTGCATCTGATACTGAATAATTGATATTAAATGCTCTTGACACCATACTCATATTATCGCTAATATTTTGATATTGGCAGGATACACAATCACCAAATTCCTGTGATGAAAAATTTCCATTTGCCCATTCAGTATAGCAATCAACAATTTTGTAATATGATGTATTCCAAGCTGATTTATTATAAATTGGGAAGTACATTAAAGGTATTCCATCGCTTCCATATATAGAATGGTTTTCTAATTCTGATGCATTTGCTTGTGGGTCTCTTGAATAATTTAATCTAAATAATTCTATAAAATCAAAGTCAGCTGTAAAGTTTATATCTCCGCCTGCGCCCCATACTACTAATCCAAAACATTGGCTTTCGTCTGGTCTTGTACCTGATTTATTTTCAAATATCCATCCTGAAGGTTCGTATTCTAAACCAAATGGTATTGTATCATTAATATACCACGCTTTAGTTTGCAACATTCCATTGCATAATCCATTGTAGATTGTCTTTGACCATATACCATAATCTCCTGGGTCAATATCATAAGGGCTTTGTTCTGGTACTCTTGGCCAATCATCATCATAATATTGATGTGCAGTTGATTTTGATGTAACAGGTGTTCCATCTATAGTATTAAAAAGATTATTTCCTACCTTTGATAATAAATACATTTCATTCTCGCCATAAAGAATCATATCAAAACTTGAATGATTATAAAATGAATATATAATTCCTATTGTTGGCTCTGTATCTAATTCAGGCTCAAAGTATGGGTCAGTGATATTATATCTCATTCTTAGATATATCATTGTTCTATTAAAGCAAGAAAGATTTGCTATTGTATATGATAAATTTAATTCATCTAGGTCATCTTCCGCATCTTTTTCAAATCTATAAGTCCAGTTCCAATCTTTATTTCCTGATTCTGTATTTGATGTGTTAAATGGTCTCCAAGTTGTATAATTTGTGCTATATTCAAACCATTGTTCGTCTAAGCATTCTGGCTCTGTGCAAGGTCTATGAATATGTTCTGATATTGCCCACTCGGAATCTTCATCTTCATATGAGCAGTTGCATTCAATATTTGTATTAAACTTTTCATTTACATATATTGTATCTTCATCATTACAAGTAGAATCCCAATATTCAAAGAAAAATTGACAGAGTGTTGTATTAGCTCTTATCCAAGAATAGTTTGTGCTATTGATAGTCATATTAAATTCTAGATATGTATAATTACAATAAGTAAAGTTTACAAGTTGGCTCTTTGATATGTTCCATTGTAAATGTCCATGAGGACTATATTGGCAATCATTATCTTCCCAAAATGATTGATTTGGATTCATTGTTACTGGTGCTTCATTTGGAAGTTTGAGCTTTCCTGTACCAGTTATATAACTGCTAATTGCATCATAATTTGTGATTCTAATTGTAAGGTTGTGTATTTCATCTCCACAGTTATGAACTGAAACATTAAAGCATGCTGTGTCTCCTTTTGAAAAATTATAATGGTCTACCCAAGTGCCTGTATCATTATTCCATACTTTGATTTCTGTATCAAGGCAACAAGGTTTTTCTTCAGAAAGGTTCCCATTTTCTAATCTTCCATTAAAATCTGTTATATTATATGTTGTTGCTCCATTTCCTACATCAACAAACCAAGTAGATTGATTAATGTAGTATCCATATTTTGGTGGTGGTCCATTTAATCCTATTGTAAGGTTGCATACAAATCTTACATATATTGAACAATTTTCATTTATTATTCCTGCGTCTCCATGGTACATCCAAGGATTTTCAATAAGAACACCCCAAGTAGTTTCATTGATTGTAAGTGTTCTTGTTGTAAGGCTATCACCTATAACACCTTTTCCCCATCCATTATCATCTTGAAGTAATCCATATGTTACATTATCTCCTGAAATATATAAAGTGATATTTGAGCTATTTACATACCATCCATTAGTTGTGTTTATAAGATTGCCCATACTGATATTTACCCATTCTACTCCATGAGTTGCATTCACAGTAAGATTTATTTCCATTGTTTCATTTCTAACACCTGAGCCATTACACCAAGTTACTACAGGTGTAAAAACTGCTGCGGTACTTGAGTTTCCCTGCCAAGTAAGATTCCAAGGAGAACTTAATCCTTTTAGTTTAAAATCAGTTGGGAAGTCTTGCCTTTGATATGTATCGGCTGATATATTTAGAGATGGAGTAATAAAACTAACTAAAATTAAGAAAACAAGCATAAGTTTTAGTTTATGTTTTATTATCTGTTTGCCCATATTGTGCTCAAGTCTCCCACAAATATATTATCATTATTATCTGTATCATAATATCCATCAAAAGTTCCACCACGATTAGCCCATACTTCTGAAAGGTCTCCTACAAACACATTGTCATTGTTATCAATATCATATCTAGAGCCTGTTGTGTTATACCAATAGGATTTATTTAACCAAGAAGCACCATCTGTTACATTAACAGACCAATACATTGTTGTGTTTCCCCATATAAATTCATTTGTGCCGTTTATAGTATCAAGATTTAAAACCTCATATCTTCCTGCACTTCCACCTATCCAATTAGCAAGTAGTGACCAAGTTTCTGTTGCTGGTGTTCTATTCCAGAAGTAGATATATACATCAAGTCCACTTCCTGTAAGACCTACACTAATATTTATTGGTGGTCTACTTATTCCAGTAGATTTATTATTTGGATATTCTAAAGATATTCCTATATCACCTTGTGTTGTTCCTTGAGCACTATCATATTCAAGTGAATAATTATTTTCAGTAATGTTATATCCCCAAATTGAATAATAATAAGTTGTTGCTTTTGATAATCCAGTATGATTAAATGTTAAATTTGTGCCATTATAAAGTTCAGTTCCGTTTGTTACTGCATTTGGATAATTAGTCCATCCGCTTTCATTAACTATAAGAACTGCTGTGTCTACTCCATCATTCATTACCCAAGAAAGATTAATAGCAGACTGATTCCAAGCAGTTGCGATTAAAGATGTTGGATGCTCAATTGTAAAGTTAAATACCCAAACATCAGACCAATCGCCCCAAGTATATGATGTTGTCGTAAAATGATAGGTTTCATTAGTCCAAAGTCCTTCTGAATCATTAACCTCTAATCGCCACCAAAACTTTGTACTTGATGCATTAGCAAATACTGCCCTACAACTATATGTTCCATCAGTACAAGTATCATTATATTGTATTACTTCCCATATTCCTGTTGAATTTGATTTCCAAGTAATATTAAAATTTTGGTTCTGAGGTTCATCTATTGTAGTATTTAATAATACATACATATTAATATTACTAGAATCATTTGTTGGATATACAGATGATATTATTGGATTAGTTCCTTGCACATCTGTCTTTACTCCAAATGTTGATGTATCATATGATGTAAAAGTTAATTGGTCTTCAGTTGTAAAATTATATGTATTATTTGTCCAAGTTCCATTTACTGCATCTGTTGCATTAACCCATATATTATAAGTTGTTGAATATGACAAAGGCGTTGTAAGGTCTACTAATTTAGAGCCGTTTGTATCATCATTTGATGAATTACTATCTCCATTTGATACTTCAATAGTCCAATTAAAAGTATCTCCATCTGGGTCTTTGATTGTTATATTCCAAGTTGCTTGATTTATTGATACATCGCTTTCTGTATCACTTGGATTTGGATTATTCATAGTAACAGCAGAATTTACTGGTGCGCCATCCTGAATATGAACTTTTGCACCAAATGTAGATATATTATATACAGAAAAAATTAGTGCGTCTTCAGTTGTAAAATGATATGTTTCATTTAACCAATTTGTACCATCTGATACATTTACACTCCAGTAGTAGATTTGTGATTTTGCACTAAAATTATTATTTATTTGTTGATAAGTTCCATTTGTTATACTAAGGTTACTTCCAAAAGCCAACCATGAACCTGAACTGTTGCTATACCATGTTGCATTCATTGTCCAACCCGATGAATGCTCAATTGTAACATTTAATGTTGGTCTTATTGTATTATCAAGTGTTCCATTTGTTGGATTTTCATCGCTTAAAGAAGGTGTTGGACTTTCTGGTTGATATTTTTGTTGTGCGCCAAGGCTGATAAATGGATTTGCACAACTTGTACTTGCATTTGAAACTTGCCTATAATTAGTTATTAAATAATCATCTGAACGAGGAACACTTGATATCCTAAATTCATCCATTTTACATCCATCATTTCCTCCTTTGCCATCTCCATTTGCACAAATTATATTAGTTTGTCCATTTTCTTTTATGCTTGAACAACTATATGTATCTCCTGACATATTTTTATAAATATATCCTGTATTTGGGTCATATTTGTGAACAAGATATTGCCAAGCATCTTCTGTTATTAAATCACCATAACATGAATGCCAACTACTACCATCATCTTTAAGACCACCATAAAATTTTCTACCACCATTATCTCTTATATCATTACTAGATTGCATATTATCATTTAAACAAAAAGGAGTATAATAATTTTCATCAATAGTTTCTGCATACCACCAACATTCAAGTGTAAAACCTGCTTCCCATTGTTGATTGGTTAAAATGTTTGCAGGTATTCGCCAACATTCTGCATCTACCGCAGCACCAGTACTATCACCTTTGACAGAATATCCCATATAACTTGTTTGTTTATAATCATCTGCATCTGGAGTATCAGTATTAGCAAATTCTGTAAGGTCATTACCATTACTTGTTGAATCTGATATTCCTCCATCTGTATCATTCATATGTGTAACTATAATATAACTACCATCCCATGTTCCAGTGACATCTTGTTGGTCTGATGCTCCATCATTTCCATAATACATATTTATAATAAGGTCGCTATCATGTGGAAGACTTGTGACATTAACCCAAGCAACAAGTTGTCCTGTTGTTGAATTGTAAAGTTCTAATTCATGTGCATATTGTGTTGAGTTATCACTACCAATAAAAGCAATATCAATCCCTGATGATGATGATACATTATCTCTTAAATCTGTATCAGTTATATTAATCAATAATGGATAATTTGTAAGTGTTGATGGAACTTGGTCAATACTATCTACTGTAATTTGTTTATAATAATTCCAATTTGTATTCCACCAAGGGTCAAGACAATACAAATGGTCATTATCTTTTGCCTGTTGTATAGTTTCACTGCTAGGTTTAAAAGCAAACCAATACTTACCAGTATGTGATTCTAAATCCCAATGTTGTAATTGAACATGGATTTTACATTTATATCTTACTCCTGCAGTTATTGTTTGGTCAGGAGTAATATACCAATCAGTCATATTTTCATGGTTCCATTGTATATGTTCATAATCAACATCCCATTTTTTCCAATCCCAATATGATTGATTATTCCATACTTTTACTTCTGCATCATAATTTCCACAGAGAGTATAATCCCCGCCATTGTTTTCATAGCTACTAAATGCAAATATTCCATAATTGTTGCCATTATCATATGTTATATTAAATAAATATGTATTATTATCATTTCCTAAATCAATATCATAATCACTATAATTTTCTATTCCTAAATTTGTATATTCTAAAACATTATATAATATTCTACAACCCCATCTTTCTTGTTCTGAATAATAATAATTAGGATGACTATAATTTTGCCAAAGCCATATCTTATCAGGTTTCATTAATGTTCCATCGAATCCCCAACAAAAATCTACATCCCCCTCATAGTTTTTACTTTCAAATTCAAAAACAACATCACCGCCACTATATAAAGTATGAGGAGTAGCAGATGCATAAACATTATCGTCATCTACATAAACCATATCACCATCTATAACCCAATTAGATTGAGAATCATATTCCTCTTCATACTCAAATTCCCATGTATTTGACCATGTAGCAGTAACTGTTGGTAATACTAACAGAATTCCTATTATTATAATTATTAATTTTAATTTTTTATTAATGCTCTCACCCTCATATAATATTTATCATAACTTGTTAATATAGTTGGCAAAGTAAATGATACTCTAGTAGAATTTTGTGAGAAATAAGAAGGATATGTCCATTGATTTATATCTGTTAAATTGACTTCTGGAGAACTAAAATCTACATTATTATCTATTTGAAGCCAATATTGTGATGTATCAGAAATTCTTGTCCAATTTATTGTAGGTGTTGAATCCCTAATTATACTCTCATTTTCTAAACCATTTATTGAAAGTATTTCTATATTAATAGAAGGAGTATAGTCTTGTTCCCACCAACTTACTTTTCCCCATGTTTCTGCTATATCAGATGCTCCTATTACATCTAATACACTATCTCCATTTATATCAGCTGGATAAATTGCACACGCAGCTCCAAATGATGAATTTATAAGATGCTCTGTAAAAGATTCACTTCCATCGTTTTCATACCAAAAAAGTTCATCATCATTAAGAAATGTAATTAATAAGTCCATATCTCCATCTTCATCTAAGTCTGTAACATTACAACCCCTAAAGCCAGCACCTGAATCTTTAACAACATGCTTTGTCCAAGATGAACCATCTCCAGCAGTATTATTAAACCAAGCAAATCCACCATCAATATTATAACTTCCAGAAAGTACATCTAAATCTCCATCATTATCAATATCACCTGTGCATATTGTATTAGGCGCATCTAAAGTAGAATCAATTTGAGTTTGTGACCAACCACCACCAGTTCCATTGTTTTCACACCAAAATAAATCTTTGTTTCCTTGCCCTTCTCCTATAATTATATCAATATACCCATCATCATCTATATCACCAATAGCTAATCCTCTATGTCCTTTACCACTATCTACATCAACTGTATGTTGTGTCCAACTATCCATATTACCTGTGTTTTCAAACCAGTCACAACGATGACCATAAGGAGAAATACCACAACAATCTAAATCTCCATCATCATCAAAATCTGCTGTATGAACAACATAAGAAGCACCATATCCACCTTGTTTTACATAATGCATAGTAAATGATTCTGAGCCGTCATTCTCATAAAAAAGAATATGGTCTGCGCTACATACACCAGATATTGTTCTAGCAGCACATAAAACATCAATATCACCATCATCATCCATATCAGCTGTTTCAGCCCAAACAGGACCACATTGGTCATCATCTACAAAATGTGTTGTCCAACTACTGCCATCTCCATTATTCTCAGACCAAGATAAAAAACCTCTCTTCCCTCCTCCTGATATACCAGTACTACTTGAACCTATTACATCTATATCTCCATCTTCATCTAAATCACAAGGCCAACAATGCCAAAAGTTTCCTGATGAATATCCTGTTATAACAATATTTTCATCAAGAAAAGTATCATCTGCTATAGCATAACCTATAAATATACATAAAATAGTGAAACCTATTAATAATGAAATTATTTTTGATTTTGCGTTTTTTTTCATTATCTACACCTTTTACTTTATATATAATGACCGATATAAATTTTACAACTATCAATAGCTGAAGACCAAAAATCATCAGTAGATAAACCAGCAGGAATATCTACTTTAAATATAAGCCATATTGATGTGTTTTTATTTGTAAGACCTTCTCCATTAGTAAATGGATTAGTTCCTGCATCTGATGGCCAAGTTGTTGCATTGATGCTTATGTTACTTCCTCCATCAGTAAATGATTGTGCTGTATAATTATAAGATGAATTATCTTTTGACACATACATTGTAATATTAGATGCATTTATCCAAGCATCAGTATCATTAAGGTCATCCATAAAAACTCTTATTTCTGTTACATTATCACTTGTATTAATACTCATATTTATTTCTAGCCATTCATTTGTATCTCCTGTGTCATTACAAAATACTGATGTTCCTGCTAAACCTGAAAATGTTATTTTATTACTTGGAAGACCTTTAATACTAAAACTTGTTAATTCTCCTGCGTTTTCTAGTCCTAATGAAAAGAAGTTTCCATCTGTTGCATTAATTATATTATTATAAGTTGTTTTTAACCAACTTGAATTTCTGGCACATTTAGAAGCTCTTGCTTCATAAATTGAACCACCATCCATACCCCATTTATGAAGTGAATAATGCGCACCAAAAACGAAATCGTTATCTGGACCATCATGGAAAGTGGTTTGGTCATGCCCAGTATAATATGTACCATTAACAAATAAACTAACATTAGATAAAACATTATTGTGTACATGAGCATAATAATATGTAGTATTAAAGCATGTTGTATTTGAAGATGTATCGTATGGATTGTTACTATCTTCATCATCATGTGCTGCATGGAAATACCATCCACCACCAGGGTCATCAACTAACTGATATAAACCAAGTGATTCATCACCAAGTACCCAAGCTCTTTGATTCATATATCCAGCATTTTTCCAAACAACCCATATTTCAAGAGTCCAATTTTGTTCCCATTCATTATTAGAAAATAATTCATTTACTTGTCCATTAGTAAAATGTTCACAAACTTGGTCTCCACCTAAATCAAACTTTATTCCATAACCAGGAGTATAAGTTGTTTGATGATAATCATTACTTTCAAGTTCTCCATTACCAGTTCCTTCTGACATATCATGTGCTCCTAATGAATCACTTAATCCATTATCAGAATCATCAAAATGCCATACAGCTTCATAATTTGAATCCCAAGTTCCTGCGGTATCTTCAGCAGAACTCCCTATATCACTATCACCATAATACATATATATTTCTGTATCTGTTGAACTACTGAGTGATGTGACATTAACCCATACAACTAATTCACCTGTAGCTCCATCAAAATATTCTATTTCGTGGCTTAGTTGATTATCGCCATCATCAAAAAAAGCAATATCCCATCCACTATTAAGAGCATCAGATGCTAAATCTGTATCTGAGCTTAAATGTATAAAAACAGGAAAACCACTTAATGTTTCATCTACTTGGTCATGGTCTAATGTTATTTTTTTATGATAACTAAATTGGTCAATTGTTTCTTGAGTATCATATTGTGTATTAAATCCTAAATCTTCAAATTCTAAAGTTTCACTCGCTTCTATATTTTTATTTACAACATAACCAGTTGAAGCACTAACTATAATCATTAAAACAAAAACTAAGATAGCGCCAACGGTGTGTTGCTGACTTTCTTTTCTCATTTCAATCACCCTGTCATTCCAGAAGGTAAAACAGTTACAGATTGTGCTCCTGTTGTGTAATCAGAACTTGATACTGCTATCCAATTATATCCATCATATTGATGTACACTTACTATTCCTTCAATTGGATAGTTTAAGTTACATACTTTTGCAACAGTTGGGTCTGAAACTGCAAAATATTCAGTTTGTCTTTCTGTAAATCCTATTTCAGAGTTAACTACATAAAATGCAAACACGCCAACTCCTAACATAATTAGACTAATAGTTACTGCCATTACTACTTTTGCCATATCTTCTTCCATATTATTTATTCCTCCAATTATAATAAAATAAGAAAGGGGGTAGTGAATCCCTATCGATGTTGCTTACCTTACATAGTTATAGACTAACCCAACGATACTCATAATTGCCCCTATGATAAGGACAATACCAATTATGTTAAAAACGCTGTTTCCAGTATCAGTAACATTATTGACTGCGTTATGAGTTGCGTTTAAAGCTTTTCCATAACCGAGAGAAGTATGAACTTCGCCTAATGTGACGAAGAATGCGAATACTCCTACAGCAAGGATTATTAGCGCAACAACGACTCCCATTATTGCTCCAGGGTCTATAAACCCATATCTAGCCTTCATTGCTATCACCTTATTTATCTGACATAGTTGTATACTAGACCAACGATAGACATAATTGCACCTATAATTAGGACAATGCCTATGATGTTAAAGACTGAGTTACCTGTGTCAGATACATTATTGACAGCCATGCTAGTTACTGGGTCTGTTGCAACATTTGTTACCTCAGAGAGGGTTACAAAGAATGCAAA
>Ga0272442_10007983_pt1 | contig 13549 bp, 4 predicted proteins | sample SSMForm2O_FD_200262 | JGI IMG/M metagenome (GOLD analysis project Ga0272442, IMG submission 200262) | Marine sediment archaeal communities from Little Sippewissett salt marsh, Falmouth, MA, United States - SSM-Form-2O | ecosystem: Environmental > Aquatic > Marine > Wetlands > Sediment ...
AGGCGGAGCGGGCGGCGGAACGGAAGAATGCCTGCCGCCCGAGCGGCTGCCGGCCGTAGTAGACCATCTCCTCGATGCCGCCGTGGTCTGCGACGCTGACGCCCGTGCGCCCGCCGGCAAACCAGATGGTGCTCGTGCCGATGCCCGCGGGGATGCACGCCACTCCGTCGCGGGTGTACGGCGTGCGAACGGGATTCCTTGCTGTTGTCATTGTGTTCCTGGAGTGGATCGGGTGTCGATAGCAGGGAATAGATCGAGCAGGAGGATTCGGATGTTCCACTCCGAGGTTCTGCCCGCCTGTGGCTCGCCTTGCGGGGCGAGGATGAGCGTGTTCTCGGTGCCGAACCGCAGCGCGCCCGTGATGTCGATATCGCAGCGCTCGCCCAGCCCGTGATGGTGCCGGCGCATGAGCCGGCCATTGACGTGGGCTCCGAGGATCGACTCGCGGCGGCCCTCCAGGGTGAGCCGCACCTGGTAGCGCCCCTCCCATTCCTTCGGGATGAGGACGCGGGAGGTCGGGCGGTTCACACTGCCTGTGCCCGGCAGGGTCAGCGTGGTCGGGCGGCCGGCCGCGTCGGTCGCATCCCAGACTCCCGCGAGCGACACCGACTTCTCGGGCGCCGCGCGGTGGTAGAGATACACGTTGCCCGCGAAGCCCTGGACAGGCTGGCCGCCCTTGAACTCGAAGCCGACGACGTTCTCGCCGTCCGCGAGGAGCTTCGTGACGTCGAACTCGTTGTAGCTGCCGCCGGGGGCGTCGTGGAGCAGGACGCCGTTGAGTGTGAGGCGGACGGCTCCGAGGTAGTGGCGGCCAGACCAGGCGGCGCTCACCAGATAGGTCTTCCCGCCGCGAGCGGCCCAGGCGCCTGGCACCTCGAACCGTTTGCGAACCCAGAGCGGCTTGCCCACGTTCGGCCCCTCGAAACGCAGGATGCCGAGCCGGCAGGGCGTCCACGCCGCGTCGTCGAAGCCGGGTTTCGTCCATGCCGCGTCGGGCGGGGCCGCGGAGGTGAGGCGGGCGTCGGGGCTGAGGTCGAGGGTCGGGTCGGCCCACTTGCCTCGCGTGTAGGGCGTGAAGTCGATGGCCGGCTTGGCCAGCTCGTGCCACATCCGCTGCTGGTAGGTCCACCAGTGGCTTGCCGCGTCGAACGGTGCGACGCAACCGGTGGCACGCACCACCTTGACCTCCTTGGCCGGCATGCGGACACGGGCGACGGCTTCGCCGTTGGCCCACTCGAACGGCAGCGGCTGAATGCCGTCCACGCCGTACGAGACGAGGGCGGCCGGCTTCCGCGGCAGACGCAGGCGGAGCGTGCATTCCACGTCCTTGTCGTCGTGCCAGCTCACGAGCACGGCAACGAGGTCGAGGCCGTTATTGGAGCGGTAGGGCTGCGGCCACACGAGCCGGTCATCGGTCGCGCAGGGGGCCTGTGGGTAGCCGAGCCCTGCCAGCAGGTCGGCCACGAACTCCGTTTCCAGCGGCTCCGGCCACCAGATGCCCTGGCGGTCGGCGCTGTCGCGCCAGAAGGCCGTGCCCAGGGTGATGACCGCGCCGCGGCCCAGCGTGCGCTTCACGATGGCGGCGGCTCCGTTCTCGTAGGTCGCCAGCACCTCGCCGTGGGCGCCGGGCTTGAGCTCCACGCTGTAGAGGTTGTGGTTGCCGCCGACCCAATCCACCGAGCGGCCCTTGTCGAGGTGGGTCTTGCCGGCGAAGGCCTTGAGGACGCTCTGCCCCTTCTTGACCGTCACCGTGCCCTTGCCGACGGGCCGCAGGCGAGCGACCTCGCACCCGGTGAGCGTGCGGATGGGCCAGGCGTCGGCCTCGTCGAGCGTGTTCCGCCCGGAGAATGGCAGGGCCACGAAGGTGCCGCCCCCCCGCACCCAGGCGGCGATCTGCTCCACCGCGGCCGGCGACATGCTCTCGTTGCTGCAGTCGAACATCACGCGATACCCGGTCATCTTGCCGTCGGCCAGGCCGCCGTCGTCGAGGTAGAGGTACGACTGGCCGATCGTCTGGAGGGTTCCCAGTCCGATGTCCCAGTTCCAGGGCGACTGGATCTCGCGTGTGGTCTCGCCGAGCCGCGGGTGCGGCTTGCACCCGACCAGGCCGCGGGTGAGGATGCTGCTGCGGTAGAGGAGCACCTGCGGGCCATCGAGGTCGTAGCGGCCCATCTGCTTGAGCACCGGGTTGTGTGCCACCCACCAGGCGCGCAGGGCGGGGTGGCGTGTGTACCACTGGGCGACGAACACCGGGTCGTGGGCGTTCAGGCCGGTCAGGAACGTGCGGCGGAGGCAGTCGAACTGGTCGGCCACCGCATTCTGCGGGTTCGGCGGGCCGCCGGGCTCGCTCGAGCCCGGGACGTCGTAGAGGAAGCCGTAGCGCTTGTACCAGGGGAAGAACCACATCCCCTCGCCGGTGAAGTGGCCGAAGGCGCCGTAGCGCGCCGCCAGGTCGAGCCAGCGGTCCTCGCCCATGGCGATGGGGGCCATGAACTTGATCGGGCGGTCGGGGTCCACCTGGCGCATTCCGTCGAGGATCTCGCGCCAGGCGAGATACTTCACGTCGGCGTGCCAGTTGCGCCAGAGCACCCAGAGCCGGTTGCGGTCCTTGCCGAGATAGGGGTAGACCTGCGGCGGCTCGGCGGAGAGGAAGATGCGGCCGTCCCACATCGGGCCGTGCAGGTGCAGTGCAATCTGGTTCTCGCCGGGGACGAGCCGCTTCGTCACGTCCAGCGCGCCCCAGGAGCCGATCTCGCCCGCCTTCTGGCCGTTGAGGAACACCTCGTGGAAGCGCGCGTGCGGGCCGCTGTGGATCCCGTCGTGGCTGACGGGGAACCAGTAGAGGTAGACCGGTGCTTTCGCCAGTTGCTCCGGCGTGAGCTCGAAGCTGCGGCGGAACCACGTGGTGGCCGCCGGGCTGTTCCGGAAGAGGAGCGAGCACAGGGCGAACCCGCCTGGGGCGTGGATGCGGCCCCAAGCTTGGGTGTCCGCCTCGCCCTGCCACCACTTCTCGCGCAGGCCGGCGTAGCGCTGCTCGAGCGGCTTGCCCCACCACGCCTGGTCCGGGTTGAAGCCGCCCGGGTTCTCGCCACGGTGCCACCAGTCACCGGCCAGGGAGAGGACTTCGCCGCCCAGGCCGGCGAACGTGGCGTACTCGGGCACCGTCACCTGGTCCCAGTCGTGGAACGGGCGCGTCGTGCGGCCGTACATGCGGCTGAGTTCCTCGAGCGTCAGCCCCTGCTTGCGCAGGGTGTCGCGCCAGTTGCGCCGTGCCGCGGGCGAGTAGTCGTCGTGGAGGTCGTACCATGCGTTGTGGACCAGTTCGCCGTGGGGGTGCATCCAGCCCGTGACGTTCGGCACGCCGGCGTAGGGCCGCATCATGTCCATGGTCCTGGCGGCGAGGTAGCGATGGATGTCCGGGTCGTACCAGGTGAGGTGCGGCGAGGCCTTCCAGAAGGGGTTGCCGCCGTGCCATCCGCTCATCAGGAAGCTGGCGGGCTGCTCCATGTACTCGGGGAATCGCCGCGCGGTCCAGTCGCAGCCGCCGGCGACGGCGTAGACGCGGAACGAGACCGCCAGCCCCAGTTCCCTCGCCTTGCGCACCTTCCAGTCGGTCTCGGTGTTCTTGACGAGGCCGTCGCTGTTGTCGAGGATGGCCAGGTCGAGCCACGGCTCGAAGCGGAAGCCGTTCTTCGCCAGCCAACTGAGGTCTTCCACCGGCGTCCTCGGCCCATCGTCGTTCGCCGGCTGCTTGACGTGGTTCTCCCAGTCGCCGCCGGAGAAGCCGTCGAGGCCATAGCACCCCCAACCCCAGCGGTCGAACCGGTCGAGGAACATCGGGTACGCCGCCGAGGCCACCGCGCGGGCGGCCATGGCCGGGTGGCTCTCGATGAAGGCCGCCATCGCGGCTTCGCTCCCCCCGCACAGCACCCGCGCCACGGCCCCGTCCGCGCAGGCGGCAAACACCCCGCCATCCGTCGCGCGGATGGGGACTTTGAGGCCCGCCACGGCGATCGCGGAGGCCTTCACTCGTGGCGACAGGCCGAGGTCGGCCAGGAACTTGCCCACCAGCGTGCTCGCCTGTTGCGGGCCTTCGCAATGGAACGTCAGCGCCCACACCCGCCGCCCCGCAGACCGATACCCGATGATCTCCGTGCCCACGCGCCCGTATCCGCGCAACTGCTGCGCCGCGGGCGCGCGCGTAGAGAAAACCTTCTCCCACGGAACCGCTGCGTCGCCTGCCGCGGCCGCGACGGCTGCCGCCCCCAGGGCAAGAACCCAGATCGGCGTATGCACGAACATCTCCTCGCGAGAAGCGTGTCAGGGTTGTGGCTTCCGCGGGGGCGAGCACTTGGCGTCCCACGGCATGGCGAGATTGAGATTCATTGCGTCCGTTGTCCCCAGGGTGATGAGCAGCCCGACCGCGAAAGCCACACCACCGGCCCACCTCCGTGTCCTGTCCGTCACGCACCGCTCTCCTCTAGAGCCCCCGGACCACTGAGGCTCCCGCGGGGACCGTCACGGAGTGGTCGGGGAATGCCTTGCCCTTGAGCGGGTCGAAGGCCGGGTTCGCCCGCACACGGGTGACGATGGGTGCGTCGGTGGGGTTGTGAAGCTCCAGCGTCCAGGCGTCGTCGCCGCACTGCGTGAGCTGGACGAATAGCTCGGGGCTGTCCGCGAGCACGGGGGGGCCGACAAACAGGTCCGCACGACCCGCCAGGGCGATGGTGGCCCAGGCCTTGCCCTCAAAGACCCCGATTGGACGCGCCTGCTTGAGCGAGCGGTCGTAGAGGAAGGCCGACCAGCGATCGTTGAGGCCCGACACGGCAATGGGGAGACTTGAGACGAGCTTGCCTTGGAGCTGTCCGCTGAAGCAGCCGGCCTCCTTGCCATCCACGGCCAGGATGTAGCGCTGGGAGAGGAGGGTGCCCTGGTCCATGCGCAGGGCGTAAGCAGGCTTGCCGCCGTCGAGGGCGAAGTCGTGGTAGAAGCGTTCCACGATCTCCCGCGAAGGCGGCCAGTGCGCCGTGAGAGTGCAGCGGCGGGGGATGCCGACGAGCAGGAGCTCAACCCGCCGCGTCTCGCCCTTCTTCTGCGGCGCAGCGGCGGCGGGGAGCGTGACGTCCACACTGCCGCGTCCCGCCAGATTCACGCTGGCCGTCAGGCCTTCTGTGAGCGGGAAGATGGCGGCGCCGCCCAGAGGCGAATCGAGGAAGGCCACATAGGCGGTGGGGCCGAATGGAATGGTGAGGTGGCGGGCAGGCTCGGCCTCGCCCGCGTCCCACTGGCCGGTCTCGAGCGTCTTCCCGTCGCGGCGGAGTGCCCACGTGCGTGCCTCGCGCGACTGCATCGTGGCGATGCGGAAGCCCTGGTTCGCCAGGTCCTCCTTCGTCGTGATGTCGATCTGCCAGAGGAAGACGGCCAGCGGGCTGTCGGGGTCGACCTGGAAGAAGGTGTTGCGGCGGTTGACGCTGAGTTCCCGCACGGGCTGCGTGCGCCAGAGCGTGTGCCAGACGTTGTGGACGGCGATCCCGTCGGCGAAGACGTGCTCGCGAGGGCCGTCGCCGATCATGAGGTCGCGCGTGTGGAGCAGTCGCCGGGCCTCGGTAACGTTGGGCGCGGCGACGGGATGGGCAGGGGAGATGGGGGCGACGACTTCCCAGACCTCAGGCTCCCCGCCGGCTGCGCCATCGAAGGCGGGTGCGCCCAGGAGGCGGTCGTTCCGGAACGTGCCCGAGGGCGAAATCCCGCTGGCGATGCGCTTGATGGGCGTGCCGAGCGTCTGGTTGCCGCCCAGCAGGATGCCGATGCCGTCCTTGTTGATCACGTAGCCATAGGAGAGCTGGTTGTTGCGGTCGCCGCACATGAATTCCTCGAGGCGATGGTTGCGGTCCCACTGCTCCCCGCTGATCGCGCGGCCGCCGGCCGTGTCCGTGGCGGTGAGCACGAGATTGTGCTGGCGGTCGTGCGTCAGGTCGAGCTGAAACTCGAACTCCCGCTTGCCTTGCGGCAGGAAACGGCGGAACAGGCGCGTGCCATCGTAGACGGCCACTTCCTTGAGCCCGGCGGGCGAGACGGCGCGCCCCCGGAGAATCCAGCGGTAGTTCTGCCACACGAAGTCGCCGGGGGTGTTCCCCTCGTAGTCGCGGGGACCGACGTAGGACCACGTCTCGATCAGCGGCCCAGAGGTCACCTGAAGCTTCGCCGGGTTGTCGGGATACAAGTGCCACATGTCGAAATACTCGCGGACTCGCGTCTCCGGACGAAGCGTGGCGCCGATCACCGACCCTCCACGCTCGGGCATGCGCAGCACCGTGCGCCAGCCGCAGGAGCCGAGCTGGGCCGGGTCGTCCATCAGGTCTATGGCCAGTGGCAGCGGGCCCTGGCCGGAGGCAACGAGCTTGAGGAAGTCCGCGCTGGCGTCCTCGACGACCTTGCCGTCGCGGGCCGTCACGACGCCCATGGCGTCGTAGTTGGAGAAGAAGTCGGCGAAGGGCGCGGCGCTCTGGCGGAACAGGTAGTTGCCCGCCGTGAGCTTGAAGCTGGAGATGGAGTAGGCGTAGTCGAGCGTGGTCATCGCAAGCTGGCCCGTGATGTACGGGTTCGCCGCGTTGAGCCCGGTGTCGCGAGGGCGAAATGCCTTGCCGTCCTCGGTGAGGAACTTGCGGTCGGGGTAGGGGAACGTGGTGCCGAAGTAGAAGTAGTGGTTCCCCACCTCATCATCTATCGCGATGCCGGGGATGGCCGCGAACGCGGCAGACGAGAGGCGGGCGCAGTCGGCCTTGAGCTTCTGGAAGCCCTTCGGCGAGAGCTTGGCGAAATCCTCGAGGAAGACGATCCAGACCAGCCCCGCGGCCTTGGCCTTCTCGACCCACTGGTCGGCAGTGGCCTTGCCGCTGGAGTAGCTCGTGCGGGCGCCCACCACGCCAGGCAGGGCCGGCTCGACGGCGGGGAACACCGGCCTCGCCGGCCACGCATACGGCTGCCCGAGGCGGACCTTGTGCGGGTTGGCCAGGAGCGACGCATCCATCGCGGCCCCGCCGAGCCGACCCCCGCCAAGCGACGGCTCGGCCAGCCACCGCAGCGCGTTGGCCAGCAACGTGTATCCCTGCGAAGAAACCCCCTTGAGCCCGCGATCCAGGACGATCCCCTCCAGCGTGCTCGTCGCATTGGAGCCGATGAGGTACTCCTGCGTGATGCCCAGGTACACGATCCGGCCCTTGCCCACCCTGCGGGACGCCACGAACGGCACGGCGCTGGAATACGTGCCGGGCTGGCTGGGGCGGTTCTCCTGCAAGGCGCCCTTGCGGGTGAGCGACGACGCCGAGCCACGAACGAGGATCTGCCACGACGCATCCGCCACGAACGAGGTGGTATGGTTCTGGGCGCCCACGCGCGTCCGCGGGACGGGATACCAGAGCGACTTGACGCCGGCGGTGACCGGCGAGTCGGCGATGGCGCCGGCCGGCGCGAACTGAATCTTCCAGGCCGTGGCGACGATGGCCCCCTTCGGGTCGTCCGGCAGTTCGTCGAAGAGAGGCGTGAGCCCCAGGGGCTTGAGGAAGGCATCCTGCGGCGGCTTGTCCGTCGCCATCTGGCCGAAGCACCCCAGCACCAACACCCCACCGCCACCCGCGAGGTAGCGAGTGAGGCAGTCAATGGTCTGCTGGGTCCGGCCCAGCGACATGTCGGCGTTGGCCCTGCCCAGGCCGGCCACAACGACGGCGTTGAAGTTCTTGAGACGGTCCCACGCCAGCGGGTGGTCGCTCAGCCGAGCGTGCTCCGCGCGCAGGGCGAACCCCGCCTGCGCCAGGCGGTTGGCCACCTCGTAGCCGCAACGCCCGCCATCGGAGCCGGCAAACAGCACGGCAGGCGGTTCCGGCGCGCCCGCACCCGCCAGGCAGGTCAGGGACGCCAACAGCGTGACGCAGACCCCAAGAAGCAGCGAGATTCGGCACATGGCATAGCTTCCCCAGTTCGTCTGCTATCCACCTTCGCCACACCGGGCAAGTGTACTCAGTCGGAGCGGCGCTGTCCACAGAGGCGGGATTGGGATTCCTGGCCCAGATCGGTAGAATAGATGCGCCTCCTGAGCCCAGGAGACCTGTGCATCGAGATGCCCCTGAGACGGAGAACGATGATGACCCAACGTGCGACGCTCCTCGCCGTGCTGCTGATTCCCTCCCTCGCGTGCGCCGCGGCACAGAAGGTGGACCACGGCAAGATCGACCGCGATATCCAGGCCCACAACGCGGCTCGGCTGGACAAGGGTGGCCGCATCCGACTCGAATTGCTCGACCCGAAGGTGTTCAAGGACCGCCGCACCTTCCCGCCAGACGTGGTCGACGGCAATGTGCATTCGCGCCAGGTGATCACCGGCGCGCCCTATCGCTTCCACATCGACCTGGTCGACGAACTGCCCGTCGACGCCATCCACTTCATCTGTAGCGACTACACAGCGGAGCAGTGCCCCCGCGAGGTGGAGGTGAAGCTCTCCGACGGCACGACGCTCAAGAAGACGCTCGAGAAACTCCCCGCCCAGCGCCGACAGCCCAAGCCCCGCCAGACCCTCGACGCCGGCGGGAAGAAGACCCGATGGATCGAGGTGACCATCCTCAACAACCACCCCGGCGGCGCGATGGGGAACGGCAAGACGTGCGGCTGGGGCGGAATCGCCGAAATCGAGGTCGTCACATCCGCCGACCTCCAGCCCTACCTCGTGGTCAAGGACTTCAATCCCGACCTGCCCCGCGACGTCCGCAGCAAGGCGCCGCGAAGGGACTACTCGGACGTGAAGGTCACCCTGCCCAAGCCCATCCCCCTCGGCCAGCGGCCGGGCATCTACATGACGGCCGACCAGTGGGAGGCCATGTTCGAGACGATGCGCAAGAGCCCGCGCGGAAAGCCCGTGGTCGACGGAATCATCTCCATGGCCGATGCCTATCTGGCCCAGCCCGTCGTCCATCCCGACCCGAAGGTCCCCGCGCAGATCAAGAGCCGAGGCGACGCCCCCGCGCGTGCCCACGATGCCCTGTCCAAGCAGGCAGGCGTGTGTGGCTACGCCTATCGCATCACGGGCCACAAGAAGTACGCCCAGCGCGTCCGCGAGATCCTCGTCGGCTACGCCAGGCTCTACCCCAACGACTACAAGGAGCACAAGGGCGTCAATGGAAGCGACACCTCGAAGGTCATGGCCCAACGCCTCAGCGAGGCCATGTGGATCATCCCGCAGATCCAGGCCTACGACCTTGCCGCCGACAGCGAGGCATTCTCCGACGCCGACCGTGCCCTCATCGAGAAGGACCTGTTCCGCTGTGCCTTCACCTTCATCCACCGCAAGACCCCCGCGGCCAAGGCCGTTGCCGCCAAGACCGCCGCCAACCCCAACTGGCGAACCGACCCCGCGCCGAAGAAGAAGCGCGCCGGCGCACTGGGCAACTGGACCGCCTTCTACAACATGGCCTACATCCACGGCGGCTGCGTGCTCGGCGACCAGGACTGGATCGACATCGGCGCCGATGGCCTGAAGTATATGATCGAGAACGGCATCGGCGAAGATGGCATGTGGGGCGAAGGAGCCATCGGCTACCAGCAGTTCGCACGCCACGCAATCGTCGGCGGACTCGAAGCCCTCGCCTGCAAGGGCACCGACGTGTGGAGCTACAAGACCAACGCCTTCAAGAACCTCTTCGACTCCGAGTTCGCCTACGCCTACCCCGACGGCACGAGCCCGGGCATCAACGACTCCGGCCGAGCCCCGGTGGGCAGCGGCTGGACCGCCATGGCCTTCGACTACGCCTACCTGCGCTACGGCGACCCCAACTACGCCCACACCGTGAACAAGACCCATCGCCAGCTCCATCAGTCGCCCGCCTGCTACTTCCCCACACGCGTCTACAAGCCTCTCCCCGAGATCCCCGTCAAGGGCCAGACATCCCTCGTCTTCGACAAGCTCGGCTACGCCATCCTCCGCGGCACCAACGCCGAAGGCCCCACCTTCCTCCTCATGGACTACGGCCCCCACGGCGGAGTCCACGGCCACTACGACAAGCTCAACCTCATCCTCTTCGCCGACGGCGATGAGTTGGCCGGCGAGCCCCAGTTCTTCCGCTACGAGGACGACCGACACGCCAACTGGACCAAGCACTCCGTCGCACACTGGACCCTGAGCGTCGACGAGCACTCCCAAAACCCCACCACCGGCCGCCTCATCTGCTTCGCCGACGAGGGCGACGTGAAGGTCATGCGTGCCCAGGCCACAGGAGCCTACGCCGGAGTGGCACTCGACCGCACCGTGGTCCAGATGCCCGGCTACATCCTCGACGTCTATCGCGCCTGGGGACCCGCCCAGCACACCTTCGACTACCCCCTCTGCTTCCGGGGCAGCCTCGACCGGATGAAGGGCATCGACGAGGCCACCCTCCGTCCGATGGCAGCCACCACACCCGGCTACAGGCACATCCTGGCCACCGCCCCCAAGCCCGTCCAGGGTCCGTGGACGGGCGTCTGGTCGCGCGACGCCACAGAGCCCAACCCCGAAGGCCAGACCACCGACGAGCGCCACGGCGGCCCCGCCACCGAAGTCCGAGCCATCGTCCTCCCCGCGCCCGGCATGGCCGAGCTCACCGCCAACGTCCCGGGCAAACGCCAGCAGGCCATCCTCCGCCAGAAGGGGAACGACGCCACCTTCGCCTGCCTCATCGACCCCTACCGCGCCAGCGACGCCGCCAAGGCCATCGAGCCCCTGGAGACCACTGGAGCCGTGCCCGCCACCGCAGTCAAGGTGGTGCGAGCGGACGGGGGCACCGACCTCATCGTCGTCCGCAACGACCCCATGCCCGACGGCAAGCCTGGCCCCGCCACCGCCTTCGCAGGCCAGACCACTCAGGCCCTCGTCACCGTGCTTCGCCTCGACAAGGCAAGCAAGGAGCTCTCGCGCACCGACCTCGGGCAAGCCAGGTAGACGGCCCGGCCTCTCCGCCCGATGGCCAGCTTATCCTGCCTTGCGAGCCATCCCACGGCGCGCTTGGGCCAGCCCGCACCCCATCCAGTCGGCCGCGAGCGCCCCGCCGCCGGGCCGCCGCGCCCATGTTTTTTCGCCCCCGGACTCCCGATCCAGCCCTCCAGCCCCCGATCCAGCGTCTTCACTGAGAACATCAGAATCGCTTTCACATTGTTCAACTGGGCTTTAACAATGTTCAATGAGTCTGCATTGAGCCGGTCAACGTAACTACTTGTGACAACGGCACTTACGCTCGTTTTCGGGCCGCTTTCTCAGCCCTCCATGTCCCCTCGGGCTTTAAATAGCCGGAAACCATACACCATGCTACACCCTACACCCTTTCGCCCCGCCCACGGGGCGCACCATCCCTGTTCGCTACCTTGTTAGACGCATGAGCCCACCGGAAGATTCAATCGTTCTGAAAAAAAATCGCGCCAACCGCATGCCGCCGTCTTGGCCCGCATCGCGAGCCCGTGCCGAAGCCGCTCGAGACCAACATGGGAGAGCGAGGCTCCCGCCGAGCCACCCCTGCCACCCAGCAGCCCCCATGCCCCGGCGCCTGCGCCCCTCTTCTCACGCGTCACGCGTCACGAAACACGCGTCACGAAGAGCCAAGCTCGGCGGGGCCGATCTGCGTCTCCCCACTCCGCCTTACGCATCACGCATTCCCGCTCCCCCTCGCCCCCTGCCCGCTCGGGCGCTTGGCTTTCCCGAAGCCGTCTGGTATGATCCCGAGAACACCATCCATCCGTGCCAAGGAGCAGACGCCATGAGGCCAGATTCTCGTCGAGCCGTTCGACGCCGCGACTTCCTGAGGGCCGGCGCTCTGGGCGCCGCCGCGGCGGCGTTCGGCTGCGCACCAAAGGCGAAGACCGAGCCGGCCGTCCTCACGGACGAGGCACCCACGCCCCAGCCCAAGGTCGCCCCCCCGCCGACGTTCTCCATCGACCTCGGTATCCAGAGCTATTCGCTGCGGAACTTCAAGTTCCCCCAGGTGGTCGAGATGACGCAGCAGCTCGGCCTCCACTCCATCGAGTTCTTCCCAGGCCACTTCCCGGCGAACCAGAAGCCCGATCAACTCGCGGCGGGCATCGCCACCCTCAAGGCGGCGGGCATCGCCGTGAACGCATACGGGGTGTGTGGTTTCAGCAAGAACGAGGCGGCGGCCCGCGGGCTCTTCGACTTCGCGAAGAAGGTCGGCTTCGGCGTCATCACCGCCGGCCCCACACCCGACTCCCTGGACATGCTGGACAAGCTGGTCGAGCAGTACGACGTGAAGATCGCCATCCACAACCACGGGCCGGGCGACCGCCACTGGGGCAAGCTCCAGCAGCTCGTCGACGGCACGAAGGACCACCACGCCAACATCGGGGTGTGCCTGGACACAGGGCACCTCGAGCGCTCGGGCGACCCGCCGATCGCCGCCATCGAGGCCCTCGGCCCGCGCCTCCACAGCCTGCACCTCAAGGATCTCAACGCGCAGAAGCACGACGTGGTGGTCGGCACGGGCACCACCGACCTCGTGGCCTTCTTCACGGCTCTGAAGGCCGTGGAGTTCGACGGCCCGTGCGCTCTCGAGTACGAGATCGAGCCAAAGAACCCGATGCCCGGCATCCGCAAGTCGCTCGCGGCCATCCGCGAGGCGGTCGCCAAGATCGCCTGACCCGCCCCACACGAAAGGAGCCCGCCGTGGCTGCCGTCGCCGCTCTCCTCCTCATCGTTTCGGCTGGCGACTTCGACCGCATCGACTGCCCCATCGCGGTCGCCATGAGCCTCGCCGACCTGGGGCCGTACGCACAGGGCCTGGACACAGGCCGCCTGATGCTCATCGAGAAAGGCCCGCAGGAGCCCGTGCCCATACGCGTGCAGTGGGACAACGGGGGCGAGCCGAACGCCGCGAAGGGCCACCTGGTGTTCATCCTCCCGGGCAAGACCCCCAAGGGCACCACCCGCACGTTCGCCCTCTCGATGCGCGGCCGCAAGCAGGCCGTCCCAGCCCTCGAAGCCAGGATGGAGAAGGCCAGGCACATCGAGATCGCCCAGGGCGGAAAGCCCGTGCTCCGCTACAACTTCGGCCTCATGAAGCAGTTCCCCGACAAGGCGAGCAAGTTCGACCGCGCCTGCTACTTCCACCCCCTCTGGGCGCCGTGCGGCGAAGTCCTCACGGGCGACTTCCATCCCAACCACGCCCACCATCGGGGCCTGTGGTTCGCCTGGGTGAAGGCCAAGGCAGGCCCCGTCGATGCCAACTTCTGGGAGGTCCAGCAGGGACGGGGCAAGATGGTCAACCAGGGCATCCGCTCCTCGGCCGGCCAGGTCTTCGCCAGCTTCGCCGCCCTCAACCACTGGGTGAGCCGCGACAAAGTGCTCCTCCACGAGATGCTCCGCACCCGCGTCTACGCCATGCCCGGCGGCATCCGCGTCTTCGACCTCGACGACGAGCAGACCGCCGTCGAGGCCGACCTCACCCTGGGCAAGATCCACTACGGGGGGCTCGGCCTGCGCGGGCGCGACGACTGGGACAGCAGGCAGGCCACCCTCGACGTC
>Ga0272442_10007985_pt1 | contig 13546 bp, 11 predicted proteins | sample SSMForm2O_FD_200262 | JGI IMG/M metagenome (GOLD analysis project Ga0272442, IMG submission 200262) | Marine sediment archaeal communities from Little Sippewissett salt marsh, Falmouth, MA, United States - SSM-Form-2O | ecosystem: Environmental > Aquatic > Marine > Wetlands > Sediment ...
AAGTACGATCTTTAATTTTTGTTCACTGCTCCATTTGCGACGTTTCATAGAATAAGACTCCTTTCTCTTATCTTAGAGATTATTCTATCTTAAAATGGTGCTTTTGTTAAAGGGGAGCAGTATATAATCTGTATATTATTCCTTTAAAACAGCTAAAAAGGAAAAAAATATTTTGTTTTTATTCCTTGACATTAGCATATTTAGTGTACTAATATTAATGTATTCCTAGATATGGGGGTCTACTATGAAATGCCCATTTTGCGGTTATTATGATACCGGTGTTATTGAATCAAGGCATATTGAAAATGAGCTGGTAGTCAAAAGAAGAAGAATATGTAAAAAATGCAATCAAAGATTTACCACTTATGAAAGAATTGATTCAATCCCTTTAATGGTAATCAAGAAGGATCATCGTCGGGAATTATTTTCCAGGGAAAAAATAATTAACGGCATTATTAAGGCTTGTGAAAAACGACCCATCAGCTTTGAAACTATTGATAATATTGTCAAGGTTATTGAAGAAGACATAAAAAATAAGAGTGTAAAAGAAATCGAAAGCAAAGAAATTGGTGAGCAGGTTATCTTAAAGTTGAGAGAATTGGATGGAGTGGCATATGTAAGATTTGCGTCAGTATATCGGCAATTTCAAGACCTTAAAAGTTTTATTCAGGAAATTAAAAGGCTAAAAAAATGATATCAGCATTAATCAATAAAGTTGAGGATAAAGATGATTAAATCGATAAGAAAAAGAGATGGAAATATTGTAGAATTTGAAGAAATAAAGATAACAAATGCGGTGATTTCTGCCATGAAGGCTGTCGGTGAGGAAAAAAGGGAATTAGCTGAAAAAATTACTGAATATACTTTAAGCATTCTAAATGAAAAATACGTGTTTGGAATCCCTCAAATCGAAGAGATTCAGGATATAGTAGAAGAAGCTCTAATTAGAGAAGGACTTATAAAAGTCGCAAAATCCTATATACTTTATAGAGAAAAAAGAAAAAAAATAAGAAAAGCCCTAAAAGTAAGAAAAAAGAACCGCATTCATAAGGATACAACCGACATGTCACTTTTAGTTTCAACTCCCTCGGCTGAAAATATCTTCCTCTGGAATAAAGATAAAATCATTTCTGCATTAAAAAAAGAAGCCGGATTATCCCTACATGTTTCAGAGAAAATTGCAAAAGCAGTTGAAGAAAAGATAATTAACCTGGGGTTAACCGAAATATCTACTTCTCTGATAAGAGAATTGGTCGATAACGAATTATTTACCAGGGGTTATGAAGAAAAATGGAGGAAGCAAAAAATTATTGGTATGCCGTCATATGATTTAAAACAACTGTTTCTTTCAAAAAGCAAAGAGAATAGTAACATTTCCACCAATAATCCGGATGCTATTAATCTGGCAATTGCCGAAAATACAATCAAGCAGTACATGTTACAGGAAGTATTTTCTCCTAAAGTAGCACATGCTCACTTAAAAGGCGCATTACATATTCACGATTTGGGTTATCCACGGATTTATTGTTCCGGACATTCACTTGAATACTTGAAGAAATATGGTTTAGAATTAGATAATCTGGATACAAAATCAGGTCCGGCAAAGCACACCAGAACCCTGACTGGGCATTTAAATACCTTTTTAGCCTCAATGCAGGCATATTATGCCGGCGCTTTGGGAATCGGTTATTTAAATATCATGTATGCTCCGTTTTTAACAAACTCGACCTATAAGGAAATAAAACAAGAAGCGCAATATCTAATATTCAGTGGTTCGCAGAATGCTTTTTCTCGGGGAGGGCAAAGTCTTTTTCTTGATTTCAATGTTCACTTGGGTGTTCCTCATTATTTGAAGGACATTCCTGCAATTGGACCGGGAGGGAAATATACGGGTAAAAATTATGGGGATTATGAAAAAGAATCTCAGCTATTCCTAAAAGCTTTAATGGAGGTTTGGCAGGAAGGTGATTTTTACGGTAAAGTATTTGCTTTTCCAAAAATGGATTTACACTTGGACAACCATTCATTCGAAGATCCAGATCAGCTGGAATTATTAAAAATTGCCTGTAAAATTGCTTCAGAGAATGGAACACCATATTTTATTTTTGATCGGGAAGACATTAGTATGGCAGCATGTTGTCGGTTAAAAACGGAAATAACGGATCAGCAAATGATTCTACATCCTGAAAAATTAAGATTTTCAGGGGTACAAAATGTAAGCATTAACCTCCCGCAATGTGCTTATAGAATTTTTTCAGAAAAATCATTATCGGATAATGGTAATGCTGAGGGAAAACAACCAAATGAAAGAGTGATTGATATATTTTTTAAAAACATTGATAAGTCTTTATGTTTAGCGGTAAAAGCACATCAGCAAAAAAAGAAATTCTTAAAAATGATGATGGAAAATCCAAATGGTCCCTTAAGACAAATTGGTAAAATATCAAAAGATGGGAGTCCTTATGTTGATTTGGAGGCCGGAACATATTTAATCGGCTTAATCGGATTAAATGAAGCATTGCAATACATCACCGGTAAACAACTTCACGAAGATGAAGAAGTCTATAAGCTGGGATTAAAGACCATATCTTTTCTCCATCTTAAGTGTAGAAAATATAGCAAAGAAACTGATTTAAAATTATCACTTGAAGAATCGCCTGCTGAAAGTACAGCTGGCAGATTGGCAAAAATAGATTTACAGGAGTTTCCGGAAAGTAATAAAGTGATCAAAGGAGATGTTTCAATGAATGAAAGTTATTACACCAATAGTATCCATTTTGCAGCTGCGGCAGATATTGATTTGATTACCCGAATCAAAAAACAGAGTAAATTCCATCCGATGATAAAGAGCGGAGCCATCATTCATGCTTTTGTCGGAGAAAATCAGCCTTCCCCGGAAGGAATTTTTAATTTAATTAAAAAAACTTGGGTAAACACTCAATGCTGTCAATTGACAATTTCACCAGAGTTTACTGTATGTAATAGATGTAATAAGGTATCCAGGGGATTGAAAGATCAGTGCAGCTATTGCAACAGTGAGGATGTATGCGGGGTCACCAGAATTGTTGGCTATTATAGCAAGATTAAAAATTGGAATAAAAACAAAATTGGAGAATTAAAAGATAGAAGTTTAGGTAGATACAACGTCTAAAATAAATTTAAGGAATAGTAAATGAAAATAAAAATATTTTGGCAGGAAAACTGTCCTAATTGTCCAAAAGCCAAGAATTTGGGCAAAGATCTGGAAAAGGAAATAACAGTTCATTATTTTGATGTTGATTCAGTAGATGGTCTTGCAGAAGCAAGTTATTTTGATATTATGTCAACCCCTTCGGTTGTTATTACAGATAAAGATGACCAGGAGATTAAAAGTTGGAGAGGAACAATCCCACTGAGGGAAATGGTCTTGAAGGAAGCTGGAATTATTTGAAATTAAAGATAAAAAAAATTATTAAAACATCCTTAATCGATTGGGAAGGAAAAATAGTATCTACTTTATATGTGCCACATTGTAATTTTAGATGTCCATTCTGCTATAATTGTGATTTAATTTTAGACCCTGAATCCATTAAAGACATTTCACTCGAAAAAATTAATGATTATTTGTATGAAAGGAAAGATTTTATCGATGGTATTTGTATGAGCGGGGGAGAACCTACACTTTTTTCAGAGCTCCCGGAATATTTTCAATTTTTAAAAGAACAAGGATATTCGATCAAACTGGATACCAATGGTACCAACCCACGTATACTGAAAAAAATAATTGATTCGAAATTGGTTGATTATATTGCAATGGATATTAAATCAGCTCTTACTTTTCCCGAATATTCCAAAGCATCAGGAATTAAAGATCCTGGATTATTGCATAAGGTAAAAAAAAGCATAGATATTATCATGCAATCAGAAGTGGATTATGAATTTCGAACAACAGTGGTTCCTAAATTGCATAATGACACCACGATTATAAATATTTCAAAATATATTTTTGGAGCAAAAAAATATATTTTGCAAAATTTTTCACCACAAGAAAGGATGCTGGATATAACTTATAAAAAAATAGTGCCTTATTCAGAATTAGTGATGCAAAATTACTTAAGATTAACTAAAAAATATATTGTAAACAGTTTTTGGAGGTAGAAAGATTATGGACTGACCCAGCGAATCCAGACATTTACAAGCGTGTTTTTTCTTTAAACTTTCTAGAATTGCTTATTTTATTAGTTTTTACTATTAGGCTATTTCTTTATAATATCTATATTGATGCTTATATTTAATAGTGAAACGATTTAAAGTGTGGAATGTAGCCTGAGGTAATTATAGAAAATATGATATTTTTAATTCTTTCTGTAATATTTTTACCTTCGCCTTCTGTGGTGTTAGATTTTCCCTGGCATGACCGGGGAAAGCTAGTTCTCGCCGCTTGCAGTATTCGTTGCGCCAACTAGTTAGATTATGATGTAAAATTCCCAAATCCCAAGCGAATTCTTCTACGATCTTTTCTGATGTTAAGCTATACTCAACTACCTCTTTTTTTAAATTCCTTGGTAAATTGTATTTTCTTTCCTTCCATATTATTTAAACCTCCATTAAATTGATTATAGTCTTATTTTAATGTTAAGTAAACGGTAGAGGTTCAGGGATATATCTCTTTTGGCAAGGAGAGATAAGGCTGCTCTTTACCCATCTCTCTTTGTGGGCGGTCAGAAAGTCCACTATCATTACTACCAGTCTCTCCTTCGAGAGGTTAGATGAAATCTTTTTAGATTCGGAGATGATAGCAACCATGATCATCCGATTGGCTCATAAATCCTATATTCTTAATATGAAAGGCAACACTTATAGGTTGAAGGAGGCCTGGGAATGACTGGCAAAGTAAGATTAATAGTCAACCGGAAAAGGAAGAAAATATGGCTTAAATTTATTTATTTTTTTAGACAAAGTAGTGAACTTTTCGATTGAAATATAGTGTATTTTTCATTTGATATTTACATGGGAAAATACGAAAAATATAGGATTTATTTTATTGTTAGTGATTTATTTTAGAGAAAAAAAGTATATTTGAATCATTGAATTTATTAATATTTTAAAAAAAATATACTCTGATATTAAGAAAATAAGATGTCAAATCAAAAATTGTCAATCGTGTAAAACGAAAACATCAAACAAATAAAATTTATTAAAAAAGTTCTAAGAAAAGCATTGACAGAACATTATTTTTACTATAACATTATAAAAATGAAAAAAAAATTATTGTATAAAGACAAAAGAAAAAAAATTTACAGTTATTATATTTTTCTAGGAATAAAATGGATAAAAGAAAATTATTGGAATTAATTAAATCAAAAAATAGTGTTTTTACTGTGAATCAACGGAAGTTTGCCAAATATCTTTATGATAATTTAGATGAGGCAGCTTTTGTAGATATAAAAACACTTGCTTTAAAATCTGATGTGAGTATTGCAACTATTTTCCGTTTTTCTAAGAAATTAGGGTTTTCTGGATTTTTAGATCTGAAAAAAGAGATAAAAAGAATTATTTTAAACAGTTTTACTTATATTAATCGTATGGATGAATTTCCTATTGATAAAGAAAAGAAGATAGATGACATCTTTTTATTATCTCTTGAAAATGATAAAAAAAATATCGAAGATATTCTGTCAGTAAACTCTATAGAGAAATTCAAAGAAGCTATAAGTTTAATATTAAAATCTAACAAAATATTTTTTCATGCCTTTCGAAATTCTATTCCATCTACCATGCAATTCTATTATATTTTTAAGCAACTAAATTCCAATTCAATTTGTTTAATGGATAGTTTAACCTTATTTGATAAGCTAGTAAACATTGGATCATCAGATCTTTTGATTGCAGTACACTTTTCTCGTTATAGTAAAGAAGTAGAAAAAGTAATAGATTATGCGTACGAGAAAAAATCACGAATATTATATGTAACCGATTCGGATTTAGCTCCCCGAAGAGAAAAAGCAAATATAACTTTTACACTTCAACACAAATCACTTAGTTTTTTTAATAACTATGTTCCAACTATAGCTTTGTTTAATGCCATATTATGTGGCTTAATAAATAAAAATAAATCAATTTACCGAAAAAGATTGAAAGATATTGATGAATTAATGGGAAAATTCAATGTATTGGATGATTAATTTTATAATTACTAAGAATCTATTAAATATTATTTTCTTTAGCGGATCAAGAAATACATCAAGAATTAAAATTAAGATTTTATTTTATCGAGTAGCAGAATTTACGAATTGCCTCGAACCGATAAAATATTCATTTTAAATGAGTTAAAATATTATGTTCGGATTAAATTTTCTGTAATAACCCATAAAGAATTTTTCTTCCTTAATACCCTAGAGTAAAAATATAAAACAGAATAAGAAATTATTATGCATTTAAGAATCAGTGATATTGTTGCAAGATTGAAAATAATAATTTTTACTGAAAGGGCATATTAATAATTCAAAATTAAACTCCTAGTTATAGATGAAATAAGTGCAATTAATTTCCGAATGAAGTGTTAATTATTAACTTTAATAATTCAAAATAATATAAAAGAATTGTGTAACTAGTAGTTAAATAGAAAATATAATCATCAGTAGTAGGTTCAAGTAAAGATATTTCGATTACAATTTATTGGACTCATTACATATTATTGTTTGATAATATCAAAATATATGAATTCAATTTTTAGGTAAAATATGCTGCATAAGGAGGATGCAAATATAACGTTTTATTCAGTGGATAAGACCACTTTTTCGGAAATGTAAATTAATTTTTGGGTAATACCGGGATTTATTCAAAACTATTAACGATTAATGTTTGATATTTTTTCCGGATAAAATATTTAGAAATATATCCCATCTGAGTCATGATATACGAAATAAAAGTATTTTCTGTAATTAATTTAATATAGAGAGATATCCGTTCTGTATAGATGCGGGATATTAAAAAATCAACAAAAAAAAACAAAAAAATAAACTAATTAAATTACAAGGAGAAACATTGAAATTATTAGAATATGAAGGAAAAAAAATATTTTCCGAATACGGTATACAAATTCCTAAAGGAAAATTGTTTTCTGCAGGAGATGACCCGAATCAATTCAAATTTCCTGTAGCAATTAAAGCACAAGTATTGATGGGTTCTCGTGGAAAAAAAGGTCTAATTAGTTTTGCAGAGAATAAAAAACAAATGAAAGAACAACTATCATACTTGCTAAACCTAAATGAAGAAAATACAAAAATTTACGAAGTATTAATTGAAGAGAAATTAACCATTAAACAAGAAATTTATGCCAGTATTTTTGTTGATAGAACAACAAAAAGGCCTTTACTTACAGTTGGTTCTGTTGGAGGTATAGACATTGAGAGTGCCGATAGAAATAAGATAATTACAAGATTGATTGATCCATATATTGGATTATCAAATTTTATACTTAGAGAGATAATAAACAAGATTAATCCAAAAGATAAAATACTAGAGAAAAAAATGACTGACACAATAAAGAAGCTTTATAAAATATATAAGGACTATGAAGCAGAGCTAGTAGAAATAAACCCTCTAGTTATTTCTACAGATAATCAATTAATCGCCGCTGATGCAAAAATAATTATAGATAATGGCGGCCTATTTAGATGTTCTAAAATAGACCATATTAATAAATATAGAGATTTGAGTATTTTTGAGAATGAAATTGAAAGTTTGGGTGCAACTGGAGTAGAAATAAATAAAGGTAATGTTGGTGTAGTTACCAGCGGTGCAGGACTTTTGATGACAACCATTGATACTATTGAACAATCCGGAGGAAGTGTAAAAGCAGGAGTAGATATTGCTTCTATTGCTTTTGATAAAGAATCTAAAAATATGATTGAGCTTTTGACTAGTTTAAAAAAAATACCTTTAAAAGCAATATTACTAAATTTTTTCTTACAAATTGGTAGGTGTGATGTGTTTGCACAAGCAATTAATAGTGCCTTTCATGATTGTAAAGAGGATATTAGTATTATTGTACGTCTTAAAGGGAATAAAGCAAATTTGGCAAAAAAAATATTATCTGCGAAGAAATATTATGTCACAGAAGATTTCGAAGATGCTGTAAATCAAGTAATTAAAAAAAGTATATAAAGTAGGAGTATTTTTTCATTATGTCTATTATTATCGATAAAGATACGAGAGTTGTTATACAGGGCATAACTGGTAGCGTAGGGCAAGGTTTTGCTAAGAAAATGATCGAAGACGGTACAAATTTAGTCAGCGGAGTGACACCCAATAAAGGAGGCGAAAAAGTACTAGGAATCCCAGTATTTAATTCCCTAGAAGAAGCGATTAAAACGACTCATCCTAATTTTAGTTTAATTGTCGTCCCAGCACCCTTTTTAAAAGATGCAGCTTTTGAAGCACTATATTATGGAATAAAAAATATTGTTATATATACGGAAAATGTTCCGCTACATGATGAAATCGAAATTGTTTATTACGCGCGATCAAAAAATGCACTTTTATTAGGCCCTAATTCACCGGGATTGGCTTCTCCTGGTATTGCAAATGTTAGTGATTTTAATAGCAAATATCTTCAAAAGGGCAACATCGGTATTATATCAAAAAGCGGTACCTTAACTTATGAAGTAATTGAATTAATCAAACGAGCAGGATTAGGTGTAAGTACATTTGTATGTATAGGAGGCGATCGAATAACTGGAACAACCTATGTCGATATTTTGCCTTATTTTGAATCTGACCCAGAAACAGAAGGGGTGATTATTATTGGCGAAATTGGAGGAATAAATGAATTAAAAGCTATACCCCTTATTCAAAAAATGAGTAAGCCGATATTTTCCTATATTGCTGGTCAATTTGTGCCACAAGGTAAAAAAATGGGACATGCCGGCGCCATCACTACTAAAGCCGGAAATGATTCGGCATTATATAAAATGGAAGCATTGAAGCAAGCAGGAGTAAAAGTAGCTCGTGTGATCACTGATTTGTCTGATTTATTAATTAGTGAATTTAAAAATAAATAAATTATTTAGCATTATGGAGGAATTGTAAATGTACAAAGATATTATTTGTGAAAAAAAGGATAATGTTGGTAAAATTACTATCAATAGGCCCAAACAATTAAATGCTTGGACAAAACACACCAAGGTAGAATTTTTAGACGCCTTAAGAGGTTTTGAGAAAGATAAAAGCGTAAAGGTTATCGTGATAACCGGGGCAGGTAACCGAGCCTTTTGTGCTGGACAGGACTTGCATGATTCAAAAGATTTAAAAGAAGAAAATGCTATTGACTGGATCAATGAATTTGCCAATTTATACTGGGTGATTAGACATTTAGAAACCCCTACTATTGCTGCAGTTAATGGAGTAGCTGTGGGCTCAGGATGGCAGTTAGCATTACTCTGTGATTTTCGAATTGCTTCAGAAAATGCTCGTTTTGCCTTTACCGAAATCGATGTGGGTTTCCCTTGTCTTATTGGCTCTACTTTAATATATCTAACTTTAGGAGAGGCATTGACTAAAGAGTTAATTTTAACCGGTAAATTTCTAAATGCCCAAGAAGCATTAAATGTAAATTTAGTGAGTAAAGTAGTACCTCAAGATCAATTAGAAGAAAGTGTAAATCAATTTGCACAGAACGTTGCTAAAAAACCATCAATTGCCATGATGCTAAATAAAAAATGGTTTACCCGCTTAAGCGATCAAAGATATTTAGAGTGTATTTCTTTTGCTAAAGAGGCCCATCAAATTGGTTACGCTTCGGGCGAGCCTCAAGAAGCTCAAGAAAGATTTTTTGAAGTTAGAAAGGCAAACAAAAAATAAGCTATATGTTTCAGGATTACTAATAATGATCATTTCATTACCTTTCTTTATTTGATCAAGCTTCTCGGGTTGTCTTTTCTGTTTTCTGGTAATTTTAAATTGCCTGATTTGATAGATCATTTTCATCATTTTTAGTATAAGATTCTCGATAAATAAATACTTTTAAGAAATAAGTAATTATTTCATGTTTTTTCGCATGTTACACACTATCCAACACATTTGGTCATGTGTACTGTTCTCTTTAGTATTTTTTAAGTGTGAGAATTTCTTGCGGCTTTTGCACTAAATGCATTCATTCTATTGTATGTAATATTTATTGGAAAGTCGCAAACATGATCAACATCAAGTCAAAGTGCCAAAGACTTTTCAAAATTATTACAAATTAATAATAAAAATACTCTATTTTTTTGAAAAATATTAAAAAATATTAGGAAAAGGGGGTGAGCTAAATGTAATTTTTATATAAATAAATAATAGAATACTTATATTATTGTTTTTAGTTTTTTTAATTATCAAGGAGGAAAAAAATGAAAAAAGTAAATATATTAATTATGATTACAATTGTTTTATTGATTGGTGTAATATCAATACCAGTAGTAGCTGCTGATAAACTTCCAGTTGTTATTGGATTACAAGGACCTATAACTGGTGCCTATGCTATTGAAGGAGAAATGGCTAAACAGTGTGTGGAAATCGCAGCTAGTTTAATTAATGAGAAAGGCGGCATATTAGATGGTAGAATGATTGAAATTAGGGTCGTTGATGATGCCTGCCAGCCAAAAGCCGGTGCTCTGGCTGCTATGAAATTGATTTCACAAAAAGATGTTGTTGCAGCAATTCAAACCTACGGTTCATCGGTTACACAGCCAGGTGCGGATTTATATGAAAAATTCAAAAAAATAAACATGGCTTATGGAGCTGGTATTGTTGAACTAACTCGAAAAGGTTATAAGTACTTTTTCCGCATGTGTAGTAGCGTTGACAAACAAGGCAATTTTTTTGCAAATAAAGTTGTTCCACTTTTTAATGCTAAAAAAATTGCCATAATGCATGATAATCAGTCATTTTCTGCAGGTCTGGCTGAATATACGAAAATAGGGCTGCAATCAAAAATTGATGCTGGTGAGGTTGAAATTGTATATTATGATGCCATAAATCCAGGTGAAAGTGATTTTGCCGTTCCTTTGACAAAACTAAGAGAAACTAATCCAGATATTATTTATTTTACTGGTTATTTCCCTGAAGCAGCCTTGGTAGTTCGTCAAGCTCGCAACATTGGTATTACCTGTCCATTTATTGGTGGTGATTCAGCTATTAACAGTGAATTTATTAAAATTGCTGGATTAGAAATGGCAAAAGGTTGTTTTATGACCCAAGAGCCTATGCCTTCTGAACTTTCTTACTCGAAATCAAAAATGTTTTTAGAAGCTTATCAAGCCAAATATGGTGAAATACCTTCTAGTCCTTGGGCAGTATATGCTGGTGATTCACTAAATGTCATTGCTTATGCAATTGATGAAACAGGTTCCACGGATTCTGATGTATTAGTTGATTATCTAAAAAATAAAATGAACAACTTTAATGGAGTAACTGGTCCAATTGGATTCGATGAAAGAGGTGACAGAACAGGTACTTTACATACTTTATATGTGGTAAACGACAAAGGAGAATTAGAAATATATAATCCTTAATCACAAGGGAAAGAGGTAAAAAAATATATGAAAGTTTTTTTAGAACAATTATTAAACGGTTTAACCACAGGTTCATTTTATGCTCTTATTGCTCTAGGTTATTCCATGGTATACGGGGTAATGAAGTTAATCAATTTTGCGCATGGAGATTTATTCACGCTAGGATCTTATCTCGGATATACTATTCTTGTTTTAGGAACTGCCTATACAACCTCTTACTTGGGTTTATGGGGAGGTATGGTTGTAACTATGTTAATAGTTGCAACCTGCCTCGCTCTTGTTGGGACATTGCTAGAACGAATAGCTTATCGACCAATTTATTCGTCAGGCAGACTTCCATTGGTGGTTTCTGCCCTTGGTGCTTCAATCTTTTTAGAAAATTCTATCATGGTAATATGGGGAGCTCGTCCACAAGCTTATATTTCCGAAGTAATTCCTGCAAAAATCTTAAATATTGCTGGGTTACGGATTAGTATAATACAAATTATAATATTAATACTATCATTTATACTTATGAGTATTCTCTATTACGTTGTGCAAAAAACTACTTTCGGAGCAGCTATTAGGGCATGTGCAATAGACCGGAATACTGCTGCTTTAATGGGAATAAATATCGGTACAATTATATTTTTTGTATTTGCTGTAGGTCCTGCTTTAGGTGGAATGGCAGGAGTATTGGTTGGTATGTATTATCGAAAAATTACTTTTATAATGGGCTGGAATTATGGATTGAAAGCCTTCACTGCTACTATTCTGGGAGGTATTGGAAATATCCCGGGTGCAATGCTCGGAGGTCTTCTTCTGGGAGTATTAGAGATGTTAGGTTCTGTTTATATTTCAACTGCTTTTAAAGATGTTTTTGTTTTTTTAATTTTAATCTTAGTATTAATTTTTCGCCCCACTGGAATTTTGGGTGAAAAAGTAGCTGAGAAGGTGTAGGGGGGGGCATTATGACAACAAGAGATATTATTAATAATATAAAACAAACCGTTAAAACAAAACAGAAATGGCCTATTCCTGTAATAATTACATTATTTGTATTTTTCCCCATATTAATCAATAATAGCTACATTATTGATGTTGCCTTTTTTTTAGGTTTTTACACACTATTGGGTTTAAGTCTGAATATTGTACTTGGAGAAGTTGGATTGTTTGATTTAGGTCATATGGGTTTTGCAGCCATCGGTGCTTACGTGACAGCAATTCTGAATACAAGTTTTGGGATTTCTGTTGTTATATTATTGCCGGTAAGCGCGATAGCTGCCGGTGCTTTTGCATATCTGGTTTGTTCTCCAGTTATACATCTTCGTGGTGATTATTTATGTATTGTCACGCTTGGAATGGGTGAAATTATTCGACTAACTCTTGTGCTTAATCCATTTGGAATTACGGGAGGACCCAATGGTGTTTTCGGAATTGATTTTCCTTCAATTGGTACTCTGTTTGTGGTTGATAATTCGATTAAATTTTATTATTTTATTTGGATTATTGTTGGATTTGTTGTATTAGCGCTGGTACGTTTACAGAGTTCAAGAATTGGTAGAGCTTGGAATTGTATACGTGAAGATGAAATAGCGGCAGAATCAACCGGAATTGATGTTAGATCTTACAAATTATTGGCTTTTGTCATAGGGGCGGCACTAGCAGGTGTTGCCGGAAATGTGTACGCCACAAAATTAATGATTGTCTCTCCTGAAAGTTTCGATTTTATGGAATCATGTCTGCTGTTCTGTATTGTTCTTATCGGTGGAATGGGTTCTATTCCGGGTATTATAATCGGTGCTGCTGCCATTAGTCTCTTTCCTGAGATATTCAGGACTTTTGCACAATATCGGATGTTAATATTTGGAGCCGCGATGGTTTTAATGATGATCTTCAGGCCTGAAGGAATCTGGCCAAGAAAACGTGGAGCAATTGAACTTAAATCAATAATGACGAAGGCAGGAACTGAAAATGGCTAAGGAAAAAAACGTTGAAATAAAAAATAATAATATCGATATTTCAATCGGTAA
>Ga0272442_10007987_pt1 | contig 13546 bp, 12 predicted proteins | sample SSMForm2O_FD_200262 | JGI IMG/M metagenome (GOLD analysis project Ga0272442, IMG submission 200262) | Marine sediment archaeal communities from Little Sippewissett salt marsh, Falmouth, MA, United States - SSM-Form-2O | ecosystem: Environmental > Aquatic > Marine > Wetlands > Sediment ...
CTCACTGTAGTAAGAGGCGGGTCAATGAGCGACACGATTGAGTTGTCGCTGAACCCCACAACACCCAGGGCTCCGGGTATTGCCACGCCTGCTTCCCTGGCAGCCATATACACCCCGATTGCCACAGGGTCATTCACGGTGAATACAGCGTCGGGGCGCCTGGCTTTCGGCATGCTGAACAATGCCTTGGCTCCTTTAATACCGTCATCTTCATTCATGCCGCCGTGAATGATCAGATCCGGGTCAGGTTTCATTGTGTTGTGCTTGTGGGCGTCAATATACCCGCGCAGCCGGTTTTGGCTCAGAGAAAGGTGTTTGGGCCCGCCCAGATGGGCAATACGTTTATACCCTTTTTTAATAAGAAACTCAACAGCGCGCATGGCGCCGCCGTAATCATCGACAATGATACGGCTGGCTTCAACATCTTTGCATACACGGTCAAAGAACACCAGAGGGATATTTCGCCGTTTAAGCAGCTGAAAATGGTCTGCATCCACAGTAGTCTGGGCCACCGACGCAATTACACCGGCCACCCGGTTAGAAACAAGGGCGTGCACATTCACCCGTTCCCGCTCATAATTCTCGCTGGATTTGCACACAATAATATTGAATCCGGAGCTGTACGCGATATCCTCAATGCCGTTCAGGGCCGATGAGAAAAAATCGTGTTTTATACCCGGCAGAATAACACCGATGGTATTTGTACGCTGCTTTTTAAGGCTCTGGGCAATGCTGTCAGGATGATAATCGAGTTCCCGGGCCAGGGCCTCAACCTTTTCTCTCGTCTGCTTGCTTATATCGGGGTGGTGCCGCAGGGCCCTGCTTACTGTTGATGTTGAAACATTCAGCCGGCGCGCAATATCTTTTATTGTCACCTGATTCTGCCGCATTTTCCCTCCTACCGTCCTGTAGACCCGAAACCGCCGCTGTCCCGTGCGCTGGAATCAAGTTCATCACATAAATTAAATTTGACCCGGGCGTACTGTGATATGACCATCTGAGCTATTCGGTCTCCCCGGTGTATGCTGACATCCTGCTTTCCGACATTTACCAGTATAACGCCGATCTCACCGCGGTAATCGGAATCAATTGTCCCCGGCGAATTCAGCACGCTCATGCCTTGTTTCAGGGCCATGCCCGACCGCGGCCGCACCTGGGCTTCATACCCGGGAGGAACCGAAATGTAAAGGCCTGTGGGTATAAGCACGATATCGCCGGGTTTCATTAGAATGACATCTTCATTGGCAGCCCGGAGATCCATGCCTGCAGACCCGGCAGTATGGTATTCAGGCAGTGGAATGTCCCGGCATCCGGGCTTTTGCTTGATGTTTACTGTAAGTTCAGGCTGAGGCATATTATGTCCTGTCTCCATTAACCAGTTTATTTAAAAGGGTCCTCTGTTCATCTGTATACTTTTTTGCCGATGCGTAATCGTTCTTTTTCAGTGCTTTTCTGATAAGTGAATCCAGCTCGTGTATCCGCTGTTTATTGTAGTCAGGTTCAGCCGCATCAAAAAGATTTGTCTGTACAGGTCTTTTCATAGGCGTTTCCTGCAAAAAAGATGATTAATGCGCTTCCGTGCAGATTAGAGCACGCGTCGTTATGTTACGGTATTTCAGCAGGCAGCTGTGCTGCTTTTTCAGTCATACTGTAATGTACAGGTAAAATCGGAAAAAATAAACAGCTAATTCAATTTTTTATGTTAAAAACGCTGTATATGCTTTCCTGTTCAATACGGCGTTCCAGCATTAATTTCTTGACAAAATACGTATGTTTTCGTATATTTAGACCGCTCTAAACTTTATTACAAAACTGAGGGAATTATGCCGCAACACAAATCAGCAGAAAAGAGAGTCCGACAGAGCGAACGCAGAAGAATACGCAACAAAGTTCGCCGGTCCATATTGAAAACAGCTATTACAAAGGTTAAAACCGCCCCGGATAAAGATACTGCCGCGGCTGAACTGAAACATACAGCATCTGTTATTGACAGAATGTCTCAAAAAGGCATTATTCACAAAAACAAGGCAGCAAACCTTAAGTCAAAATTGTCAAAACGGGTAAACAGCTTATAGCAACAAAAGAAATCTCGGAAACCGGGTACTTTTTCTGCAGTCAGTAACTCCCCCTAATCTGGCAGCAGAAAGGTCTCGGTTTCTTTTTATCCCCGCTGGTAGTTGGGGGCCTCTTTGGTAATAGCCACATCATGAGGATGGCTCTCACGTATACCCGCTGAAGTAATACGCACAAATTTTGTCTTTTCCTGAAGCTCGGTAATATTCCTTACTCCATTGTATCCCATGGATGAACGGACGCCGCCGACAAGCTGGTATACGATATCAGAGAGCTTGCCTTTGTACGCGACACGCCCTTCTATTCCTTCCGGCACATATTTACGGTTTGAATCATTATTATCCTGGAAATAACGGTCGGAGCTTCCTGCTGCCATGGCTCCCATGGATCCCATGCCGCGGTATACTTTAAAGGTCCTGCCTTCCCACAGCACGATTTCGCCGGGACTCTCTTCAACTCCGGCCAGCAGCGACCCAAGCATCACAGAATCGGCTCCTGCTGCCAGAGCCTTGGCTATATCGCCCGAGTAGCGTATTCCGCCGTCGGAGATAAGCGGGACATTCTTCTTGCGGCACACTTTTGCGCACTCCATAACTGCGGTAATCTGCGGCACGCCCACACCTGCGACAACTCTTGTCGTACAGATAGACCCGGGCCCGACACCGACTTTTACACCGTCTGCCCCGGCATCGATAAGCGCCTGGGCTCCATCGGCAGTGGCAATATTCCCGCCGATTACATCAACATGTTTGTACGCGCTCTTTACCGCCCTGACCATGGAGAGCACATTCTCCGAATGGCCGTGGGCAGTGTCAACGCATATTACATCAGCTCCGGCACTGATGAGTATCTCTACTCTCTCCATAGTATTGGCCGCGGTACCAACAGCAGCGCCTACAAGCAGCCGGCCTGAGCTGTCTTTGGCAGCATTGGGAAAAGCATTGCGTTTCTGTATGTCTTTGACAGTAATAAGGCCTTTGAGCCTGCCGTTACTGTCAACAATAGGGAGTTTTTCAATACGGTGTTTCTGCAGGACGACTTCAGCCTGGTCCAGGCTTGTGCCCTCTTTGGCGGTAATGAGGTTTTCCCTGGTCATGACATCTTTTATGGGCTGGTCAAGACATGTTTCGAATCGTATGTCCCGGTTTGTAAGAATACCGACAAGCTTCTCATTTTCAACAATGGGAATACCAGATATGTGGTAGGCGCGCATAATAGTCAGTGCATCCTGAAGGCTCTTGTCGGGCCCCAGAGAGATAGGGTTCAATATCATGCCGCTCTCGGACCGTTTTACTTTGTCTACTTCAGCGGCCTGCATTTCCGGTGACAGATTCTTATGAATGACACCAAGTCCGCCTTCCCTGGCAATAGCAATGGCAAGCCGCGCTTCAGTGACAGTATCCATTGCAGCAGAAAGAATCGGTATGTTCAGGGAAATATTTCGGGTAAGCTTTGTTTTCAGGTTGGTGTCTCGGGGGAGGACATTCGATTTTCTCGGTATGAGGAGAACATCATCAAAGGTCAGCCCCTCCATTATTATCTTGTCTGACATATCAGCACCCTTTATCTATTGTATTGAATACAGTTATTCGTCATTTTATTTCTGTCTTTATAAATGTAAAGATTTTACAGCCAAGAGCAACAAAAATTTTCAAAACCCGTTTTTTCCGTGGAAAAAACCCGAAAATCACCCATGTTTCATGTCAAACCAGTCTGTTACACGCTGTATAAACTCATCACGGTTCTGAACAGTATGCAGGTGCGACGGCAGGGACGCAGTAAAAAGCCTGCCGTATGAAGTGGTTCTGAGTCTCCGGTCGAGGAAGATCACGACTCCGCGGTCTGTACCCGACCGTATGAGTCGGCCTGTTCCCTGCCTGAGCCGTACAACTGCTTCAGGCACAGAATAGTTCAGAAACCCGTTGCCGGTCCTGTTCTGCGCATCTTCAGTGCGGGCTGCCACAACAGGTTCGGCAGGCATGCTGAAGGGCAGTTTGACAATAACAAGCTGCTCAAGGGACGCTCCCGGCACATCAATACCCTCCCAGAAACTGCTGGTAGCAAGGAATACAGCGTTTTTCGCGCTGCGGAACCGGTCCAGAAGAGCTGTCCTGCTTACATTGCGCTGCTGCGAAAACAATGTGATATCCGTATCAGCAAACGCCCTGCTCAGATAGGTGTCAGCGGCCTTGAGCATGGCATAGCTGGTAAAAAGCACCAATGTGCCTCTGTTGCTGGCCAGGATAAGTTCTTCAATAAGACGGGATGCTGCAATGGTAAAATCCTGGTCCCGGGGGTCGGGCAGGAATGACGGCAGCAGCATCAGCGCCTGTGTATCATAATCAAAGGGAGACCCCAGTTCAGCTGTCCGTACACGGTCATCAGGCAGATGGTCCAGGCCCAGGCGTGTTTTTATATATTCGAATGAATCGCCCACCTTTAACGTTGCCGATGTCATAATACACCGCTTCAATCCGGGATACATGACCTGCGACATGAGTGAGCCGATATCCAGGGGCACCTTGTAGAAATCGGCCCGCTGAACCCTCGGTGTATCAATGAGCTCTGCCCACACAACATCATCATCGGGATATTCTCCGGTAAAATAGACAAACGTCTCAGCAATGCCCGAACATACAGAAGCCACCGATGACATCTCTTCACAAAGGATATCTCGGTTTTCAGTCTCAGGCGCGTATGTCTGTATCACTGTTGCCAGACTGTCCAGAGTTTCCGGAATACGGCGCAGCAGGCGTTTAATCTGATCTGTCTCTTCAGCATCGAACGAAGCGGGCCGTGGTGCCCGGTTAAGGCGTATCTTGCTGTACGCTCCCTGCTTCTGGCGGGACTGGAGGTCATGGAACACCGCGTCGAAAAAGGCCGTTGCCAGCTGGTTCAGTTCCGGCCCGTCGTCACGGAGCCGGGACAGAAGTTTTGATCCGCTGGATCCTGCATCCTGGTCCTTAATGGAATTGACTGCATCTGCTGCCGGGAACAGAATGCTGTTCTGGGCACTCTTCCCTGTTGATATACGCGCGTTCAGCTGAGAAAACTGCCGCATTGTCATAGCAGTTGTCAGGCAGGATGACGCGCTCTCCTCTGCGTGATGCGCCTCATCGATGATCAACGTCTGGTACGGACCCAGTATCTGGTTGTTTGCCGCGATATCTGAAAACATCAGCGAATGATTTACAACCACAATATTGGCTGTCATGGCCGCGTTTTTCACCCGCTGGTAGAAACAGCCTGCAGCAAAGGGGCACCTGCTCCGTTTGCACTGTACAGAATCGGCGTTGAGCTGCGACCATAAGAAATCAGTATATCGGTTTCTGAAACCGGGATTCTCTTCAATATCGCCGGTCTTTGTTGAATTCGCCCACAACACCAGGCTCAGCAGGCTCATCCTCATGTCATCGGACAGGGCCAGAAACCCCTGGGATATCATGTGCTCCCACCTCAGCCTGCACAGGTAATTGCCCCGGCCCTTGAGCAGCACAGCTTTGACTGGGCGGGAATGCAGCAGCGGGGGAAGGTCTTTGTAAAAAAGCTGCTCCTGAAGGTTCTTGGTATTGGTAGATATGATGATCCTGTCCTGGGGATTTGCTTCGGCCCATACCAGTGACGGAATCAGGTATCCCAGAGATTTCCCCACACCAGTGCCTGCCTCGGCCAGGAGAAATTCGTTACGGTTAAACGCACGGGCCGCTGCTGCAGCAAGCTCCTGCTGCTCAATCCTGGGTTCATAGGAATCCATCATTGCTGCCAGCATGCCGCAGGGAGCAAAAAACCCTGCCACGGTTTTTTCCGATATGCGGGCAGTCTGGTCTGAAACACTGTTCTGCTGTTTTCTGCGGCCCGCGCTATTGGTGCGGGGGAACAGATTCGGAACAGCGGTTTTCCTCTGTTTTCGTGCCCATGATTCAGCCCGCTTGAATATGCCGGCCAGGGGTGTATGCATTTCTCCCAGTATCATAGCCAGAGTATACAGTGTTTTTGCGTCAAGTTCGCTGATCTGGTTTATCAGAGCCAGGAATACACCTGCACATGCTCTGGCATCAGATAACGCCCGGTGCGCGTCGCCGCTGTCAAGGGAGAACAGGCTGACCAGGCTTTCCAGCCGGTGCGATGCCGCATGAGGCAGGAGCATGCGGGAGAGCTCCAAAGTATCAATGGATTGTTTCAGCGGGAACCGGCCCGGCCTCTTCTTTTCCTTCTTGTATGCTTTTTTAAGAAATCCGAGGTCGAACCTGGCGTTATGGGCAATGACGATGCGTGAACCGGCAAATTCCATCACTTCATCGAAGTTGTCTGCCAGTTTAGGCGCTTCTGCGCAGTCTGCGGCTGCAATACCAGTGATCCTTGTGATAAACTCGGGTACAGGGTACCCGGGGTCGAACAGGCTCTGAAAACAGCTTCCTGTGCTGTTCTCATCAATATGGACCATACCTATTTCGATAATGTCGTCATGTTCAGGATCAAGGCCTGTGGTTTCCAGGTCGATAACAACGAAGTTCATGCCTGTAAGCAGCATGCGTGTGTACTGGTCAGCATTCATAGTTGCATTGAATATAATGAATTATATCTGACCAAACAACATATATTACGCGGCATTGAAAGATAATTGGTGCTTTCTCACCGAATGTGAAGGATGGAGGCCCGGTTACACAGAACTACAGGTTAATGGCCTGTCTGAACCTGCCGGCGTATGAGGCTGACACCATGAGTTCTTTACCATTGGCAAAGGTGAGTTTGTATTTTCCCCCGAACCATTTGCCGATGGTCTGGATCTGTGCGATATTGACAATGGCTCCCCGGTGGATGCGGATGAATTTCACAGGGTCAAGGCGCTGCTCCAGATCCTTGAGGGTGAAGGAGATGATACTTTCCGAGTCCTGTGTGGCTGCAAAGGTATATTTGTCCTCGGCAAAGAAATACAGGATATCTTCAGCCGGGATAATAGTAATACGGTCGCCGGTTTTCACTGAGAACCGTTCAATACGGTTCTCTTTTCGCTGTATGGACTGAACCAGCCGGTCCAGGTGCGGAGTGCTGACACTCCCCCGGCTGAAGATGGCTGAAACCTTGGCCACAGCGCGGTCCAGCTTCTCCGCTGAGACCGGTTTGAGCAGATAGTCCACAGCATTCTCTTCAAAGGCCTGCAGCGCGTACTGGTGATATGCTGTTGTGAAAATTATATAGGGCGACTCTTCAAGCTGATCCAGCATTTCAAATCCTGAAAGCAGGGGCATGCGTATGTCCAGAAACAGCAGGCGGGGCTGCAAATCCCCGATAACTTCAAGAGCTTCTTTTCCATTGCCTGCTTCTCCTGCAATATGTATGAAGTCATAGGGCTTCAGCATCCGCTTCAGGCGGTTCCGTGCCAGGGCTTCGTCGTCGATAATTACAGACTGTATGATCATGCCCCGTCCTTCCGTTCAAGAGGAAAACTCATACGCACACAGGTCTCCTTGTGCGGAGTTGAATCAATGCCGAAGGTGTAGCCGGAACCGTATACAAGCCCCAGCCGTTCTGTAATGCTTGCCAGGCCGTATCCGGGCTGAACCTGTTCCGTGTTAAATCCCGGCCCGTTGTCCTGAACCTCAATCAGAAGATTGCCGTTAACAGCGCTGATGCGTACAACGGCTCTCACTGCCTTGTCTGTATGCTGCAGAGCGTGCTTTACAATATTACCGGCCAGGGGTTCGATAATAAGCCCGGGCAGTTCTGCCTCCATGAGAGAATCATCGCATTCAATGGCGTACTCAAGCTGCCTTCCGAAACGCAGTTTCTGAAGCTCGAAATAATCAATAACAACCTTCAGTTCATCCCGTACATGCACCATAGTGCGCTGCGAAACCGACAGCACATTTCTGTACAGTTCTGACAGCCTCACAATACTGTCTTCGGTTTTCTTCGGGTCATCGTACACCAGCGATGCCAGGGAGTTGAGGGTATTGAACAGAAAATGCGGATCGAGCTTTGCCTGCAGGCTTGCCAGCCTGGCTTCAGACTCCACCCGTTTGAGGCGTTCAATCTCCAGCTGTGTCTTCTGCAGGCTGACAGCTTTTTCCTCCAGATTCTCGCGGAGCACTGTATAACTGGTCATTATGATGCTTGCAGCCAGTCCGAACAGCAGAGAGAACAGCATATTGCCGCGGTCAATGTACAGGGTGCCGGCAGCAATGAGGTTCCCCGTGAGAAGCCCCAGCATAACCCCTGCGCACACAACAGCAACAAAGGAGATAAAAAAAAGGATTCGCGGCAGTTTTTTAATGTGTGTATACAGGTTTGTCAGCAGAACTGTGCAGAACAATGTACAGAACGCCGTGTACAGGTAGCTGTAGAACATAATAGACCATGAGACAGAGCCCCGCAGGATCCATTCAATTCCCGAGATAAATGCGCCGAGGATGAGCACAAATATAATGAGATTATATATAAATGACCGCATACTTCGAAAGCGTTTCATAGAAGCCTGACACCTCCTTCAATGGAAAAGGACTGAAAAAATTCTCCGAATTCAGAATTGCGCGGACCTTTAAAGATAAATCCGCGGACATACAAAGACAAGGTATTTTTAATCCGGTACGATACAAAGGGCATGGCAGCATAACTTCCATCAAACATATTTACATATATAGCTGCCCGGGCGTGCAGCCTGTCATCATACTTGTACTGAAATGTAGCCATTACATAGTGCCGCATGGCGCCCGACTGCGTATAGGCCCGGGCGCACCACAGCAGATTGGACGCAGCCCTGCACTGTTCCGGGCCTGACATCCTGGCATGCAGCCACGAGCAGTACCCGGTAAACCTGTCCCACTGCTGACGGGACATGCCTTCATGACGGAGCCACTCAGCAATAACAAGAGCCCGCCCAGACAGGGTATACTGAAATCCTGCCACCCATTCACAATGAATCGAAGCCGGCCGGGGGCCCTGTGTAAAAGGGTCGGTGTCATACAGGCGGTATTCATCGTACAGTACCCGGTGGTACTTTTGCCTTGACCCGGCGTACCACGCGCATTCGCCGTGCAGCTCCAGGCGCTCTCCTATCACAGTTACACCGTTTACACCCCACAAGGGCTTTTCACTGGCGTGTATCAGGGCAATAACAGACAGGTCGGCCATACCCGCGGCTTTATACAGGCGGAATGCTGCACGCGGATGTTCCACACGCAGCCCGTGTTCAGTGCGGACTGAGCCCATAATGGACACGCCTGCCGACCATGTCTCACCAAAAAACTCGGCTTTTACCATATCATTGCCTGCCGCTGTTTTCATGCTGTTTTCCGGATCACTCACATCCTTTGCCGGCGCGATCACATCAGTGGGATTAAACGCGTATCCTGTGCCCCACCGGTGTATAACTCTGCCTGCGGTAATCACCAGGCTGCCCAGGTTGATGTCACAAAAAAACTGCGGACAGGACGTATCTGTATCCCAGGTTTCTGAACCGCGGATTCTGGCCAGGATATCGGCCTGCACATACACGCTTCCTCTTGTGTGCCGGGCCTCGGCATAGAGGTTCAGATTATACTTTGGCCCCGGGTCCATACCGCCCTGCTTCATCATCAGGTCATGAGGATTAAAAAGACTCTGCCGGAATCCCGCATGTTCCACATAGCAGTACCCGCCGGGTTTTATGTGCTGCGCTGAAACTACAGCTGCCTGCATGCAGACAGCCTGGACAATGAGCATTATTCTGAAAATCTTCACTTACAGCCCCCGCACATGTACAAGAAAATTTTTATTATAGTACTTGCCGGGTATTGTCTTCGGTTCGATCTTTTCATAGGTAAACGTGGTTTTGCTCTGTTTCCTCACTGTATCAATAATGGTGAGTTTCTTTACCACACTTCTCCCTCCCACTGACATATACTCATCAAAGAACGCAGTCTTGAAATGCCGGCCCGAAACCAGGTAGAATTCAGCTTTTACCGGACGCAGGTCAGAAGCCCGCGCCCACAGCATAATCCGGTGGTACGTAGCCGATTTTTTCCGTGCTGTAAGTTCGATGATACTGCAGTTGATACCGCTGCACTCCCCGGTGCCGGCATTGGCGGCATTATAGTCTGTGCCGTAGCTGACCCGTGCAATATCGCCGTTGGATGCCTGGCCCATAAGCCTCTGTATCGGTGTAATACGTATGGGCCTGCGCGCTGACGGAAGCTGCACCCACAGTTTCTCATTGCTGTACAGGATCTTCATGCGCCGGTTTATGCCCTCTTTCTGAACCACCAGGCTCTTTTCAGTTCCGTTCATGTACGCGTCAAACAGGGCTGTCTCTTTAAGGGTGCCGTTGCTGTACGACCTGATCCTGGTCGTGATAAGAAACTCGTTGTAAGGTGTGCGGAATGAGTCGATTTTCTTTATGAGCTCAGCGCCCTGCTGCTGAGCTGTACACACTCCGGCTGCATACAGCAATAGAACAAGCGTTATTACTCTCTTTAATGTATCAGGCATTACATGCTCCTCGTTATGAATTCACAGGTGTATCCCTTTTGCGCTGATTTTCTTTAAATATGCCCCAGGGCGTCAACAATTTTCATGCGGGTCACCCGCACAGCCGGTATAATGGAGGAGATCATGGTAACTGCCGCAGTAACAGCAAATACCGGAAGATAAAAACCGGCCTCGGTCCGCATGGAAAGCTCATAGGCATGGTTCAGACCCGGAGGCGGCGGAAGTGTTATATTGAGGGCGTTTATTCCGTGAGACAGGACATAGCCGAACAGCATGCTCATCATGCCGCCGATAAGCCCCAGGAACAGCCCTTCAAAACAGAACATTTTTACGGTCTGATATTTTGATGTGCCCACAGACAGCAGTGTTCCGATCTCCCGTGTCCGCTCCACAATTGACATCATAATCGTATTCGATGTACTGAAGCACACAATAATGAGCAGAATTACCGATATGAATCCTGTTATCTGGGAAAAGAACTGCCGTACTTTATGATAATACAATGTCTCCTGGTACCAGCGCCGCACTGTAATACCCCAGTTCCGCGTGGATGCCATATCGGTGATTTTTTCATACATGGCCTCGGTCTTTTCTGTATCATCGAGAGTGACCAGAAGCTTTTCGACTTTACTGGAATTAAGCAGAATACCCGCTGTTCCCATGGGAATTCTCACCAGACGCTTGTCCATTTCCGGAGAGCCCGACTTCACAGTATCAGCCACCAGCACATCAACAGCGTTCAGCGCGCCGTCAACAGTATTAGTCATTAATGTCACCCAGTCTCCCGGCCGGACATTGAGGGAGCGTGCCAGTCCTGTACCCAGGACCGCGCACTCATAGGTATGCTGACTGGCTATGAGTGAATCAAATGAAGAGCCCGTGCTGAAAAACATCATACGCAGCTGTTTCTCCTTTTCCGGTTCCACTGCCTGCCCCACAAACGCCACAGACTTTTCGCCGTTGGATATCAGCCCCATCAGATTTGTGCGGGACTGTACCAGCTGCACATCCAGCATGCTGTCCAGAGCCGCTGCTATCTCTTCATAATTGCTCAGCCCGTATTCCAGGATCAGTTCTTCTTCCTGCTCCATATGCCCGGTGCTGAATATCTGGAGATGTCCGGTCTCTGAATGGATGGTGCTTTCCCGCAGGCCCCACTCCACAAAGGCTGTATGCCCCATAGTAAGAAGCAGGCACCCCACGCCGAAGGTGATCACTATTAAGGTCAGTGTTGTGCGCCGCTTCTGCCTGAACAGGCTTCGGAATCCAAGTTTAAGGAATGTCATTAGTATGCCCCCCTCTCTTCAATGTTCTGTATACACCCGTCATGAAGCCTGACAACACGCCGGCCTTTATCAATAATGACCGGATCGTGGGATGAAAACACAAAGGTGATTCCCTCTTCATTCAGATTCTGCATAAGCTCCAGGATTTCCCGGCCGGTTTCAGAATCGAGATTGGCTGTTGGCTCATCAGCCAGGACAATGCCGGGATTTTTTACAACAGCCCGGGCTATGGAGACCCGCTGGCGCTGGCCGCCCGAAAGCTCCCGGGGCTTGTGCTTTGTCCTGCTGCTCAGCCCCGTCTTTTCCAGCACATCCAGCACCATTTTCCTGCGCCGGGCCTTATCGATCCGTTGCAGGATCAAAGGATACTCCACGTTCTCGTATACTGTAAGAACCGGAATAAGATTAAAGGTCTGGAATATATATCCCAGCCTGTCCCGGCGCAGCCCTGTTGCCGGGGAGAATGCACCGTTACACACTTTTTTGTTTTCCAGAAAGATGCTGCCTGAATCGGGCCGGTCAATGAGGCCGATACAATTAAGAAGGGTTGTTTTGCCGCTGCCTGACGGGCCGGCAATTACCAGGAAATCCCCTTTATTGATATCCATAGACACATGGCGAAGGGCATGGATTCGTGTTTTTCCCAGCAAATAGTCCTTGCATACATCCCTGATCTGTATCTGTGCGCAGCTCATGAGCTATTCTCCTGATTCGATTTTCCGGCGGGCCTGTGCTGCAAGGCGGTGGGCCGGAGCGATTTCAATTACTTTATGAAACTGAACGGCTGCCTGTACCGAATCACCGGCTGCCTGCAGCGCGTTTCCGAAGTTGAAGTAAAAAGGAACCCAATATGCCGAAGGCAGATGAAGGTCCTGCTGCTCCTGCATGGTTTGCACATGCCGGAAATCCTGTACAGCTGTGTCCAGCCGGTTAAAAAATGACGGAATATTTGAATAGGTGGTACCTCTGGTCAGCCTGATCACAGGATTATCAGGGTACAGGGCAGCTGCTTTGTCCAGTTTTGCCAGGCCCTTCTGCATGTATTCGATCTTGTCCTGCTGCCTTTTGGCGTACTGGGCCTGTATTGTCCGGGCTGACCCCAGGTAGGCCATGGCTTCGCCGTTCCGCGGCTCCTTGTTCAAGACTTTTTCCAGGCATTCCACACACGTGCATAATGCGTTCTGCTCTCCGCACGACGCGCGGTCTAAGAAATACTCTGCAGCCTGCATGAGTACTGATACATTATCAGGATGCTGTTTGAGCAGGGCTTCAATGCTGCCGTCCTGGAAGCCGGCATACACAAGTGCGGTAACACATATAAGGCATGCCGCTGCAATATTCATACATATACGTTTCATACTCTGTTTCTCCTTATGCTGGTTGTTTTTCAAATTCATGCTCAACATAGCACACTGGGCCTGTTTTTTCCATGTAATCCTGATAAAACCGGGTATTATCCGATAACATGGGCTTTGGGGGCGATAAAATATCCCCATGTACAGCGAATCCTGTCTATTTTAAAGATCCGGCAGTGTATATATACTTGAATTTCTGGTTATTTTTTCATAGACTGTGTATCATCAATAGTTTGCCTTGTGTACCGCAAGAAGGAGAATACCATGATAAAACTTCCCCTCATCTTATGCCTTCCGTTTATTCTCTGCTGTTCCCGCATCAATGACAGCGGCAATTCTGAACAGAAAGCGCCCATTAAATATCTG